>OHBJ01001509.1_pt1 | contig 15954 bp, 14 predicted proteins | sample 1577241 | NCBI WGS metagenome assembly OHBJ01 (sample SAMEA3541594, study PRJEB24748) | human gut metagenome | biome: human gut; feature: human-associated habitat; material: faeces | place: China | collected 2012 | reverse complement strand
GTTATCGCCCACCACGGCGGGAGTGTTGTGGTTACTGCCAATGTTCATGAAATGGGCCAGGTTACAATTGCGGCCAATTATCGTTTTTCCGTGAATCACAATATTTATTCCGTGACCTATGTACATTCCGGGGCCGATTTGGGTGCCGGGAGGAATCTGCATACCATATTTGTGGGAATACTTACGATACATGAAACGCGCCATAAAGCGCAGCAGCCCCCTGCACTCGGCAAGGCTCAGCAATCGGAACCAAAAGGTGAAAGCCAGGCGGTGCTCGCAGCCAAGCAATGCGTTGGCAACGAGGTATTTACCCCCCCCCCATTTACCCACTTCGCCGAAAGTTCTCCATGCTCCACGTAGCGCATGGTATCGGCTTTCATTATTTCCCAGAAAGCACTGTACTTTTTATTGAAGCATAACATTTTATTAAGATTTGAAATGTGATTTTACCGACTTCGTTGCCGTTTTTGCCGACGGCACATGACGCGCAATGAACTTGCTCCGGATTTTGCCGCGAGTTTGCAGACAAAAACGGTCACCCGCCAGGCACTTGAAAATCAGCGCATATATATGTAGCAAAAATTATCTCTGAGATATTTTGAAATATGTCTGAGATATTTTCGATTATCTCCCTTGTATTTTCAATTTGCTGCGGGAACTTTTTTACCGTGCGAAAAAAAAATATTTTTTTCTTCAGAGCGCTGCCGAAACAACTGCCCGCCGGATGGCTTTTCTCCGCGACAGTATTTGTATCACAATAATTCACTTTGTCTTCAACTTTTTAGCAGCCTTGTACAAAACCTCCACCTACTAAATAAATTATATACAATACTTGCTCCTAACCATTATACTTCCGTTTTCCGGCCAAACGCGACAAATAGCATTTGACAGAGACAAGGACATTAAATAAGCCGCAAGCTAATTTATAGTCAACAATACACGAAAATTTTTGCAAAAGCAACGTAGGCGTGACTTGCATTTTTATATATTTCAGATAGCTTCTGTAACGGCCGAACTTACTCCGGAACTGAGAAGATGTAAGCCCCAGCGGAGCCAACGACATATTAAGAATTAGCGACATGATACACGCTTTTCCGCAGTCTGACACTTCCGGATTATCTGACGGGATTATATTTTCCTCGAGCCAGTCGAAAAACGTCTGACTCTTATTTATGTTTATCACCGATGTTATAGAAGACTCGTTCATCCGGTTATAATAATACAATGTTCTGTTTACATAAACTATCTTCTTAATGCGGGGAAGCAGTTGAAACAACACACTTACGTCTTCACAGAAATTTACACCTTCGGGAAAATGAACATTATCTATGTAACAAGTTGATTTTATCAACTTGTTACATAGGCTACCGTGTAGCCTATGGAACGAAGCTCCGCTGATGCTTCGCAGCAGACCGGGCCCCGTAAATTCATCGGGACAGCAATTCACCGTATGAACCGCAGAATCGTCGGTTACATAACAGAAATCACACATAACAAAGTCCACACCCCCGTTTTTGGCTGTGTTATACAACGTTTCGTACATGTTCAACTCCACCCAGTCGTCGGGGTCGCAGTGAATGAGGTATTCTCCCGTGGCAATATCCGTACCATGCTGGCGAGCAGCCGAAACTCCGCCGTTTATGTCAAGGTTTACGATCTTCACCTGGGCCACCCGTTCGGGATATTCATTCAAAACGCGCTGCAACACTTCTATTGACCTATCGGGGGAGCAATCGTTTACAAAGATATACTCCATATCCTGCAACGTTTGGCCGAAAAGCGATCTTGCGCACCGCTCGATATATTTTTCAACATTGTACACAGGCACTATAACACTTACTTTAGGCATAAAGCGTTATTTAAAAATTCGATACTTTTATTTTGCAGAATTCGTTTTGCTTCGTTGACCTGCAACCAGTCAATTTCCTTTAGAACATTGCAGTCGCCAGCAGTTTTTATCAAACGATTTTCCAAACGAAATTTGGAAAGCAAAGACTCGAAACGGCTTGCACCACGTTCGGAATTGGAAATAGCAACAAAATCTTTATTATATATTATCGAAAACACTGTACCATGAAAAGAATCTGTAACTATGAAACTTGCGTCGCGGAACATAGCAAGCCATTGTTCTACGGAAAGGCCACCGTCTCTCGTGGCATAAAAACGACGTATAGGCATAGATTTCTCAACAGATATTTTGTTGAGTATATCCTGCTTCCTATCATCGTCATCGAGTATGTAAGCTGCAATAAAATGATTGTCCTCGCAAGGAACATCGCTGCACACAGCATTGTAATCGTCAGAAGACAAAAGAAGCGTTGGATCGAGAGTTTCAACGGCATTAACACCCAGGTGCTCACGGCATAGAGCCACGCCGCTTTCCTCGCGCACAGATATGGCTCCTATATTTTTTGCCAACTCCGCGCAATTTTGCGTCTGACAGGGAGTGTACTCCCAAACGTCCACGCCAAACGAAGCAGCATAAGCAACTTTTTTACATCTGTCATTGTTTACGAAACGAAGGAAACAATCTTCGAGCGTTGCAGAATTGTAACACGGCCGCCACACCTGGTCACTACCGGTCACAACACAATCAAGACCATACGTCTTTATCAAACTGCAGCTATAAGAATACACCTCGGCGGTACATATTATGTTTTTCGAGATAAAAATACCCGTATGAGCACATCTTTTACTTTTACGGGTAGAAAAAGGTCTACGCCTGCCAGGAACGAACAGAAAAAGAAGCGTCTTTGCCGTGCTCAGCAAATAACGGAGCCACGACTTGCGAAACCAGTAGTCGATAGTTACAGGATTGTGCCCCATGCGTATCAACACCTGTTGCAGGGCAAAATTCTGCAATATTCCACCATAATTGAATCCTAATGGCTGTGTAACGATTCCTATCTTCATTGCTTATCTCACTTCTTTTTATTTTTGTCCACACTTATTGCTTCTTCATTTCAACAAGGCAAATTAAATCAACAAACACACGAACAACCGAATAATGCCGACATATTCTAAATGTATATTTGGATGGCGAAAAAACATCTCTGACATATTTTGAATTATGTCAGACATATTTTAAAATACCTCAGAGATGTTTTTTCCCTGGTGCGGAAAGCATAAAGAATTACGGTGACACACCGCACCCATTTTCTTACCCTTATTTTTTTACTCGCATTAAAGATTTACGAACTTCAGACGCTTTATTTTTCTCAAAGCAGCTGCGGCATACATTTTGAGCCTGCTGGGGCGCATTCTGCGACACACATCGGCAATTGCGGGTATCCCATTCGCCGCATAACACTTCCAGAACTCGTCATACAGCTTGGGTACCGCCACGCTGTACTCCAAAGACGGATTTCCAACCAAAGCCGATTCATAAGACGCGCGACACTTATCAACATTAAGCCGCGAAAAATAATCATAGCCACGACGGCTGTTCACCAACACGAGGCTCATCCCCTTGTCATCGTCATACTCCGGAAAAACTCTGTCTATACCCCAAAAATCGGCTATCGTAATATCGCTGCGGCTCTTTCCGCTTTTTGCCGCACATGCGTAGCACGAAGGACGCAGATATAAATCTTTCAGAAAGCCCTGCATATAAACATTACAATCGAGTGTTTCGTGAAGAAGTGTCTCTTCACGAATAGCATTTAGCGGACAGGAAACCGAATTTTCGTCCGCCTTAAAGGCGGACTTCTTGCGGACCGAAAAACCGTATTTTTTCCAGCCCGTCGATTTATCTCTAAATGAAATACCCGTTAAAACGGGCGCTTTATTTAGAGATGATAAAACCGTATTTTTTCCAGCGGCGCCCTGCGGGCGCATTATATATTTTAAATAATCACGCCAAATCTTCGGACTCGGAACACCATGACAAACAATATCTACGGTAAGAAGATTTTCGTAATCCTTTCTCAAGAAAAGTTTCAAACCGGCTATTTGGCAGGGAGTACCACTAAACAAAACTTCACGTCCCGACAAAAGAAACTCTTTAGCCTGTTGGAAACAACTTCCTATACGACTTTGAACATACTTAGACCCCCGAAAGACGGAAAGTCCTTCTATCGTTTCAGTATAATCATGTACGACCTCCCATTCCTCATTGAAACGAGCACCGAAAACCACACCTCCTCGAGATATTACAACTTCAGCAAGCATTGTAAATATTCCACCTGAAGAACTTGCGAGCCTTATTATTTCATTGGGATTCTTTGCTGCATACACCTCCAATGGGCCCCTGGGCGAAGCCTGATTCAATGTGGGACATACTTTTTCACATAAATGACAATCAACACACAAACCTATATCTACCAAAGGATAAAAGAAACCTTGTTCATCCTCATTAAATGAAATACAATGTTTGGGACATGCCTGTATGCAAGCGCCACAACCGCAGCAATCGAATTTCGAAATTATATTTATCATCTCATTCCCGATATATAAGAAAAGCGAGGGAATAAACGTCTGACTACTTCTGCAAAAACAAACGATATTAAAACAACAACTAACCAGCGAAACGGCCAGTATAAAAGATTCCAGCCTTCATAGAATTTTCGAAAGAAAAGAATAAAATAACAATGAACTAAATATATACCATAGCTTCTATCTCCCACTCGAGAAATCCAACTGAAAAAACGTCCACATGCGCGAAATAAAAATGTTTCACACTTATTGGAGAACAATACTAAAATAGCAAAATATGAATAAGCGAAAGACGACAGTTTTATACCGGCTCCGCCGCCTGAAAAAGACATTAAATATTTGCTCTCGAAGAAAGACAAAGTCAAACATATCAAAGTGGCAACAATATAAAGCCTAATTTTATAGTCACGCGGTTTCACGCCAAGAAACACTCCCAATGAAAAGAAAGCTATCCAGACCGGAGCCGGCCCGGCATAGATTATTAGAGGTACACTAATACCTTTTACATTAACAATATACGTTACTACAATTATCGATAATGCGGAAATAAGACAAAATACACTCTGAAAATTTCTGAATCGCTGCATAAGCGGCAGCAACAAATAATACTGTATTATCAAAGCCACAAAATAATAGATTGAAAAGCCACAGATAAACAACATTACCAACCTCTGCCAACATACTCCATACATTACCGTCTCCATAAGGAACAAAGGTAAAGACCAAAACAGGCACGGAATATAAATTTTAGGTATCTGATGACGCAAGAATGAAACATAAGCACCAGAAACGTTCACCTTTTTTCTTGAAAGGAAAAATCCGGAAATTGCGAGGAACAGAGGTACAGCCAAATTCAAAGGTTGTCTTAAAGTTAATGACGTATTACCCCCCCCTACTGAGTAAGTATGAATGGCAACTACCATCAGTATCGCCACACCCCGAATAAAGTCAAAATATCGTATGCGCTCTTCCATTCATATTATATTATTGTTGTTGTAATCGACAAAAAATCTGTTTTCTTATTATGGAAAAGATGTTCAAAGTGCAAGAAACGATACACAGCAATGCAACAAAACATTCTTAATAAACATCAAGGGGAAAACTATCTCTGAGGTATTTTGAATTATCTCAGACATATTTTAAAATACCTCAGAGATAATTTTTTTTCATCCCGAGAATATCTTCGCAAGTTATCTATAGAAATTTTAATTTCTAAATAACGCTCTTAAGTTTGATACATATGTTTTCAATTAACGGATAGGATTTATTCCAAGCAAGATTCCTTATCTGATCCAACAGAAGTGCCACAAAAAATATCACTACTAATATAATCAATGTATATCCCCAAAACAAAAATCCTTGAACATGGCCGTGCAGAATTCGGAACATCATCCGGTAATATTCCACTGTATTAGGATTTGTATGAAGCAAAAACACAGCAAAACTGCCGGCAGCACACCAATTTATGAATCGACTGCTTATATTCAACTTCGAAAATGCCACGACAGAAAAAACGGCAATCGCAATAGTGACCGGCGAAATATAATTAATCAACATATTGCCCAGGACCAACGAATCTGATTTAAAGCAGACGGGGGGGGTAATATATACTAACGTTATAAAGATCACAGAACAGGCTATCAAAACAAAATCCTTTTTAGCGCTCATTCTGAAAACTTTTGGACGATAAACGGCCACGTATCTCATTAAAAGATATAAACCGATAAACGAAATAATAGAATATCCTCCGTTTATATAGGTTACGGCAGAAGAAAAAATCCAACCGTAAAGAAACTGAAAAGAATAGAAACCTATCAATACATTACGAAAAAGTTTTCTGTCGGCCCGCTCAACAAATGCATTAAGAACCGGCGATAGAATATAAAGCAACAAATATGCTTTTACAAACCAGTTAAGTTTTGTAGCAAGAATGCAACCTCTAAAACCCGCAAAGGAAACGGTAGAAACTCCAAGCAACAACGTCACCGCATAAATTCCTATTAAGAAAAACGCACACTGAAAGAGAAATTTAGTCAATCCCTTGAATTTTGCGTGTATACCGAAATAGCCCGATATTGCAATAAAAATATCAACGCATGCTATACTCAATGCCTCAAAGAACACACGCAACACAGAATCTGCCGCATTGGAATTCAAATCTTCAGCATTAGGAGCTCCAAGTGAAAAAAAGTCAGCATGAACCACCAGAACAAGAAACATTGCTATGACACGAAGCAGTTCTATATTTGAGTTGCGACGGCTAACACTGCTTTCTTTTACCATATTCATATATTCATCATTTTATTTTCATCAACCGCATCATCGGAGACACAAACAAAGAACGTTCGTACCCGTTCATAGAAAAACGGAAGAACGACAGCACATACAACACAGTATAAACAAGAACCGAGATAACGAGACTGTAAAGATTATCTATACTGATTCGCGAGCACACAAACACCGCAAGCACCGTAACAGCCGCTGGCGCTATGCTCATGTGAATAATCTCACGCCAGAAACGTCGTATGTTTATTTTTTGAACCCGGCTGTAATAAACGTTCATTATAAGTCCTTGTCCCAAAAGCAATGCAACGCCTATTGCAACGGCGCAGCCAACGCCACCGTAGTACTTCGACAACAATATTTGAAAAACAAGACTGCACAATGATATACCCAAATACAACAAAGAGCGGAATTTCATCTGGTTGCGCGCCATAAGAATGGTAATTCCCAAGTTCTGCATCAACGGAATAATAAGAGTCGCGAAAAAAATCAATGTTATCACATAAGTTTCCTCATATCCAGGGCCTGCCCACTGAGAAATAAAGCTGCGCCCGAAGACTATAAAACCCGAAAGTATGAGCGATAACACAAAATACTGTATTCGCCCCACTTTTATAAAAAGATCAGAAATTACACCAGCGTTGCAATTTTTCGAAACCATCGAAGTTACACGTGGAAGAAACACTCCGGAAATACCGTTTGAAAACATTATATACATTCCCTGTAACTGGATAGCTACGGCAAAAACCGAAATAGCTTTCGTTCCGGATGTCGCTCCAAGAACAAACGGACCTGTACTCCAATAAATGCGATCCATTATAGCGTTCAAGAAAATCCAAAAAGAATAAACTGATATTTCTCTCAGGAACAAAGTGTCGGGACGTTTAAACCACAACTTTATTTTTATCCTTTTGCGACAATAAAAATAGTTTAGCCCGAGCGTTATGATATTAAACGCCGTATGAACCACAACAAGGGCCACGGCTTTGTATCCATTGGCTATCAAAGCTACGAGAACTGCTGTGCTCAACAAAATACGTACTATCTGAACAACACGCAGAAAGATAAAATTTTCGTAAGCCGTGATAATTGCACCGTATATGCTTAAAGGAAACGTTACTGCCAGGTTTATGACCATAAGCATAACTATAAGCCGTGTGCGCTCAAGTTCTATAGCCGTAAGGGTTCTTCCAAAAATACTATCTATGTTAAAATAAAGAAATACACCTATTATTACTACTATAAGCCCTATCAAAGAATACAGCACGGTAAACAAGCCGAACATCGAGTATTGCTCATCATTCTTACCCTCGGCACGAAATTTTGCTGTGTATCGGATAACGGCATTGCCAAAGCCGAGATCGAGCATCGAAAGATATGCTATTATCGATGCCGCCAGTGAATATATTCCATATTCACTTTGACCAAGCATCCTTAGCATGAACGGCGTGTAGATTAATCCCACTAAAGCATTCAAACCGAGGATTACGTAATTCAAAACAGCACCGGCTTTCAGCTGATTTACTGACATAAATTTATTTCAATGCTTGAAAACAATTCTGACGCGGAAACTATGACAGCGGTTCCGATAGGCGCAAAAATTATCTCTGAGGTATTTTGAATTATCTCAGACATATTTTAAAATATCTCAGAGATAATTTTTTCTTGGTGCGGGAAGCGGTTATTCCGCTTAGGAATATTGATGAGCGAAAGGAATATGGCGGATATTCAGACGAAACAGAACCTGCCTATCGGATATTCGATTATTGCGTGGACTGAGTGGGTCACGCGCTTCACGAATTACAAAGGCGGTACTCGAGGTCGAGAGAGTATGCGCGACGGCTTGATTCGTCAATGGTAGAGCAAACGGAGAGCGCACGCAGAAAGCGGCATTCGTATTCCTCGTGCTCCTTAGAGGATATAAAATCAGGAAAAATCCGATTCGCGAACAGGAGCTTAGTTTTCAATGTTTTTCCCGATTCTCCGCCCGCATCGTCCAACGCCGCAAGGTAATTTCCGACTATTTTCCGCTTGTACTCCTGCTGTTCCGGCAGGAATGCGCCCAAATCGTCGGCAAGCAATATAATTATCCGCAAGAGAGCGTCGTTTTGTGGGATATTATCGAAACAACACCGCAAAGCGCTCTCGTCTATCCATTTTTTCTCTATCCCTGCATACCAAAGCAAACCGGCGGCCGACGAACCGTCATAAACGTCAGGGGCTTGCCTGACGATACTCATCATATCGTACAATGAAATCAACTTGTTTCCCCCGCGCCATGCGCTAAAGATGCGTTCATAGTTTTCATTGACAAAAGTCTCGGGCGCGGGCGAGCCGTAACCTAAACGGTAAACCCAGTCGAACAGATAAAGCACCGCAGGCAGTTTGTGGATTTCCATGCAATGAGCGCGCCTCATGCAATTGTCCGCCCATTGGCGCGCGCGGTTTTCAAGTGCGGCAATGCGACTGCCTTTCCTGTCATAACTGATGAATCCTCCGCAAGCCTGGTATAAGGACATAAGCAAATGAGCATATCCCGCAGCAGCGTCTGCATCATAGAAATTGACTGTTCCGCAGTCGGGAATAAGATTTGCCACAGCAGTATCCACTGCACTGCGGCTTCTATTCCTGTAATCAAAAGGAGTTATTCTCACGCTCATACGAAACGGATATATTCAGGGTCGACTTCCACGCTCGCTGTTATTAATGAAGAAATGCCTATAAGAAATCTTTTCTTCTGAAGCCCTTTTATTGAAAGAAGATTCCCCACGTATCCGTCGAGAGGTCCGCCAACGATACTTACCATTTTGCCAATCATGGATGTGGTTACTTCAGAAGGAAGATAGTATTTCACAGACCTGGCGCTTTTCACCGCTTTGATGAAAGCATCCATTTCCTGATCTCTGACAGTTACCGGCTGGAATTGTTTTCCGCCTTTTAAATATCTGAACTGAAGGGTTTTTATCGATTCTATTATAGGATCAAGAAATTCCTTGCTGCTACGCACGAAAAGCAAATCGCTGATAAACGGCACTTGTTTCCGAACACGTCTTCCTTCACTTATACAAACGCTCCATTTCAGGGGCGTAAAAACATCAAGGCCGAATTCGGACGACAGTTGTATATAAGCCGGAAGTTTTGCGTTGGGACGTTTCAAATCACGCAAAGCAAACCATTGCATCAAACCGTGAGTTTCGTCTGCACGCGGCACCTCACATTTCTGCACCGGCGTGGAATCGTTCAATACAGCCACTTTTTCGGCAATGGGTATACTTCTTAATCCTGCTTAGAGCAATATCTTTTTGCATACCAGGCAGTTATAAAAATTCTCTGACGAGAAAGACAGAAATTCGAGAATCTTGGAATCAATCATCCCCAGGATATCTCTAAGCAAGAGATGTAAACATTTCATAATGCGTTGTAAAAGCATTTGTTAGTCGCTTTTCTGTAATCAAAGGCAAGTGATTTGTCGAGAAAACACAGAATATTCCATTAATGAAATATCATAAAGTACTAAATGAAAATAAATTTGTATTTTTGCCGACAAGAAAACAATCTCTTGCTTAGAGATTTAAAAGTTCCTGGGATTTATTTTTATTGTTTTTGAAGGTTCTGAGCCTTGCTATATCGATTTCAGAATCTTTTCGTTCGCTTTATCTATCAACGAGGTTTCGAACGAGGCAAGATATATCTGCGTCGTGGCTTCCGAATCGTGACCTAATCCTTCGCTTATAATACCTATCGGCACTCCGTTCACTTTTGCGGCCGACGCCCAGCTGTGGCGGGCAACATACATAGTGAGCCGTGACGGTACTCCGGCCGCATTGGCCACTTTTTTCAGGCCACTATTTATATTGTGTCCTATTTTCCGGTATTGTTCCCACTCGCTCACGTTTTTCTCGGTTATAATCGGCAGCAGATATTGCGTAGAATTCACAGGATATTTGTCGAGCACACTCTGCATTTCCTTTGTCCAGGCTATGGTAAGCCGCTGCCCTGTTTTGCGACGGCAATAAATTACGTGACCGTACTCAAGGTCGGATTTCTTGAGGAAAGCCATATCGACGAAACTCATTCCGCGAAGATAAAAGCTCATAAGAAACATGTCTCTGGCATAGTCGGCAGAAGGATACCGCTGCAAATCGGCCTCCTTTATCCTGCGTATCATGCGCAAGGGCAAAGCGCGTTTAACCGTCTTGTCTATTCCGGTATAAACATGCCTGAAGGGGTTGTCCTGTTCTATAAGTTTCGCTTCGGCCGCGCGGTTGTACGTAGCCCTTAGTATACGCATATAAAAAGACACCGTGTTCGGTATTATTCCTCGTTCACGCAAATAAGCCTGATAGCTTTCCATTACCTCGCCGGTACACTCGTCGAGCATTATGTCCCTGCCATTGCGGAACTTCATAAAGCTGTTAAGGGCAGACTGATATGTTTCGGCAGTCCGGAGCTTTCCGTTCTGCCTAAGACGGGCTATAATGGATGTCATGAAGTTGGAAAGCGAACAGTCGCTAAGATATTTTTCAAACTCCGACACCACTTCGTCGGCGTCATACCTGAAGCCACGGTTTTCAAGGTTCTTTATTATATTGGACAACCGCCGCTCGTAATGCTCCATGCGCTCACGCGCGCAGGCAATAAGCAATACCCGTTCGGACGAAGCGCCGCACACTGGCGCCGAACGTTTCTTATCCCACTCGTCCGGAAAAACATGTATGTCCGTAAAAAGCTGACGAACCTTACGCTCGTGAATAATCTGATAGACTACCGTACCCTCACAGCCTTCGACCGACGAAGACCGGAACTTTACTTTAATTGTTGCCATAATAGGAAGTTGTTAATGATTGGAAGCGGCAATAATAATCAACCATAGAATTCCGGCCCTACCCGTTATTTCAAGAATCAGCCGTACCGCCGCACTTTCAGCCCCGATTACATAGAAAGGGAACCGGCACACGACGAAACGACACACGGGGAAAACAAAAAGTAACTCTCCACCGTAACTCACACAGCCATAAACGTTGCAAAAAATACGATATTCGATATATTTCAACGCGAGTAAAAGACAGACCGAACCAGCCGGCAGAAAAGCCGGCAGGCAACGATTTGCAGAAAAAATCGACCGCGCGAAAAAAAATATATTTTTTACACGGTAAAAAACTTCCCGCAGATAATTCAAAATACAAGGCACATAATCGAAAATATGTCTGAGATATTTTGAATTATCTCAGACATATTTTTTGTTATATATACACCTGCTGATTTTCAATTACTTGCCGGCTGACCGTTTTTGTCTGCAAAACCCTGCGGTAAGGCGCGGCAAACTTTACAGAAAGCAGAATTTCCTTTCCGCCTGCGAGAGCATAAAAACGAAAAGGCAGGCATTCACGGAAAATTATCTTCCGCATTCCCGCGCTACATCGTTGGTAAGCTGCACGAATTCGGCCACCGACAACTGTTCGGGGCGGCGAGTGAAATCGGGGCGCGCAAGAAACGCCGAATGGTCGGCCGTGAATCCGGAGGCACGGTCAATTTCAGCGAGAAGCACCTTCAGCGTCACGCGCAGCATTTTGCGCCGGTGATTGAACGTGCCTTTTACTATTTTTCGAAACAGGCGTTCGTCACAGCCGAGCTCAGTTGTTTTGTTGCGCGTCATCCTCAGCACTGCACTGCGTACCTTAGGCGGAGGATTGAACACGCCCGGCTCTACAGTGAACAGATATTCTATATCGTACCACGCCTGCAACAAAACGCTCAATATGCCGTAATCCTTGTTGCCGGGAGGCGACGCGAGACGCAATGCCACCTCGCGCTGAATCATGCCCGTGCACATAGGAACGTAATCCTTATACTCGAGCATGTGGAAAAATATCTGACTGCTTATGTTGTATGGATAATTTCCCGTAAGCACAAACGGCCTGCCGCAGAAAATCCTGTCGAGAGGCATCCTAAGAAAATCTCCCTCTATAAGACTATCTCCGAGCTCGGGAAATTCAGCCCTCAGATACGTCACACTCTCCTGGTCGAGCTCTACAAGTTTCAGTTCGCGCCCTTTAGCCATGAGTTGCCTTGAAAGCACTCCCATTCCGGGGCCTACCTCAAGCACAGGAAGCGCGGGAAGCACATCCACGGTTGCGGCAATGCGTTCAACGGTAGGAATATCGGTCAGAAAATGCTGACCCAACGATTTCTTAGGACGTACATTTCGCATAATCTGCGTTACATTATATTATTTCACCCTATGGGCGCAAAACAAATTGCGGCCCAACATAAAAATGACAGAACTCATTTTGTTCTGCACCCGCCTTTTGCCGACTTTCGCCTTACGGCGCAAGATAGATTGCGGCTCGGCATAAAAAATGAACAAGTTCATTTTGTTCTGCACTCGCCTTTTGCTATCTTTGTATGTGCAAAAGTATAAAAACCCGCCAAATAACGACATTGAAAAAGACATTTAGCACCATTATACGCATTCTCCTTCCGTTTGTCCTCGGAGCAGGAATCCTATACTGGATGTACAGAGGCAGTTCATGGAGCGATATAAAGAATATGCTGTTCAACCGCATGGAATGGGGCTGGATGATCGTATCGCTGGCATTCGGAATCCTGCCGCAAATGCTCAGGGGGTGGCGTTGGAAGCTCGCCCTCGAGCCGATGGGCGAAAAGCCGCGTAACTCCACGTGCATATGGTCTGTTTTCGTGTCGTACGCTTCAAGTCTCGTTATTCCGAGAATCGGAGAAATAACGAGATGCGGAACTCTCAAGCGATACGAAGGAATTTCATTTGCAAAATCGCTCGGCACAGTAGTGTCGGAACGTGTGGTCGACGCTCTTTTCATGGTTATAGTCACGGTGATTACCCTAATAACCCAGCGGCGCATTTTCACAACGTTTTTCGACCGCACGGGAACAAACTTAGAAAACATCTTCGGGCGTTTCACAGCTACAGGATACATTGTGACCGCCATTTGTATCGTTGCTTTCATCTCGCTCGCGGTTATGCTTGTGAAGAAGTTCGAAATATTCGTGCATGTACGCTCCACATTCCGCGACTTGTGGGAGGGAATCGCTTCGTTGCGCAGAATGCGCCATTTTCCGCTCTACATATTTTACAGTATCACCATATGGTTCTGTTATTACCTGCACTTCTCGTTCACACTGTTGTGCTTCGACTTCACTAAAGAGCTGAACGCATTCGACGCATTGGTGATTTTCTGCGCGGGGACGTATGCAGTTCTAATTCCAACGCCCAACGGAGCCGGTCCGTGGCACTTCGCCGTAAAGACAATGCTTATACTCTACGGAGTAGCGGCGGAAAGCGCGATTCTGTTCGCCCTCGTAGTGCACGCCATGCAGACGGCACTGATAATAGCGCTCGGAATGATAGGACTAATGGCGTTGCAGTTCACGAAAAGGCATTCAGGCAATGTCTCCACGGTTACAGACGCGAAATAAAGGCCGGCATTTCATATTCAAACAGACTCACAAACCTACAAAACGAACATATCATGAGTGAAATTCAAAATCTGGAACCTAAAAACCTGTGGCGTAATTTTTATGCCCTCACACAAGTGCCCCGTCCCTCGGGCCACCTTGACAAAGTGCGCAACTTTTTACTGAGTTGGGCAAAAGAAAGAAACATCGAGGCACATGCCGACAACGCCGGCAACGTAATTCTACGCAAGCCCGCCACTCCGGGCTACGAAAACCTGCAAATGGTAACCATGCAGGCACACATGGACATGGTTCCCCAAAAAGTCAAGGAAAGCAACCATGACTTTGAGAACGATCCCATAGAAACATACATCGACGGCGACTGGGTAAAAGCCAAAGGAACCACTCTCGGCTCGGACGACGGCATTGGAGTTGCCACTATCATGGCCGTAATGGAAGACGACACGTTGAAACACGGCCCGCTCGAAGCCATTGCCACCGTAGACGAGGAGACGTGCATGTATGGCGTAAACAATCTGCAGGCCGATACGCTCCAGGGGCGCATTCTCCTAAACTTCGACGACGAGACCGAGGGCCAGGTAATCATCGGTAGTGCCGGCGGCGTAAACGTAACCGCTACGCTCGAGTACAAGGAGGTTCCCACGTTCCGCGAAGACGCTGCAATAAAGGTTGAGTTGACCGGATTGAAAGGCGGGCACTCCGGACTTGAGATAAACGAGGGCCGCGCAAATGCCAACAAGCTCATGGCGCGCTTCGTTCGCGAGGCGATAGCAAACCTCGGGGCACGCCTTGCGGAATGGCACGGCGGAAACATGCGCAACGCCATTCCGCGCGACGCGGAGGTTGTTCTTACAGCACCGAAAGACGACATCGAAAACCTCAAGAAGTCTGTTGCGCTGTGGGAGACTATTTTCAAATCGGAATACGGCGAGATAGAAAAAGACCTCGTAATGAAAACCGAGGACACCGCCCTGCCCGCAACCGAGGTTCCCGAAGAAATACAGGACAACCTCGTGGGAGCCATTATGGCCTGCCACAACGGAGTGTTGCGCTACATGCCGGCAATTCCCGACATCGTAGAAACATCATCGAACCTCGCCATAATAAACATCGGCGGCGGACAGGCCGAAGCGAGAATGCTCGTACGCTCGGCCGTCGACACCATGCGCCGCTTCTGCGCCGAGACCGTAGGCAGTCCGTTCGCAATGGCCGGAATGAAGATAACACACGACGGAGAATATCCCGCCTGGGAACCCGACACCGAATCGCCTATCGCAAATACTATGGTGAAAGAATACAGGAAGCTCTTCGGAAAGGAACTGAACGTGCGTGTAATCCACGCCGGCCTCGAATGCGGAGTCATCGGCTCGGTATACCCCGACATGGACATGGTGAGTTTCGGTCCGACGCTGCGTTCTCCCCACACGCCCAACGAACGTTGCAACATACCTTCGGTAGCAAAATACTACAGATTCGTAACAACGCTGCTCGAAAACATTCCCGAAAAGAAATAGAACTGTTTTCCGGCCGACAATACAGCCGTACCTCCCGCCTGTGCTTTGAAAGAAACAGGCGGGAGGCTCTGTTTCATACAGTAGCGGACAAATTTTACTGCTCTTCCGAACCACGGGAATAAAATTCCGCGTGCCGTAAAATCCGCAATGCCTTTCCGAAGAGTTTTACAGACAAATACGGTCAGCGGCCAAGCAGTTGAAAATTAGCAGGTATATATGTAGCAAAAAATATGTCTGAGATAATTCAAAATATCTCAGACATATTTTC
>OHBJ01001505.1_pt1 | contig 15975 bp, 14 predicted proteins | sample 1577241 | NCBI WGS metagenome assembly OHBJ01 (sample SAMEA3541594, study PRJEB24748) | human gut metagenome | biome: human gut; feature: human-associated habitat; material: faeces | place: China | collected 2012 | reverse complement strand
AATATTTACTTTCGTAATATGATGAATCTATGCCGAAGTGCAAAAGGATGTCCTCCCGCCATGCAACCTTGTGCTTTTCCGGCACGATGTCGTAGAGCTTGGATATGAGATAGCACACCTTGATTTTTTGCTTAGGCTTTATCTTCAGAGGCTCATGCTTACAATGAAGGTTCAATGATGAATGAAACTGAGTTTCGGTCGATTCCTCAAATATCATTTCGCATACCTCATACAGTTCCGAAACTAAAATCATCGGAAACAAGGGTTCTTCCCATTGGCGGTATGATTCCGTATTGGTCAGTGTCTTCTTTGCAGGTTGTTCCGGTGCCAGATAACTACCATTGCGAATCTGTATCTTTTGTATAAAAGCGTCTCTGCATTTAGGATGTAGTGGAATTTCACATGGAGGGAAGTATCGCTCCACCATGATAAAAATTTTGCGACAGACATTTCGCAACTCATGGTACACATCAAAAGAGGGCTTCAGCAGAAATTCATCATATTCGACGCTTTCCTGTAATTTCTTAAGAAACTCACGTTTCTTTTCAAGCCATCCTTCACGGGTCTCAGCCATATGGAATTGCTCGATTTCCTGTTTGTATTTATCTATTGTCCAGTCGTCAGGCACAGGGATTTTGTGACAAGCCTTTAACGCATACTCATAATGAGCGGCAAACATATAAAACATCTCCACTTCTTTAAGGAAGTGGTTACTCTCGTACTGATCAATCATGTCTGCCTTGGATTTATTTTTACGGTCTCTATCCAATTTAAAGAATACGCTCTGGAATGTCTCTATCCTTGTTAGAATCTCAACACAGAAAATTCGGGTTTGGTCAGCTTGCACCTTTCCGATTTCTCCGGAAGCATGGGATTCGATGATGGCGTTTTCTATGTCGATAGAGCAAAGTTTACTGGTGGCTTCGGCAATTCGTTTATACAGTACTGTATCCTGCTTGGCTACCAGCGGAATTTTCGTAAGCTGCCTCAGGTCTTCCAATATTGGCACAACATCTCGTAATGTCGTAGGGTTTGGCATTTGCGGGGTGGTGTTTAACGGGTTTATGGATTTGAATGCCAATAACTATGCCGGTTCACTGAAATGTACGACATAACGACATTCAGCATATCAAACAACCGTCAGTTGCCAAGTGTTCACTACAACATATTTAAAGAGCTTAGTTGACAATTAAACCGGAAGAGAAGCTATGACTTGGTCAATACCGAATTCAACTGCTTTTTCAGTTATAATTCCTCCTAATGATTTTATTGCACGTAAAGCTTTGCGAATAATTTTAGGTGACGTAATCTTTTTGTCCAGTTCTTGTTTAATCTCTTCAAGATAATCAGTAAATTCAATTTCATCCACTTTAATCTGAGATTTTAAGGCGCTCAACTTATTGACTAACTCTGTAATCTCAGCTTTTGAGTTATCTGACATCACGATTTGTGAGTTATCGCCAACAATAGAATTACAGTTATCTGCGTTAAGGTTCCCATTGCCAGTATGAACCATATTAGCGTTTATTGTTGTATTCATAATATGAGCTACTTTTGATTTATCTTCAAGTGTAAAATCAATGTTGAGATTTAAGGATTTATCCAACTGGAGTATGAAGTTGAGAAGTTCGGATTTTATCTTTTCCACAATCCCTTTAGCGGCTTGTCTTGGAAATGTTTGCCATGCTTTTATCACGTTATGATATGGACCGTCAAACACACTGTTTATATATGGAAATACATAGGCCGGAAGTTCAACGACTAATGAATCGCTTCCATCAGAATTTGCTGAAAAGGCTTCTAATGATGACACCGACTCTCCTAATGCAACAGTAAAGATCCTTTTGTTTACTTGTTCATCATCGATTGAATCTGGTGGCACACTCATATTTTTCCACATACCTCCATACGATGATATATGAGCTTTCACTGAGCAGCCGATACGCCTGTATTCTGGCACTATCACACCATCAGGGTACCCGTTTTGCTCATAACGAACCCAATTAGAAAATTCTTCATTTTCTAATAACGATGCCAGCATTTGAGCCTTTAGCATTATTGACGCGATACTTTCGCCTGTTATCAGACTTTTGGCTAACGTATCAGCCACCTCTTTCTTATTCAACATATTGTTAATTATAATCTTTCTTTGACGAGGTTATGACAGAAGCCATTTATAAGCAGCACAGACGTTAATGACTTGTCCATTAACATCCAACACACGCTCCTCAAAGGCGGTCACCAGAGTTAATTTGTCACATTTGAGTGATGTTCCGGCTTTCGCTAAAGCAGAAGTTTCCCGATTAAGAGTTTTTTCAGAGGATATGTCATAGGAGACCTGCACAAGTTCAACAACCGCTGCCCGATGACAAACTACGAAATCCACTTCATAAGAGTCTGTTTTGTGGTAATAGACATCGTAACCGGTTCCATATTTCCTGCATAACTCCAGATAAACCAAAGACTCAAGCCTCCATCCAAAATTATCTTTTGCAAAGGCGTCCTTTCTGGCGTTCATAAGAGATACGTCTATGGGGTAGCATTTAGCGTTACGAATCCTCTCGCTACTTTTAGTGGAATATTTGCGTAGCTGTTTCAGGAGATAAGCTTGATATAGGTATCCGACATAATTCTCAACGGTTTTGTCATTTTTGAAATTAAAAGTCTTCTGCAAAGCTGTATAGACGATTTCGCATGGGGCATTGTTCAAAAGATGATTGGACAGTGCCTTAAAGGCATCTTTGTATCTCACCTTAAATCGTTGCACTATGTCTCTTTCCAGAATATTTGAAACGAGTGTGTCTATATATTCCTCGGCAGTTTCTTCACCACTAATTATCTCCGGGAAGCCGCCTGTCTCCATATACTTGTCAAATGCTCTGCGGAGTAAGGCGTCTGTTTTTGTAGAAAGATTCGTTGTTTCCACTTTCTCCATTTCGCAAAATTCACGGAACGAAAAAGGATACAATTCGATTTCATTATAGCGTCCGGTGAGATATGTGGAGAGCTCGCTACTGAGTAGTTTTGCGTTGCTACCAGTTATAAACACCTTCATTCCGTGCCTGAGCAATCTATTGACGAAAAGATGCCATCCTTCTATATTCTGTGCCTCATCAAGAAATAAGTGAGTGAAATCACCATAAATCTGGTAAAGGCACTTTAATACATCGTTCAGATCATCAGCTGTCAATCGAACTAAACGTTCATCGTCAAAATTCACATAAGCGAATTTTACATGAGCCTTATCCAGTACGTTGAAACACAATGTTGATTTTCCACTGCGACGTACACCTATTACCACTTGAGCCTTTTTACTTTCAAGTTTAACCATATCTTCTTCCTTCCGTTTGCAAAAGCGTTGGGAACGAAGTGTGTCAAGCTCCTCTCGTTGGTCGCGTAATATTTCAAGCAGTATTGAGGTATCCATCAATGTATTGTATTTATGGTGCAAAGATAATAAAACTTCGGTAAATACGCAAAATTCCACCTTGCGAACTACGATAAATAGGTATATTTAAGGTATCTGTACTACGATAAATACGTCCTTATCCAACTAAATCTTGTTATAATCCGCCAAAAGTGGGTCGAGAGTCATAGATTTGGCGGATTATAAGCACATATTAGAAGGAAAGGGATTACTGAATTGGGGGCACGATAAAGATTTTCTCATTGAAAGCCTGCATCATAGCGGGAGTGACATTGGATATGTAACCGGCGAGGAGCGCCGATACCTCCGAAGTGGCATGTCCTACTGCATAATCGATGTAGGCGGTCATAACGCCGTGATGTGCCAAAGCTGAAATGAAGGAATTGCGGGCATACTGGGGCGTGACGCATTGGATGCCGAGAGTCTCACATACTTCTTTGATGTTCTTTGAAATACGGCGGTTAAAGTCGTGAACGCGGATGGCTTTCTGCTCATCTGTGACAGCATTGAGAAAGATGTCAGGGAAAACAAGTTCACCTGGACTATATGGCGAGGCATATACATCAAGCAACTGCCGTAACTGCGGAATAATCGGTACTGATGTTTCATCAAGCTGCTTGCCGACAGGTTTGTTTGCCCTGTCAATCTTAGAGCGGATGAAAACAAATTGCGGAAATTTCTGTGTGACTGCCGCCTTCTCTGTCCAGACAAGTTTAGCCATATCTATGGTGTTCATACCGTTGAGACAGTAAAGAAGTAACCAGCGTCCTACGGCACGGGCATATTTTGACTGTTTATCGGGAGCTGCAAGCCAATATTCCCACAATTTCAACACTTCTTCCACAGTCAAGGCGTTCAGGCGGCGACGATTGCCGGCATGGATAAGACCTTTGAAATTGGGTACCATAGTGGTGTGTCCATCTTTATAAGTCTGATTGAATACAGCACGGGTGGCGCGAAGAATTACCATTCGCGTGTCCAAAGAAAGTGGCTGATCCGTGCCGTTGCGTGCTTTCTGTTCATCAAGCCATTTGGCGAAGCGTGTGATTATGGCGGTATCGACAGCACCGAGTGAAATAGGCTTATCCTTTCGGAATAGCTTGAACCAGTCAAGTGCAGAAGAATACATCGCGCGGGTCTTTACTTTTTCTTTCGATGCGCCGAGTGCTGCCCAATAAGAAAAGGTGTCGTCCGCCCTCATTGTCTTTTCCGTCACTTTCCCCTCTGACTTTTCAACATGACTTTTGAGGTCGGCAACCGAGAACCGATTGAGCAAAATAAGTTCGTCTGTTTTGGCGCATATCTGGTCAAACACCTTACGAAGCTCCTTTCGGGTTTCAATGGCGGCATTTGATTTGGAAAACAATGCCTCATATTCTTTCGTTGACGACACCTTTAACCCGGTCGGGAAATATCGCCGTAATCGCTGATGAGTGACGCAGACAGTCAACGGCACAGACTTGCCTGTGTCGAATTTATATCTGTTGTCTGGAGCGAGAATGATATATATCGTCGCTCCTGCAAACCGTCGGGATTCATCGCTAAAAAGAGCCTTGTTCATATAGCTGTGTTCAAAGTTGTGTTCAAGTTTTTATCAGACCTGCCAGACCCAAGAAAACAATTAGGGAGCGTGTTCAGTGAATGGGATTTGAACACATTTTGAACACAACCTGCAAGTTTCAAGAGGTCTCATACAAAATTACAAACTTCTTTCGATGCTCGCAAATATCTGATAATCAAATTATACCTTATTAACGAAGTTTCATACGGTTTCGTTCAAAATCACACCGTCCACCTACTCATAATCAGGGAGTCCTTGGTTCAAGCCCAAGTGGGACCACCCTAAGGAATCTCGGAATGTCTGAAAATCAGACATTCCGAGATTTTTCTTAAAAAATCAGTACCTTTGCTTTATAATTCAACCACCGTTCAGCATGAAGTCCCGACACCCAGCAGCAAGATACGCGTTTATGGTCACATTAATCCTTGTGGCATTCAGCCTGCCGTACCCTGCCAGCGCAGACAATAGCGCAGATATTGCGACACTGCGGGAAGCCGCCGACAGCCTTCATGGCATCGGCCGCACAGACTCGGCCGCCATCGTGGGGCAACGCGTAATAGAATTGGCGGAGAAAACCGGCAATCCGACGCTGATAGTGGGAGCACATTCGTCGCAGGGTGTCTACCTTAGGTCACTCGGGAAAATTGACGAGGCATTGAAAAACTATGAGTCGGCCCTGAAGATAGTCACTTCCGGCGCATTCCGCCAGCATCCCGACCAGGAGGCCATCGAGGAGATTGCATCGCTGTATATAAATCTTGCAGTCCTCAATCTCGACATGCAGCACAAGGGCGATGCGGCGAAGAATGCCGTAAACTCGGCCTCCTGGGTTTCCCAAAGCAACGATCCGGAATTGAAAAGCATGATCTACGGCGTAGCCGGATCTGTGCTCACAGGGTGCGGCGATCTTGACAAGGCCATGAAGTACCAGAAGCTGGCATACGGCAACGCAATTGAATCGGGCAACGATGAAGCCGCATTCCGCGCCGCCGCATACACTATGCTCATAGCCGACCGCACCGGAAACAAGGCGGCAGCGAATGAGTGGAGGGTCAGATGCAATGAGCTGCTGCCCGACATCAAGTCTCCGATGGCACTGCTGGTATTCTACCAGGCCGAATGCTCGATATGCCTTAAAAAAAACGACTACAACGGCTCTGTAACCTGGTTCAACAAGATTCTCAGCCTCGACGGCATCGACAACCTCCCTTTCGTGAAGCTCGACTGTTACGGAAATCTGCATGAGGCATATGCTCACTTGGGCGACTACACAAACGCATACAAGACGCTGCTGAAGGCTTATAACCTGCGCAACGAGCTGTGGGAGGAAGAGAAGTCACAGAGCCTCCAGGAGCTGACGGTGAAATATGACTCCAAGGAGAAGGAGCTCGCCTTGACCCGGAGCGAGGCAAGGAGGGCACAGACTCTCATGTGGCTGTTTGCAGCTCTCGGGCTCCTGCTTATCTGCGCCGTGGTCTTCATCGTCTACGCCAGCCGGCAGAAGAGGCGCCGGATGCAGCAGTACATTGAAGGCCTGGAGAACGAACGGCGCCGGATGTCGACCGAACTCCACGACGGCGTCTGCAACGACCTACTGACCATACAGATGCAGATGTCCAGGGGCGAGTCCGCCGACGCCGCCGCGATGATCGACACCTGCCGCCAGACCGTGCGCCGCATCTCCCATGAGCTCATGCCTCCCGAGTTCGCATATGCCGACCTCAGCGAGGTGGTAGGCTCTTACGTGGCCAAGCAGCGCGAAGCCCACACCGACCGCATCGACCTCGAATATGCGTCCGAGTTTGCCGGCGCCTCATTCCGCGACGTCCCCGAGGCGACCGCACTCGAAGTCTACCGCATCATCCAGGAGGCCGTCGGCAACTCCGTCAAGCACTCCGGCGCCAGCCGCATCCTGGTCAGCCTGACCCTTGCCGACAATGAGCTCACCGCGACAGTCACCGACAACGGCTCCTATAAATTCACAGACAAGAAGGGACTGGGAGAAAAATCCATGCGCCGCCGTGCCGCCGCCGTCGGCGGCACAATTGAAATGAAAACAGTCGGAAATGGAGGGACAGAAGTCAAATTGTCCGTTAGAATCCCGAAAAACTACGGAAATCCGTAATTGACGCGCATCACAGGACGTGGTAACTTTGCAGAAAATAATCACCTGCAACCCACCACCTACTGAAGATGACCGACAAATCAATCATTTCACGGATGCGAATAGCCGTAGTCGACGACCACGACCTGATACGGGAGGGGCTGAACACAGTCCTGGTCGGCCTCGGCGTCGAGACCGTAGACAAGTTCAGCACCGCTACGGCCCTGGCCGAGCGGCTTGAGGCCGGTCAGACCTACGATTTCCACATCATCGACCTGGAGTTGCCCGACCTCGACGGCTTTGTGCTCATCGAGATGATACGGGCTCGCAATTCCCATGCCCATATAATAGTAAGCACCGTACACGACGAGATCTGGACCCTTCGCAAACTCCTTGCCCGCGACGTCGACGCCATCATATACAAGTCCGGCGACGGCAACGAGATCATAACGGCCATCGGCGAGATACTGCTTGGCCGCCACTATTACTGCCCCGGTGTGCTGAAAGCCCTGGAAGCAGCCGCAGACCCGTCGCTGCACCCCACCACTCGCGAGCTCGAAGTGCTGCATCATATCGCGCAGGGCAAGACCTCGCGCGAAATCGCCGCCGCCATGTTCGTCTCCGACAACACCGTCGAGGCCCACCGCAAATCACTGTTCGCCAAGATCGGCGCCATCAACGTGGCCGACCTCATAGTAAAAGCCATCGACAAAGGCTATCTCCGCAAGAGCGGACTGAAGCGCTGACTCACATCCATAAACCCAATCCCCCTACAATGAAAAAAACAACCCTGCTGCTGGCCCTTGCTGCCATGCTCCTGCTGCCCGTCTCCGCCAATGCCCAGATAGGCAAGCTGCTGAAAAAGACCAAGAAAACCGTGGAACAAGTGCTGGCGCCGGTCACCGGCACCACCGCCGAGGCCAATCCCCTGGCCGACGTGGCCGACATACAGCTGATCTACGCCATAGGCGACACCGTATCCGCCAACTACGGCCGCGTGACGCTCGTGCTCAGCGTCAACATGAAGGTCAACAATCCGCAGATCCGGCTCGGAAGCGTCAACAACGTCGCAATGATGGCAGTGACCCCTGACGGCAAAGTATATAAGCCCGAGCTAAATCTCAACGGGGTATACCCCAAAGACGTTGTGGAAGGCACCGCCGTCACCATTCCGCTAAACGACCCCGACATGGTGTTCCCCGACATTCCGCTGGGCACTTCCATGTTCCAGACCGTCAAGCTGGGAGTGATGGTCGACCCACAGCACAAGGAGACCCTCACCTTCCATAACGTTCCCATCCGCTGGGAGCTCCGCACAGCTTCCCGATAACCTCACTTAGGCTCCATCCCACAAAAATCTGCCCGTCCGATGTGAAGGATGGGCAGATTTTTGCAGGCGGCGGAAGTGTTATTGCCGGAATTTGACAAAGAGGTCCTTGCCGTAGGCTATCCAAAGGTTGCCTTTGCTGTCGAACTCCATGAAGGCGCATCCGTAGATTTCATATGGTTCAGGAGTCTGACCTTTCCACATCTTGGGCTTCATGATGTCGGTGACGATGGGGTTGGCCTCGGCCGAAGTGAGCTTATCGCCATAGCTGAACTCCACGAATCCTCGTCCACCCCTGGCTACAATCTTGGTCCCGTAGGCGGCGAAGTCCTCGAACGAGCCATTGATTTCGGCTACTGGACTCGCGCCCGTTTCGGTCATCTTTAATATCTGGGTCCTGGCGTTGCTGCCGAAGGAGCTGGTGCAGAGCAGCAGGTCGCCGTTGGCCTTGTTGTAGAGCAGCCGCTTCACTTCGCCATGGGCCTGGATGAATCGCCTCGTCTCGCCCATTTCAGGCACCACGGGATCGGACGTGACGTAGAATTTCGTCAGTCCGTGCTGGTCGTTTTCGCCATAGTTGATGAAATCGTTGTTGTCGAGACTGCGCCCGGAGCGCTTGTTGAGAACCACCTTGTCAAGGCATCCTGCCCAGAGGGAGTTGCCGATCCAGTAGGCGTCGGGCACATAATCGTTGTACACCACCACGGGCTGCATGCCGCGGGCGATGTCGAATACCACTGCGTTTTCGTTCTGTCCGTACAGCACCAGGAACCCGCCCGTAGGATCCACGTTCATGGCAGAGTACGCCTCTTCGATGTTCTTGCAGAAGTCCTTGCCGGCGGAACGCACTATCTGCGGCTTCGTGCCTTTTGCGCCGAGGCGGTAAACGCCGTCGCCGTTGACATAGAAGTAGAGGTTTTCGCCATGTCCCGCCATTCCCTGGATGGTAGTGAAGACTTTATTGGGGTTGAGGAACGCAGCGCTGTCGGCCGTCCATGTGCGGGTGTCGATGCGCCAGATCTTCCGGGAGTTTCCGGCGAACGACTCGTGCGCGTTGTGCGTCACCCGGGTTATCTCGTCCGGCATGGCGACATGTGCGAATTTCTTCGACACCTGCTGCGCCTCGGCGCCAGGAAGCGTCGTCAGGAGTGCCGCCAGCACCGGAATGAGCCGGGCCAGGAATCCGAGAGACATAGGAGTGCTCATTCCGCTTTGTATGAGAGATGCAGTGCCACGGCTTTTGTGCAGCCTTCGGCATTGTGTTTGTTGATGACGATGTCTTCGAGCTTCAGGGGAGTGCCAGCCTTGACGCCCAGCTGGTCAGAGCTGTAGACGGACAGGGGCACCACGGCCACCTTCTGGGAGAAGACCTGGTTACCTTCGGCATCGGTGCCGACCAGGTATACATGCTCGCCCAGGCCGGCGTAGCTGGAGGCGTTCTGGCCCGACAGGCTCCTGGCATCGTCGCTCTGGTAGTTTTCAGCCGCCTCTATTTCACCGGCGACCCTGAACCGAGGTGTCTGGTCCAGCTTCGACGCAAATCCGTCGAAAGTAATCGTCATAGGACTCTTGACGGTGAACTGAGGAGTCGACTGGACTTCGAGGGTATTTCCGTCGAGAGCCTTGGCGGCTTCTTCGAGCCTGGCTCCGTAGTCCTGCTCTGCCTTTTCGGCCTCGGCCATCAGCTTCCTGCCCTCTTCTTCTGTAGAAGCGGTCTTGAACTGCTGTTTCAGGGCATCCTTCTTCTCCATCATCTGGAGATAGAGGCCGGGTACGTCGCCGAAGAATTTAGAATCGGAGGCCTTGTCCGAGCCTCCGCCGCACGATGAGAGAGCAAGCGCTCCCATTGACGCGATAGCCATTACGGCCATCAGGTGTCTGATTTTCATTGCTTTGTCGTTTTTTACGGGCAAAGGTACGGCAGTGTTTACGTACCGCCCAATTAATCCGTAAAAATGAATTAACAAAGCGTAAATCAGTGTTGACAATCTCGCAATGCAGATTAACAAGACGTATAATGAGCTGATGGTCAGTCAGTTGACTTTTTACGAAAATCGGCAGGGGAGATGCCGACGACCTTGGTGAAGACACGGATGAAAGCCTGTGGCGAATTGTAGCCGGACATCCCGGCGATTATCTTGACAGGATGGTCGGTGGACGTCAGCAGTCTGCAGGCATGCTCCACACGCCTGGCGTTGACATAATCGTAGAAGCATGTGGAGGCCTCGCGGTTGAAATAGGCGCTGACGTAGGTGCGGTTGGAGTTGACGGCCCGTGCAACGTCCGACACCTTGAGGTTGGGGTCGAGGAAGAGCTGTCGCTCGTCCATCAGACGCTCTATGCCTGCCCCCAGTTCGGAGATAGCCCTGGCCGGAGCGTCTTCAGGCTCGTCCACGGGGAGGTCTTCGTCCGGAGTGCCGAGCTCGTCAATCACATTCTCGTGCTTGTAGAGGAAATAATCAATCACCATCCACATTGCCACAGATGTCGTGAGATAGATGCACTCCATCACCCCGTTGACGGCCACAGTGTCGAGGATCCACAGCGCCAACAGGGCGAAGAAGAACCATAGTATCGACGAGAGCCAGTTGAGGTTTACGTTCTCGGTGTAAGAATACTGCTCCATCAGCAGCCTGTTGTAGCGACGGATATTTACGAGCGTCCACACCAGGTAAGCAACTCCGTAGATGGCCGAACCCACAATCATGAGCCAGTACAGAAGCGTCGCGGCCGAGAAGATGTAAGCTACGGAAATGGCGACAAAAGGGAGTATGTTGGCAATCACAATCGCCGGCGAAACGCTTCCGGGCCGGACAAGCTCGCGCAGAATCAGCGCGTAGAAGGGTACTGCCACGATGTCGATGCTCGACAGCAGCCACCAGGAGTCGTCTCTGAGGTATGGACCATCGACGATGAAGCCTACCGACAGCAGGCATTGCAGCCCGAGCAGGGCCATAAGCACGGCGACTACCACCGACAGCCTGCCCTCTTTGCGGGCAAAGAACCAGGTGGCCATGCCGAAAAACATCACCGACAGCCCCAGCACGAACGCTATGATAATCTCTAACATACCCACAAAGTTAAACAATTATTACTGATTTCATGGCGATGGATACTGTTGTTTCTTCTATTGTGTGCAGACCAATGGCTTGTCACTACAAAGTTAGCAATAATTTACCGAATGGCCAAGTATAACCCTCAGGATTTAGTCTCACACATTCAGATTCAGTGATTTGGTCATGCGGTCGATACATTTCTTTTTTTGCTCCATGTTTGGGTGAACGTAGAGATTAAGAGTGGTGGCGATGTTGGAGTGGCCGAGTATCACACTCACCGTCTTATAGTCGCAGCCGCTTTCAATGCAGCGGGTTGCAAAGGTATGACGCAATCCGTGAAATACAATGTGCGGTATGCCGATACGTCTGAGCAGCCGCGAGAAATAATCGCGATATGTGCGTGGGTCGGCAGCAGTCTCGTTATCGCTCACCACGAAATCAGCTTTGGCGCCCTTTTTAATGACGCATAAGGCTTGATAGAGCAATGGAGCAATCGGAATTTCCCGGTTGGAATTGCGTGTTTTGGGCGATGTCATGAGCCGTTCGGTTTTATGAACATCAGCATTGTAGATTCTCGCGGCTGTATGCGATACCGTTATCACTCGGCGCGTGAGGTTTATGTCGCTCCATCTGAGAGCACAAACCTCTCCTATGCGCATTCCCGTGCATAGGGCAAGGAGCACTCCGATGTTTTTAGACGTGGGAGCGGCGGAGATATGTCGGAGAAGCCTTCGCTCGTCGGATAAGGAGAGAACAGGTAATGGCTTACATTCCGTGGATGTCGGGAACGTAACATCCCAATCGGGAGCGGGAAGGCTGCAGTGCTTTGCCGCGAATTTCATGATAGCCCGCAGTATGGCCAGAATATCGTGAACGGTCTTGCGGCTGAGGCCGGACGCGAGTTTTGCGTAAACGAACTGTTGGGCATCATCTTCGCAGACTTCTGATTTGGAAGAAAATTCGGGCAGGAGATGTGTCCTGACAGCGAGAAGATAAGCACAATAGGTTGAGTGCTTGACAAGCTTCTGTTTCTCGTCAAGCCATTGTGCTGCGATTGAATCGAATGTCAATAATTGTCCCATATCTTGAAAGTGTTTGTTCTCCTTTCAAAATATGGGATAAGGGACAAATAGTTCTGTCAGCGGTTACCTTTTGCGCGGTTATGATGCTTGCAGAGCATCTGGCAGTTTGAGATGTCAGTTGCTCCGCCACGACTCCATGCCGCAACATGGTCAGCGTCCATTTCGCTGAGTTTCCATATTTTCGAGGCATCGGCATCGTGACCGATGGCGCAGTAAGGACAGTTCGAGACTCCCCGGTCTTTTGCCTCCGCTGTCTGACGTGCATAGACAGCTTTCTTTGTTGCCTCGTCGAAGACGCGGATGTCGAGCAACTTGGTGTCAGTCTCGCCACCGAGAAGATATTCATAAACCCCTTTGCGGTTCTTCACGTATGGGTCGGCATAAAGTTCCAAAACGCGCTCTTTCATTCGAGCAGGATTATAAGGCGTGGTATGGTACTTTTCATACAGTTCGCCCCACGGCAGCCCGCGCAACTCGCTTTCGACCAAGGGAAACACGGTGCGCACCCAGTCTATTACGCTGTTGAAGTAATTGACAAGTTCGGTGATATCGCTGCCGAAACGGAGAGAGCGCATGTAGTCCTCGGCATTTCCACGGCTCACCCAGTCGAGGGCGGTGGCAAGGAAATCCTGGCGGTTGACGGCTCCGGCCACGTATGCGCTCCACATCTGCACTTTGGCGCTCTGCGAGTTGCTGAATACCTCTTTGGCTTTGGTTACGAAAGGTCCGGAATATACGGCGTTAAGCAACTCTTGCCGATTGAGCGGCACACCGGCAATGTTGATGGTCTTGAACCATTCCTTGATTTCGGTTTCGGCACCCTCGCACTCGTAGATGAGCAGCGGTGCCGACAGGAACTTTTCGCGCAGCTCCCGGGGCAACGAGCCGATGCTCTGCGGCAGACCGTTGGAGTCCTTTATGGCAAGTTTGCCGTTGAAGAAACGGCCAAGCGAGGTGATGCGCTGCTGCCCGTCAAGGACCTCAAAGCGTCCGTCGGCGGTGCGGTTGAAATAGATGACACCGAGAGGATAGCCTTTGAGCACAGAGTCGATGACAGCAACGTCCTTTTTGCCGTCGGCATAGATATAGTTGCGCTGATATTCGGGCTGAATTGTCAGACGTCCTCCCATGCCGAAAAGGCCTTTGGCTTCCAGCTCATTATAGACAAATCCGTCGCAAATATCGGCGACCGTCCATTCAGTATGTAGTTCGGTCTTCATTTCGATTCTATTTCATCGAGGCGTCTGAGAGCTTCTTCTCCGGAAACGAGCGTCGGTTTTCCATCTTCACCTGACATTACGAGCGGCTCTCCGAGTCTTGCTTTGCGCTCAAACAAGGCTCTCTGTGTCTGCCGGATATTCTCTCTAATCCTTCTGAACAGATCTATCTCTTCCTGTTCTGACATTCCACTTTGATTTTATTTAGTTTGACGGGATCCACAACTTTGTCACTCTCAACAATCGGAGTCAAGCCGTTGGTGTTATCATATAACGCCCAACGGTCAACAATCGGTACAAAGATATTAAAAAGATTTTGAATACCACGCCAATAGCGGCGGTGAATCACATCTTTCGGAATATTATGTCCTCCTGCTGCCACTCTTGTGGCAACACGTTGCTCTGCATACGATGGCGACGGAAGCCAAAAGAACAGGAGCACAACCTCATAGCCGAGGCTTTGGGCGCGTTCCACGAGAGCCTTGTAACTGCGAGTGGCAAGTGTCGTCTCAATAGCGAATGTCTCCTTATGCGAAAGAAGAAATTTAATGCGCCGCAGCATAATCTTTCCAGCCTCGACCGCGACCTTTTCAGGCTCAAACGGCGAAAGGCCTTTTGCGATCTCGTCGGCATTGACAAACTCGCGGCAGTCGAGGATTTCCGGGAGTACGGTCATGGACGCGGTAGTCTTTCCGGCTCCGTTACAACCCGCAATGATGTAAACTTTTGGTTTCATGTTCGTTTAATGAATAAACGGAAATACATTCGTTTGCCGTTCAAATATGGCCTGTCATATTTTGCTTGTCCCGGTATTTTTAGCTCGGATAAAGATACGCTTGTAGAGTCTACGCTGCGGTTCTCCGGGGTAGTAAGTGGCTGAGTTACAGGGAGTTGCGCATTAAATATGCCGTTCGAGGCACCTTTCCCCTCGCTTTCTGTTATACCGATAATCTCAAATTGGTCGGGACAATACTTGTCGAGGAAAGAGATAGGCACCCCCATAAATCCGTCGTATTTATCTGGAATAGCATCCGTGAAAGGAACTTCGATAGCATCGTAATTATCGTAATGGATATACCCGACACCTCGTACTTCCTTATGTTTGGAATACATGATATTCTCCTCCATAGTCATCAATGATAAAGGTTGGTGACGACGCCCATGTTCAATATTAGTAAACCATCTTACACCTTTGACTCGGATATATTTCTTCCCATTTTCATCAATTCGCCATCCTGCAGCTGTAATTGGATATTCATCTGGAATACCAAACTCTCTGTCGCCGCTCGATATTGAAGAACCGAGCCAAATTTGGTTGTTCATTATAAGTGGAAACACTTCCTTATATGTGATAGCGTTCATGTTCCCTAAAATAATGAATTTCTTGTCGGCCTGGACTATCCATGCAAGGAACTCGCGGAAGAGGGAGAAGGGAGGGTTGGTTACAATGATGTCTGCTTCATCGCGCAGAGTGGTTACTTCAGGGCTGCGGAAATCGCCGTCGCCCTCGAGGTAACGCCATTCGAGGTCGTGGAAGTCGATGCGACCGTCGCCGTCGATGTCATGGTCAAGCTCGAAAATCTTGCCCTTCACGCAGGTTTTGGAAGGGTCGAACTGAGGGGCGTCCTGCTCGAAAAGCGAGGGTTGGTATGGCGCCTTGAACTTCTTGCTGTCGGGTGCGTAGGACGTGGAGATAAGTTTTTTCAGTCCGAGTGTCTGAAAATGCTGCGCGAAGTAGAGGGTGAAATTGCTCCATTCGGGATCATCGCAAGGCAAAAGAACGGTCTTGCCCCGGAACACATCGGGGTCATATTCAAGATAAGCGTTGATTTCCCGCTCAATATCGTAATATTGAGTGTAGAACTCATCGTTTTTGGCGGCTTTTGCCGCCGATAGTGATTCGTTTGCCATAATTCAAACGGGGTTCATTTCTTTTTCTTGGGAAGAATCTTCTTCTCGTCGGATTTAAGCCGACGCTCCACTTTCTTCACATCCTCGGCAGGAGGCAACGCTTCCGGGCGGATGCCACGGTCCAGCAACATATTGCGGACTGCGCTGTTGTTGTCGATATGCTCGCGCTCTATGCCGACCTGACCGTGCAGGTCTTTCTGCTGAACGTTAACCGAAGTCATTTCAGCTGCGAGGTCTTTTGCCTTTATGGCTATCGTAGAGAGAAAATCGGCGAGCGGCCTTTTTTCAGG
>OHBJ01001497.1_pt1 | contig 16016 bp, 9 predicted proteins | sample 1577241 | NCBI WGS metagenome assembly OHBJ01 (sample SAMEA3541594, study PRJEB24748) | human gut metagenome | biome: human gut; feature: human-associated habitat; material: faeces | place: China | collected 2012 | reverse complement strand
TGTCGACGGGAATGCCTTTGACAATGTGCGCATAAAGGTCTTCGACGTCTTTTTCCCGTCAACTCGCTGGTAGAATGGAAATACTTCTCCTTCACGCTGCCCGCCGACGCCAAATATTTCGCCCTGCGCTACGCGATGCCCCAGAAAGGTTTCTGCCTGCTCATAGACAACATCACCTACTCGCCGGCCGAGTTCGGCGGTGCCATCCTGGGTTACAATGTCTATAATAGCAATGCGCAAACACCGTATGCAACGGCCGGGTCCCCCTGGACCGACGAAAGCTACGACGGCGACCGTCCAACCGCCTATGAAGTACGCACGCGCGTAAGTCTCTGCGGGGGCGAACTGGAATCCGCCCCCTCGAACTCGGTGCTCATCAACCCGACAGGTATCGGCTCCATCGGGCGCCAGGAGAGCGCAGTAACTTCCGGCCGCGGCTTCGTGGAACTGAAAGGTCTTGAAGGCAACCGCGCCCGCATCGCCAACGCCTCCGGCATAACTGTAGCCGACCGTGAGATAACCGCCCCGACACAGCGCATCCCGCTCGCTCCCGGCGTCTACCTCGTGACAGCCGGACGCCTCACTTACAAAGTAATAGTGAAGTAAACTCCACCACAACATACTGACAACCAGAGGCATCCTTCTCCAGACGGATGCCTCTGCTGCATTATGTGACGTAAGCGTTTCATGCCTACACCCGTAGCCGTGCCGCCGGCTAACCACCTAAGCATAACTATAATAGCTAAGTCCGACACGCCTTGCCTGCCGGATATTCAGAGCGTTACCGGTTGTTCGGATTAGCCCTGCTCTATTGTTCTAAAACACTGCAATATTGTTCTATATTTCATATTGTAGAGAACGGGGGTTGCATATACCGACATGCATGATTATCTTTGCAATTTGAAATATATCGCGCAGCCACATCAATCCTTTTTCCCTCGCCAGAAAGATGTTGCCGCCCTTACTTATAATAACTTAACCACATGACAAGCGCAATACTTCTCAGCGCCACACTGCTTCTTGCCGGCGCCGACACGGTGAGGCCTCAACCGGTGATGATAGAATACCCGGCCCTTGAGCAAACCGTTAAGCAGGCCATGAAGGCGGAAGCCGATTCGGTGCCCGTCGTACCGGGCGCGCCCACCGCCGCTCCCGCGGAGACAAAAAGCATAGTCCTCTCGCGGCAGCAGTGCATCGACATAGCACTTCAGGACAATCCGACCATCAAGGTGGCCGACATGGAAATCCGGCGCATGGACCTTTCGAAACTCGAGACACGCGCCGCACTCTTCCCGTCAGTCGACTTCTCAGGCGCATATCAGCGCTCACTGGCGTTGCAGACCATCTCAATGAACATGGGAGGCCAGACACAGTCCATAAAGATGGGTAGCGACAACACGTGGAACTTCGGCTTTTCAGCCACGGTTCCCCTCTTCGCCCCGACCTTGTGGAAATCACTGAAAATCAGCGACACCCAGATTTTAGCATCATACGAAACGGCACGTGCCTCCCGCCTCAACCTCGTGGACCAGGTAAACCAGGCTTACTATGCGCTCATGCTTGCCAAGGCATCGTATGAAGTACTTGAGGCTAATTATGAACTTGCAAAATATAACGCCGACATCTACTCCAAGCAGTTCAGTTTCGGCACTGCCACGGAGTATGACGTTTTGCGGTCGCAGGTGGCCGTCACCAACCTGGAGCCTGAACTCCTTGAAGCGCAGATAGCCATAGACCGCTGTCGCCTTCAGCTTCGCGTTCTCATGGGAATCGCCGATGACATAGTGATAGACCCCGACGTTACCCTCAAAGACATGGAACGCGACATGTACGACTACGTGGCGCGCATAGACCGTTCGCTTTCCGGCAACACCGACCTCCGCTCTCTGGATATTCAGGCCGAGATGGCCGACCGCACCGTAGAGTTGCGCAAATGGGCATTCCTCCCCACGCTCGGTGCATCGCTGAACATCAACTGGAACGCCCTGAGCAACGGCAATGCCCTGAAAAACCAGCAGTTCCACCCCTACTCTGTGCTTGGATTCCAGCTCAGCATACCGCTCTTCCAGGGCGGCTCGCGCTACTACGGGCTGAAACAGGCCGAAGTGCAGAGCAAGGAGATACGCCTGCAGCGCGAGAACCTCGTGAACGCCCTGAACATGCAGGTAGACCTCGCGGTGGAGAACATCAACAAAGAGGTGCGACAGATTTCCTCGTCGGCCGAGGGCGTGCGCCAGGCAGAAAAAGCCCGCTCCATCATGCAGAAAAGCTTCGAGATTGGCGCAGGCTCCTTCCTCTCGCTCCGCGACTCGGAAGTGGCCGAAGTAACCGCCAAACTCACCTATTACCAAGCCATCTACAACTACCTCATCTCTACCAGCGCCCTCGACCTGCTTTTAGGACGCGAAGAAGAGTTGCGTAACATAGGATATTCATTCCCCATCAATCAGCCTAAGAAATGAAAAAAATCAGCATATACGCCGCCGCGCTGGCATTGCTACTGCCCCTGGCCGGCTGCAACAAGGACCAGAAAAACAAGGAGGCACTGACCTCCGAAGACGAAATACCTGTGGTCAAGATAGCCGAAGTCACCACACAGGACGTGGCACAGGTGGAAAGCTACACCGCCACCGTTGAGGCTGACAAGGTGAATAACATCTCGGCCGCAATGCAGAACCGTATCAAACAAATCTACGTGGAGGAGGGACAGCGCGTCTCGCAAGGCCAGAAAGTGGCGGTTCTCGATGACATCAACACCGACAACTACCGCATACAGGTGGACAACGCCAAGGCCAACCTCGCCAGCATACAGCTCGACTATAACCGCGCTCTGGAACTCTACAAGATAGGCGGAGGCACCAAACAGTCCGTTGACCAGCTCAACACGCAGGTAATCAACGCACGCAACGTCCTGGCCTCGGCCGAACGCACGCTGCGCAACGCACAGGAGAACACAGTGCTGACATCTCCCATTTCCGGAGTGGTGACGGCGCGCAACTACGACCCCGGCGACATGACCGGCACTCTGCCCATACTCACCATCTCACAGGTGCAGCCCGTCAAGATTGTCATAAACGTTTCGGAAACAGAACTTTCCAGCATCCACAACGGTATGCCGGCGCAGGTGACCTTCGATACTTACGGCGACCGCGACTTCCCCGGCCGTGTCACACTCATCTCCCCGACGGTGGACACACAGAGCCGCACCTTCGCAGTAGAGGTGACACTCCCCAACAGCGATGGCAAGATACTGCCCGGCATGTTCGGCCGCGTGCAGCTCGACCTCGGCCACGCCAACCATGTCGTTGTCCCGGACAAAGCGGTCGTGAAGCAGGCAGGCTCCGGCAACCAATATGTCTACGTCTACAAGGACAACGGCACGGTGGAATACTGCAAGGTGGAACTGGGACGCCGTCTGGGCGACTCCTACGAGATTATCTCCGGACTCCCCGAATCCGCCAAAGTGGTAATCACCGGCCAGTCGCGCCTCGCCAACGGCAAGAAAGTGCGCCTCGCCAAGTAAACGGGCTATAAACCGATGCCCTACAAATTTCCCAAGCTTAAGACAAAACTACATTATGAGTCTATACGGAAGTGCGGTAAAACGCCCGGTCATGACGTCGCTATGCTTCGTGGCCGTTATCATACTCGGCCTCTTCTCCGTGGCCAAACTCCCCATCGACCTCTACCCGGACATCGACACCAACACGCTGATGGTCATCACGATGTATCCAGGCGCGAGTGCCGAAGACATAGAGCAGAACATCACCAAGCCCCTGGAGAACACCCTCAACTCCGTGGAGCACCTCAAGCACATCACCAGCCAGAGCCGCGAAAACACTTCGGTAATTACCCTGGAGTTTGAATACGGCTACGACATAGACGTGCTCACCAACGATGTGCGCGACAAGCTCGACATGGTGAAGTCCTCGCTTCCCGACGACTCCGAAAACCCCATCATCTTCAAATTCTCTACCGACATGATTCCCGTCTGCCTCCTTTCGGTGCAGGCCGACGAGAGCATGGCAGGGCTTTACAAAATACTCGACGACGCGGTGGCCAACCCGCTGGCACGCGTCGACGGCGTCGGCTCCGTCTCCATCTCCGGTGCCCCGAAGCGCGAAATCCACGTCTATGTGGACCCGCAGAAGCTTGAGGCTTACCACATCAACGTGGAGACCATCTCACAGATAATCGGCGCCGAAAACCGCAACACACCGGGAGGCTCGTTCGACATCGGCTCCAACACCTATGCGCTGCGCGTGCAGGGTGAGTTCGACGACACCCGCGAGTTGGAGAACATCCCCGTGGCCTCGGCGGAAGGACGCACCATCTACCTCAGCGACGTGGCGCGGGTGGAAGACTCCCTCGAGGAACGCACGCAGCAAACCTACATCGGAGGCGAACAGGGCGCCATGATTATCATCCAGAAGCAGTCAGGCGCCAACTCCGTGCAGATTTCCGAAAAGGTGATGCAGATGCTGCCCAAGCTGCAGAAGAACCTCCCCTCAGACGTAAAGCTCGGCGTCATAGTCGACACCTCCGACAATATCCGCAACACCATCGCCTCGCTCGAAGAAACGGTGCTCTACGCCCTGCTGTTCGTGATGATAGTGGTGTTCATCTTCCTGGGACGCTGGCGCGCCACGATGATTATCATCATTACCATCCCGGTTTCGCTAATCGCCTCCTTCATCTACCTCTACGCCACCGGCAATACGCTGAACATCATCTCGCTCTCGGCACTCTCCATCTCCATCGGTATGGTGGTGGACGACGCCATAGTGGTGCTCGAGAACGTGACGACACACATAGAACGCGGCGCCGACCCGAAACAGGCGGCCGTCCACGGCACCAACGAGGTGGCCATCTCAGTAATAGCCTCCACGCTGACGCTGATAGCCGTGTTCTTCCCGCTGACGCTCGTCACCGGCATGACGGGAGTGCTCTTCCGCCAGCTGGGATGGATGGTCTGCATCATGATGGTCATCTCCACCACCTGCGCCCTGTCTCTGACCCCCATGCTCTGCAGCCAGTGGCTCCGCCGACAGACCAACCATTCGCGCCTCTACCGCATCCTCTACCGGCCCGTCGAGAAAGCACTCGACAAGTTCGACGACGGCTATGCCGCGCTGCTGCGCCGCGTGGTGGCACACCGCACCGTCACCGTCATCGTCTGCCTCGGCATCTTCGTCGGCTCCATATTCCTGATGAAATACGTGGGCACCGAGTTCATGCCCACGCAGGATAACGGGCGCCTTGGCGTTGAGCTCGAGCTGCCCATCGGCTCCCGCGTGGAAGAAGCCAACGACGCCCTCAGCCGTCTCGACGAAATGTGGCGCAAGAAGTATCCGGAAATCATCGTGTCAAGCTACACCGTAGGCCCGGCATCCTCCGACAATACATTCGCATCCCTCTCCGACAACGGCGCGCACATCGCCTCGATGAACATACGCCTCTCCGATCCCGGAGACCGCGACCGCGGCATCAAGGAGATTGCCGATGAAATGCGCAAGGACCTCAAGGAGCAGTTCCCCGAGTTCAAGAAAGCCCAGGTCAACGTGGGCGGCGGCCGCAACGCCGGTATGGGCGGACAGTCGACGGTCGACTTCGAAATCTACGGATACGACTTCGCGGAGACCGACTCCGTGGCACGACAGCTTTCTCAAATCCTGCAAGGTATCCCCGGCACCGCCGACATAAATATCTCCCGTTCGGACTACCAGCCGGAATACCGCGTGGAGTTCGACCGTGAAAAACTCTCGCTCCACGGCCTGAACATGCAGACAGTGGCCACTTATCTGCGTAACCGCATCAACGGCGCCACTGCATCGCGCTTCCGCGAAGACGGCGAGGAATACGACATCAAGGTGATGTACGACCCTGCCAACCGCCAGCGCATAGAAGACATCGAGAACATCACCGTGATAACGCCCTCCGGCGCACAGGTCAAGATAAAGGAACTCGGCCGCGTGGTCGAGCACTTCACCCCGCCGACCATCGAGCGCAAGGACCGCGAACGCCTCATCACCGTATCGGCCGTCGTAGACGGCGCGCCGCTGAGCGAAGTGGTGACAGCAGCTCAGCTCAAAATCGACGAGATGCATCTCCCTGCCGGCATCAACATAGGGCTGGCCGGCTCCTTCGAGGACCAGCAGGACTCTTTCGCCGACCTCGGTATGCTCGGTATACTGATTATCATCCTCGTCTACATCGTAATGGCTGCGCAGTTCGAGTCGCTGACATACCCGGGCATCATCATGACGTCGCTGCTCTTCGCCTTCTCCGGCGTCTTCCTCATCCTGTGGCTCAGCGGCCATACGCTCAACGTCATGTCAATGATCGGTGCCATTATGCTTATCGGTATCGTGGTGAAGAACGGTATCGTGCTCATCGACTACATAACGCTCAACCGCGAGCGCGGCATGAGCATACGGCGTGCCGTAATCGACGGCGGCCGCTCGCGTCTGCGCCCCGTGGTGATGACCACGCTCACCACTATCCTCGGCATGGTGCCGATGGCCGTAGGCAGCGGACAGGGCGCCGAGATGTGGCAGCCTATGGGTACTGCCGTTATCGGAGGTCTAACCTTCTCCACCATCCTGACGCTGCTCTTCGTGCCCGTCCTCTACTGCTCCTTCGCGGGACGCGGAGTAAAAAACACCCGCCGCAAACTGCGTAAGAGCGCCAAAGCCGGCGTCGATAAGAAATCAGACATGAAAACCCCTGCACAAACCGAGAAAAAATGAAAGCCATATTCATAGCCTACGACCAGGCGCACCATGATAAAATAATCGATATCCTGACACGTGCCAACTGCCGGGGGTTCACCGGTTTCGGCACTGTCTCCGGACGAGGCTCGGTAAAGGGCGAGCCACACTACGGCACGCACGCATGGCCTTCGCTGGCCGGCGCCATCCTAACCATTGTAGAAGACCGCGCCGTGGACGGCGTCCTGAAGCAACTCCGCTCCATCGATGAGGAGAAACCCCTGCTCGGCCTCAGAGCCTTCACCTGGAACATCGAGCAGACCATCTGAACCCGGAAAACCAATAACCTCGTTTATTCCCAATTAATCTTGATTATTCATGATTAATCCCTTTAATCGGGAATACTCCAAATCACGCGATAAACCCGATAAGGTCCAATAATCTTATCGGGTTTATCCATGTAATAGCATCCAGCCTTCAAAAAATCCGAATAATAAATTTTGGTACATGAAATAATTATATTAATTTTGTACGGCAGTTTGCAACTGCAAGAACCGGTATAATTTTTTACTAACCTCTATTAACATGAAAAAATCACTGAAAACACTGGTGTCATTAGCCATAACAATGGTTGTGTTGTCCAATGCGGCCACAGCTGAGATACCACAGCTCAACGGCATGGTGGTCTCGTCAAACAACGAGACACGCACCGGGCTATGGTCGCTGCCAAAAGAGCAGGGCGGCGAATGGACCATGAAGTTTGCAATCGAGAAAGGTTACGCCATCATCTACAATGGCATTCTCAATCCTGGCGACAACATCTATTACGAAACGAGATGCAACGCCGAGTACGGTTCCCCAATAATCTATCTGGATGCTTATTCCTTGGAAACCGGACAAAAACTATGGACCAATTATCCGAATCTGACATTCCTCCCTTACGACCTTACCTACAATCCATACGACGCACGGATATACGGCCTGTTCTCCAACAGCACCAACACGGGGATGGTATTGGCCACCGTTTCATACGCCAACCAGGCCAACGAACTGACCCCAATCTGCGACCTGGAGGGAACATGGGTCGCCATAGCAGCGGCCGCCGACGGCCAACTCTACGGGATACAGTCAGAAATAGACGGCATGAACGGTCTGCTGCCGAATGTGGTTTCTTCGTCGCTCTACAAGATAGACCGACTCACCGGCACCACCACACTCGTGGGCGAAACGGGACAGAAACCTCTCCTTACCGGCTCTGCCACCATTGACCCGCGTTCGGGACGAATGTTCTGGACGGTAGGTCCCGACGGTCAGTCGTCATACCTCTGCGAAGTGGACCTCGCCACAGGGGCCGCGACCAAGATTATGGACCTGGACTATAACCGGCAGGTCACCGGTTTGTATGTAGAAACTCCGGAAGCAGAGGATAAAGCTCCCGCAAAGGTACAGAACGCCGTTGCCACATTCAACGGAGGTTCCCTATCAGGGACGATATCCTTCACCGCCCCCTCAACCCTCTTCGACGGGACTGCCGCCTCCGGCTCCCTCGCTTACAGCATTATTACCAACGGCGAAGTAATAGCCTCCGGAACCACGACACACGGAGCCGCCAACCAGGTGGACGTCACAGTTCCCGAACGCGGCAAGTACACTTTCGTGATTACCGTAAGCAACTCTACGGGTTCATCTCCCAAGGAGAAGATAGAGAAGTTCGTGTGATTCGGCACTCCGGCTGCTCCCGCCAACGTTACTGCCGAAAACACAGGGTCGGCTATCGCTGTCACCTGGGATGCAGTCACTGAATCCACCGACGGAGGATTTCTCGACCCTGCTCAAGTGAAATACAACGTAACGCGTCTCCCCGACAATACTTTAGTGGCAGAAAACATAACAGCCAATTCGGCTCAAGTAAACATCGACAATGACGCTCCTATAACCTCCTACACCTTCACCGTCACAGCCCTTAACAACGGCGTTTCGTCAGAGGTTGCCACCTCCAATCCTGTGGTAAGCGGTTTCGCAGTGCTTCCCTGGACTGAAAGTTTCGACAGCGAAGACGCCACCGGATTCTTTACCATTCTCGATGCTAACGACGACGGTAAGAAATGGAGCTATCACACCGGTCTGATGCGGATGGGATACAACTCAAAACTGGCAATGGACGACTGGCTGATAACCCCGCCGATGCGCGTACAGGCCAACTATTCATACCGCGTGACCCTTAAAGCCCGTTCGGCCAACACACGCTACCCCGAACGCGTGGAAGTAAAATGGGGCGACAGCAATACAGCGGCCGCCATGACTCATGAGCTAATACCTTCCACCGACCTCACCGAAGACGGGTTCTACACCCTCGAAGGGGTAATCACCCCCTCAGAAAACGGCACCGCCTATATCGGAATACACGGCATCTCGGACGCCGACACCTATTATCTGGAAATCGACGACATCACCGTAGAAGCCGGACTCAACACCCTTGCGCCTGCGGCTCCCGGCTCTATGACCGTAACTCCCGACGCCACCGGCGCACGCAAAGCCGCCATCTCCCTCACCGCTCCTACAGAAAATATCGACGGCAATGACATCACGACGCTGACCAAGGTGGTAATCAAACGCGGCGAAACCGTTGTCAAAGAATTCCCGAACCCGGCTCCGGGCGCATCCCTGACAACAGAGGACGTCCTTGACCGTGCCGGAGACGTTACATATTCGGCATACGCCGTCAACTCCTACGGAGAGGGCCAGGCCGCCACAGTAACAGTATTCATAGGCACACCTCTTGCCAAAGCCCCGGCCTCAGTCGAGTTTGCCGAACCTACAGACGGCGAAGTGAGCCTAACCTGGCCTCCGGTCACCCAGGCTGAAAACGGCCAGTCTATCAGCAGCGCAAACGTGCGTTACAATGTCTATGACGTCACCGGCTCTTCACCGGTACTGATAGAGGGTGACATCGAAAGCACTTGCCACACATTCCGAGCAGTGGCCGAGGGTGACCAGAAATTCGTGCAATATTCCGTCAGCGCAGTGACCGACGGCGGCGAAAGCCAAAGCACCACTACCGGCATATTCCCGGCAGGTACCCCCTACACAGACTTCAGTGAATCGTTTGCCGATGGGGAGAACAGTACCATCATCCGCACCGAACGCCTCAATTACGGCACGTGGGCTCCTACGGCCGACAATTCAGAAGTGACATCCCAGGACGGTGACGGCGGATTCATGGCAATGACCGCTTACTTCGGCGGATACAACGGCGCCTTCAGCACCGGCAAAATCAGCCTTGACGGCATCAGTGCCCCTGCACTGAACTTCTACAGCTACACCCCGGACAACCTCAACGCCGACTCCAACCCGATAGAGGTCTTCATCTCGGCCGACGGCGGTGCATGGGAATCCGTATTCAGGAAAACGGTAATCGAAATAGGCGCGGAGAAAGGATGGCATGAAGTGGAGATTCCGCTGAACAAATATGCCGGCAAGGACATCTGCATAAAATTCTTCGCCGAAACCTCCGACCGCCCCTATACATCCACATATATCGACAATATCCGTGTGTTCGGCCAGTCGCCGGTAGAGCTGGGAATCAGCAACGTCGGCGCTCCCGAATATGTGCGCACCGGCGACTCATTCGGCATGGACGTTACTCTCCGCAACAACGGCGCCGGCACCGCATCCGGTTATGACGTGCAGATATTTGCCGGAGACCGCCTCTGTGCCGAAGCGACTCCCGCCGATATTGCTTCAGGCGACTCCCGCACGGTGCACTTCGACCTCGTAATGTCGGCTCTTGCCGATGCTGAATCCATAGCCTACAAAGCCGTAGTCAACCATCCGGATGACCCGCGCGACAACAACGATTCCCTTGAGACATCCATAACTCCGGTCCTTTCGGCGCAACCGACTCCCGAATCGCTGACGGGCACAGTGGCCGATAATACGGCACAACTCAGCTGGACAGCACCGAACCTCGCAGAGTCAGCTTCCACCGTCTCGGACGGATTCGAAAGCGCACAGGCATGGGCGCAAAGCGCACCCGGCTGGATATTCATAGACCGCGACAAAGCTCCTATTTGCAGCTTCGGAAACGCCGAAATCCCCGGAGTTACAGCAGGCACCACCACAGCATCGTTCATCACTTTCAGCACCGAGGATACTTTCAAGGATAATCCCACCCTTGCAGCCCACAGCGGCAACCGGTACATCATGGCAATGGCCCGGTATGACGATGCTACAACCGACGACTGGGCAATATCGCCCGAACTCAGCTGCGATGCACAGACGGTTTCATTCTACGCAAAAAGCTACAGCTCCAGCTATCCCGAACGTATCGAGGTCTACTATTCCACCGGTTCGTTCAATCCCGACGATTTCGTATCGGCCGGCCTCACGGTGGCTTCTGTGCCCGCAGAGTGGACAAAATATGAAGTCGAACTCCCAAGCGGGGCACGCTACTTCGCCATTCGCTCCTGCGCTACAGGTGCTTTCATGCTGATGATTGACGACGTAACTTACCAGGCAACGTCTTCGCACAACATCAACCTGCTGGGTTACAACGTATACCGCGACTTCACGAAAGTGAACGACTCGCCGGTAGCCGTGACATCTTTCAACGATCCCATCCCCGACACGGGACTCCACTCGTGGGTTGTCACCGCCGTTTATGACCGGGGTGAATCAAGAGGCTCGAACGTACTGACGGAACTGGTGACAGGTATTGACGGCGTCCACGCTGGGATTTCGGTATATACCCGTCCCGGACGCATCTGTATCGACGGCGCTCAGGGTATGAATGTAACCGTTGCCGCCACCGACGGCAAACTCATCCACAACGCCGCGGCACCGGCATCCCTCACCATCGATGTCATGCCCGGAATCTACACTATCTCCATAAATGGCAAAACATCCAAACTGCTGGTAAGATAATCAATAATTTGCTAATTAGCAATACTTTAACCACAAGGACACGACTACCATGGCAGTCGTGTCCTTTATCTTTTTTCAAAAAGTTTTTGTAAAATTCAAAAGATTATATTAATTTTGTTCCCGATACCATGTAACAGACGAGGAAAGAATTTAACCCTGGTTTTCACTTCTCTTACTAAACATATTATATTAATGAAGTACTTAAAATTATTAGCGACGACACTCCTGGCGGTACATGCCGTAGGGGGAGTTTATGCCGCACAGACGGTGCCGTGGACCTTCACTTTCGAGACAGCCCCCGAACCGGGACTCTTCACAATCCTTGACTCAAACGATGACAATAAGCGTTGGGAATACAGTTCAGGCAACAAGGCCATGAGGATTTCTTATAATTCTGACCTTGCAATGGATGACTGGCTTATTACCCCTGCGTTCCAATTGCAAGCCGGACGCAGCTACAAGTTTTCATTGGACGCAGCCATGACCTCTTTCGGTCCGGAAAAGCTCGAAGTCTTTGCCGGCACTGCTCCGACAGCCGAAGCAATGACAATCCCGGTGATTGCAGAATCGCAAGTCAACTCCAATAACTTCACCACTTTCTCAGGCGAGTTCACAGTTCCAGCCGCCGGTGATTTCTACATCGGCGTACATGGATGCAGCGATGCCGACAAACTGTATCTCACAGTAAAGAACTTCTCGCTGGTAGCAGGCATATCCGAGACATCGCCTGCCGCCGTAGGTTCCTTCACCGTGACACCCGACCCTACGGCGGCGCTCAGTGTGGACATATCATTCTCGCTGCCCATCGCCACCGTGGGCGGCAGCGCCATCTCGTCGCCTCTCACAGCCGGAATTTATTGTGACGGCACTTTGCTGACCACCCTCAACGACAATCCGGGAGCCGCGCTGAGATATACGCATGAAAACGCTCCGGCCGGAAGCCATACCTATATGGCGGTGGCCTCGCTCGGCGACGACCGCGGTGTTGAAACCGAAGCTACCGTCTTCGTTGGCGCACGCAAACCGGCGTCTGTAACCGGCTTCACAGCTCGCGAAGTTTCAGACGGAATAGTGGAACTTACATGGGACGTTCCCAAAGATGAAGACGGCAACGACATCAACCCCGAACGCATAACCTACAAAGTCGTGCAGAACGTGCCGTTCCAGGGCAGCCTTTTCACCGAAGAAGATATCGAAGGTGCCGACAACCTTACTGAAACCACCTTCACCCACCGTGCCGTAGAAGCCGGCGGCGAACAGATATTCACCTCCTACGGCGTTTATGCCATCACCGACGGCGGACGCTCCAAAGCAGTGAAGCTTCCGCTCTTCCCGGTAGGGAAAGCAGTTGCCGTTCCCTATAATGAATCTTTTGCCGGCGGAGAATATTCTTCATTGATGCGATCGGAGACCGTAGCTTACACACAGATAGCAACATCGTGGGACAATTATACCGACGCATCCGGGATAGGCATTACGTCGCAAGACGGCGACAACGGTTTCGCAGTGATGGCCGGGATGAAAGCCAATGACTGCGCGCGCCTCTATACCGGTAAAATAGACCTCACAGACACCACACAGCCAGTACTCTCTTTCTACGTCTACAATACCGAACAGACAGAAGACAACAATATTCTTGAAATCTATGCCTCCCACGGAGGGACGTCCTACTCTTTCGTAAAGGAAATCAAAGTCTCCGACCTGGGCCACAAGGGATGGTGCCGCGTAGCCGTGCCCCTCTCGGATTATTCCGGACAGAACGTACAGCTTGCCCTTCAGGGCACCATCACGGATGTTCCTCTTATTGCCATTGACAATATCGCAGTGGCAGAGGCAAAATCCATCGACATGGCCGTCGAGGGAGTTTACGTTCCTGAAAAAGTAGCTATCGGACGCAATTATGATGTAAAGATACGCCTCGTAAATATGGGCATCCAAGACGCCGGGAATGTGGAAGTGGCACTCAGCATCAACGGAGAGGCCGCCGGCTCCCGGACACTCGGAACAGTGGCTGCCGGCCAGTCGGTGGAAGTGACATTCCCACGCACCGCCGACATATTCACAATCGGAGAGCACTCTTTCACAGCCTTTGTTACAGCAACAGGTGACGTAGATGCGGACAATGACACATCGAATGCCACAGTAGTTAACTTTGTGGAACCCGGCGTTCCCTCCCCGCTCGCCCTTGCCGCCGAGGCCGGGACTGACGGTGTCACTCTGCAGTGGACAGCTCCCGACGCTTCAGCCGTTACTCCCGACCCTGTTACCGAAGATTTCGAAAGCTACGAACCTTTCGCGCAAAGTTTCGGCGGCTGGACTTTGGTAAACGCCGACGGCAACCAGAACGGCAAACTCTCAAACATTACCTTCCCGGGCATCAACGACAACATAGCGGGCGGCCAGTCGGCTGGTTTCTGGATTCTCGATTCCAATACGGAGGGACTCAACGCCACATTCGCCTCCAACTCCGGTTCCAAGTGCATGGCACAGATTTTCTGCTACGGCGGAGCCGCTTCTGACGACTGGGCTATCTCGCCACAACTCGCCGGATGCGAACAGACCGTCAAGTTCATGGCCAAGAGCTACTCCATGTACCTGAGCGAGACTTTCGAGGTGCTCTATTCCACCACCGGCACAGAGATTTCCGACTTCGTCAAGATTGACGAACAGACCCCTGAGAACGCATGGACAGAGTTCTCATACACTCTTCCCGAGGGCGCGAAATACTTCGCCATCCGTTGCACTTCGGTAGACAAATACATGTTGCTCATCGACGATGTGACATATATTTCCTGCGAAGGTGGTTCTTCTGCTACTCTCTTAGGCTACAACGTTTACCGCAACCGCGAGAAACTTAACGCAGAACCAGTGGCAACACCCTCATACCTCGACACCAGCGCACCCGCGGGAACGCACCAATACCACGTATCGGCGGTGTTCGACCGCGGAGAATCGGCCGCTTCGCATCCTGCCGAGGTTACCGTTAATGACCCGCTGACTTCGATTAACGGCATATCGGCGGCAATGTCAGTAAAAGGTGTCAGCGGAGCTATCGAAATCAGCACACCGGGCGACAAAGAAGTGGCAGTTTACGCCGCCGACGGACGCCTCGCGGCTTCCGGAATCTGTTCCGGAAAACTCCGTGTGCCGCTGGCTGCCGGTGTTTATGTGGTACGCATCGCCGGACACTCAGTTAAAGTAATGGTAAGATAATCCGGACAATCGTCTGATTGACAATAGCTTTTAAAGGAATTTCCGATTGTCGTCGGCAGTCGGAAATTCTTGTTTTTTACCTATGATGATAGGAATGTCAGAAATTTTGACTAAATTTGCAATCAAAACAAGATTATTATGACTGGAGAAACAGACAACACCTCGCGGCTGATGCAGGTGGTGGCGCTCGCCACCAAGTTTTGCAGCACTGTGGAGAACGCCGCGCAGTTTGAAAAGGAGGAGTTCGTGCGCGATATGACCGAAATCCTCCCGGAACTTTACCTCGACTTCGCAACCCTCGAAGTGCCGCAGCTCGAAGAGGGTTTCTACACCTCCGACTATGTGGACGAGGATTACTACGAGTCCATGCGCCGCGGCATGGAGGGCGTGCTCGGGCCCGACGACATGTACCTCGACGCTTCGGCCGACGACATGAAGTACAGCGACACACCGATAGCCGTCTCCATCTCGGAGTCGCTGGCCGACATCTTCCAGGACCTCTACAACTTCGTGTGGGCGGTGCGCGAAACCGACGGCGCCGTGCTCACCGAGGCTTACATAAACTGCGCCGAAAATTTCCGCAGCGTGTGGGGCGAGAAACTCGTCAGCGTAATGTGCCCGCTGACGCGCCTCCGCTTCCACGGTTTCCAAGACAATTATTAAAATCCGATACCAATGATACAGAGACTTTTGAAATACCTCGACAGTTCCACCTGCAATTTCCTGGCAGTGGACTGCATACGCCGCGAGCTCGACGGCCGCGGTTTCAGCGAACTCAAAGAGTGCGACAACTGGCAACTGCGTCCCGGCGACCGCCGTTACGTCATCAAGAACGGCTCGGCCATCATGGCCTTCATCGTCGGCTCCGGCAATCCCGCAGAGGCCGGATTCCGCATCATCTCCTCGCACAGCGACTCCCCCTGCTTCAAAATCAAACCCAACGCCGAGATTTACGGCGAAGGCGGCATGGTGTCGCTCAACGTTGAGAAATATGGCGGCGGAATCCTCTACACATGGTTCGACCGTCCCCTGTCGATTTCAGGCCGCGTGATGCTGCGCACTTCCGACCCGCTGAACCCCGAATGCCGCCTGCTCGACATACGCCGACCGGTGGCTTTCATCCCGCACCTCGCCATCCACTTCAACCGCGCCGTCAACGAGGGCAATCCC
>OHBJ01001496.1_pt1 | contig 16020 bp, 12 predicted proteins | sample 1577241 | NCBI WGS metagenome assembly OHBJ01 (sample SAMEA3541594, study PRJEB24748) | human gut metagenome | biome: human gut; feature: human-associated habitat; material: faeces | place: China | collected 2012 | reverse complement strand
CCCAAAGAATACTTTAATAACCATCCTGATGTGTTGGGGCGGAATCAAAGTATGGGTAAATCATTTCGGACTGCTACTTGTAAGTCTATTGAGAAGAGTCCGGTTCGCATTGCTCCTTCATACATTCCATCATCTTATGTAGGTCGAAGCCTGTCCCACTATGAAATAAATCCTTTGTATAGGTATCTATGCAATGTGTTTGGAGAGGAAGAAACCATACGCTTGTTCCAGTTATATCGTATTGGGGCATCTGTAAAATGGGGTGGTTCAGCGGTGTTCTGGCAGATTGATATTAATGGTTTGGTCAGAACAGGAAAGATAATGTGTTATAATCCCGAAAACGGGCATCGAATAAAAGAACCTCAAGCCTTTGTCAGTTGGGCGCATTCGGAATTGCATTTGCCGGATTTCCATTTGAAGCAATGCTTGTTTGGAGAGCATTTGCTGAAAGGGTCATCTTCGTCTCCTGTTATGCTTGTTGAGAGTGAGAAGACTGCTATTATAATGAGCCACTTTATTTCTGATTATATTTGGCTGGCAACCGGCGGCAAGAACGGCTGTTTTAATCGCGAGGCAATGCAGGTTCTTCGAGACAGGAATATTACTCTATTACCGGATTTAGGTGCGACCGAACAATGGAAAGCGAAGTCGGCCATGCTATCAGAAATATGCAAGAAAGTCTCCGTGTCCGACATCTTGGAACGGATAGCGACTGAGGAACAACGCAATCAGGGATTGGACATTGCAGACTTCTTTCTTCTTTCGCCATCCAAACTACAGATACTCCAGCAAATGATTCAGCGTAACCCTGCTTTACAGTTGCTTATTGACGAACTCGGATTGGAACTTATTGAATAACGGAGGAACTTGTCCCGGGAGTTTACAGAAAGTCCATAACACAATAAGGACTTTTTGCCTGACGACAATAAAATCCGGTCATTGCCACACTGCGTGAATTGGCACAGGAGCAAGCTCCAATTATAAAAACACTTTTAAGAAAGACATTATGAATACTGATATAAAACAAGCGATGCACGTTGAAGCTGCCAAGTCATTCAGCTCGGCAGAAGCCAACGAAAACGAAAGGCGTTGGAACGATGACAAGATTGACTGGAAAAATCAAGACTCCACAAATAATTATGACAAGACGAGAATGAAGTTGAATTTTGAAATCGGTACTGACGGGAAAATACATCCGTTGGGCTATCATGAGAAACCGCTTGAAGTCCGTTTGCAAGAGCGTCTGTCAGAATTGGGCTGGAAACCATTCAAACAGGATAGCAAGATTCAGCCGAATTGTTGCGCCAGATTTATTTTCGGTGGCAATCACGACAGGACGATTGAAATGGCTTTTGGCAATCAGGTTGTCAATCTGGAAAAGGATGCAGACAACAGTCATTTGCATCGGTGCGAGGAAATTGAACATTGGGCGAAAGATATCTATGACTGGTGCGCCAAACGATACGGGCAGGAAAACATTGTCGGGTTTCAGGTGCATCTTGACGAGAGCAGCCCGCATATTCACGCCTTGATTGTTCCAGTCGGACAACGCACCAAAAGTGGTCGTGAGTGCGTAATGTGGTCTGCCAAGTTTGGCAAGAACCGTTATGAGTATGGTCAGATTCTTCGGGAGATGCATACATCACTATATGAAGAGGTTGGCAGCAAGTATGGGCTGGAACGGGGCGACAGTATTGAAGGCCGTAATGTGCAGCACCTTCATAAACGTGATTATATCCGCAAACTTACTAAAGATGCAAAGCAGGCGGAGAAAGCAGTCAATGGACTTCAATCCATGATGCGGCATTTAGAATCAAAGATTTTCAGTTATAACCAACAACTTGAAAAGGTGGAGCAGGAATTAGCTTCCGGCAAGATAACTCTCGATAAGTATGAAGCTCAGAAAACAGACATACAGAAACTCATTGCCGAGTATCAGGCTAAACTTGACGACAAGACAGACAAACTCCACATAAAGGAGCAGGAATTGGAGCGACTGACTGCAAATGCGGCAAAAGCCCGTTCGGTTGTCCAGCCGTTCCGTAATTACAAGGTGGATTTCACGCCACCTCAAATTACTGAGAAAGTGCCCTTGTTCAGAACTGATAAATGGGTAGAATCGCAGAATCAGCATATAGCTAAGCAGTTTACCACAATTGTCCGCAAGATAGAATCCCTGTACAGAAATGATGCGGCACGGCAAGTCGAAGCAGCCCAACGCAATGTTTTGGCAGATTATGGAGAATTGTTCCAGTTGCGAAATGATGTCAAATCGCTTACTGAAAACAATGACAACCTAAAATCTACATTAGAAACAATTCTTGACCAACTTGCCAACCCTGCGCTTCGCTCAAAGATATTCGCCATAGTCGATACCCTTATAAGTGGACAGCCGATATCCATTTCTTCAGGAGGCGGAGGTTCTACTTCCGACCTCCCTTGGGATGGTCGCAGACCTGATGAAGAGGAAGAAGCCTATCGTAGAAGGTGCTTGATATTTGCGATAGGAACGGTAAAGAAGCAGAGTGAGAAGAAAAGTTATAGAAGAAAATAAGTCTATGTTTGTATGTTGTCATCGGTGAAGCGAATTAAAATATCTCTTGTTCTGGCAATATATACTCATAATTCATTAACTGTTTGTTATTTAAAGACGTAAAATATATCGTGATCTCCCCAATTCCTATTGGGAAAATTGCTATATTTGCAATATATTAGGGAGTATTGTTTATGAATTGAATTAAATACAAGACAATGTCGCAGAGGATACAACATATAATAGAAGATATAACAGAACAATATCTTGAAAATGACGGCAATATACCATGGATAATAGGCTTTAGTGGCGGAAAAGATTCAACGGTAGTTTTGACATTAGTATGGAGGGCGTTGCTTGCAATCCGTGCGACACTCGGCAACGAGTCACTAAAAAGACCTGTTTTTGTTGTTAATAACGATACTCTTGTAGAGAATCCGATTATTTCAGATTACATTATTGAGGTTTTAGACTGCATCAAAACAGCTGCAGTAAAACAAGATTTGCCTATTACGGTGCAGATTACAACACCGAAATTGGAAGATAGCTTTTGGATAAGTTTTTTAGGGAAAGGCTATCCCGTTCCGAATAATCAGTTCAGATGGTGTACGGATAGACTAAAAATTAAACCTACTTCGCAATTTATCTTGGACAAGATTGATGCGATGGGTGAGGCTATAGTCCTTATAGGCACACGACTATCCGAGAGTGCCACAAGGGCGAAATCAATACGCAAACATGAGATTAAGGGCAAAAGGCTGACGAAGCATCCTTTGAATCCCAATACTTATACTTATGCCCCAATTAAGGAATTGTATTTGGAGGAGGTCTGGCATATATTGAATAGTGAAGCTTCTCCATGGGGATTTGACAATAAAAAATTGTTCAAAATCTATGCGGATGCCAGTGCTGATGATTATGAGTGTCCAACTATGATGACAGATAAATCACAACCCTCTTGTGGTCAAAGTAGATTTGGTTGCTGGGTATGCACAGTAGTGAAAGAAGATAAGTCCATGAAAGCTCTGATTAACAACGGAAACGAGTGGATGGCTCCTCTGCTTGATTATAGAGATGAAATGGTCAATGGCAGAAATATCTCTGAACATCGTCTAGAAACACGCAGAAATGGACAGACCGCTGTTGATGCTGAGGGGCATAATCAAGGAAATTACACATTTGAATATCGTTGTAAAATGCTTAAAAAGTTATTGGAATTACAACGATTATTGCAACGCACAAAGCCACATATGGAGTTGATAACCAATCAAGAACTTGTTGCGATACAGATAAACTGGTATCGAGATGGTTACTTTGCACCTAAAGTGACGGATATTTTTAATGAAGTGTACAATCGTACAATGCCATTTGAAAATATGCAGTACCAAGAACGGCTATTGCTTGAAAATGTGTGCAAGGATAATCCAGAAGATTATCATTTAATAAATGACTTAGTATCTCTTCAGAAAAGTAAAACATTGCTTATGAATAATAATGGATTGCAAGGGGATATTGAGAAAAGACTAAACAATTATATTAACGAGAAGAGATAATGTTTATTGATTCGATCATATTAAATAATTTCCGTGCTTATAAAGGAGTTAATCAAACTTCTTTTCAAAAGAATGGGAAGAATGTTTTTGTCATAGCCGGCAATAATGGCTTTGGCAAGACAACGTTTTTAACATCTCTTGTCTGGTGCTTGTATGGAAAACTTATGGTAGATGTCGACGACAAATTCCGTAAGGATATCAATGATGCTCAAGGGTATAAAAATTTTGCAAAGTCAAATCTAAACAAAGAATGCGCACAAAGTATAGATGGGCTTGAATTAGATATTGAGGATAAAAGAATCATATCTAAAAAAGGGTATTTAGAGCAATTTGAAAAAATAAAATTGGATTCGCAATATTCTGTTGAACTTCACATCAGGGATGTATTTATTCCTGCTGTACCTTGTTCAGAAATATTGATTAGAAGGACATTTGACTATTTGCTGGAATCGGAGACAATAGAAGTCCTAATAGACGGACAGGTAAATGAGTTAGCAAAAGAAGTTGGTTATGACATTTTCATTAATGACTTTATACTTTCTAAAAACATTGCAACTTTTTTTCTGTTTGATGCCGAAAAGATTGTTAATCTTGCAGAAATCAAATCTCTTGAAGAGAAACGCAAACTAAGCTCTGCTTATAGTGAAGTTCTCGGCATTCGAAAATATGAGGACATTAGAAAGAATCTTGAGAATCTAAGAATCAAATTTAGAAAAAAGGCAGGTAGCTTAGTCAGCCAGAACAAATTGGAGAAGTTGACTGCTGATATAAAAAGGATAGAGAGTGAGATTTCGGAGAATGAAACCGCTGCGATATCCGTTGATAATCAGATAGCTACATTTAGAGCTGAAAAAGATTCCTTGCAAGAAAAGTTGATTAGAGAAGGAAACGCTATTAGCATAGAAGAACTTGCACGTCTTAAAGATGTGGTTAAATCGTTGAAAGAAAAAGATAATAGCCTCAAAATTAAATTCAAAGATATGATGGAGATAGCCCCTTTTGTCATATCTGGGAAATTATTGTGCAATGTGCTGGAACAAGCTGATAAGGAACAAGTGTCAAAATCAAAATTAGTTAACTCTGAAATACTTGTTACGGCGATGCGTTCTGCTCAACGCTCAATATTAGTGGGTGCGGCAGGATTGCTTTCAGAACAACAGAATAGAATGCTTGAGGTTATAATAGAACAGTCATTTAGGAATAGCATTACAGAATATGCACCTGATAATATAACAGATGATGTTAAGATACTTCTAGACTATACACCATCTGAACATAATGAATTACGAGCTCTTGTGGATAATATTCGCTATTCATTCAGTGTGTCATTTAAACAATTAGTAAAAGATATAAAAAACAATTCTATAATTCTGCAGAAGACTCAACGAAAAATATCATTAGCCGAATATGACGATGAGAATAGTCACATTAAAGACATAAGAACTCGCAAAGCCGAAGTGGAAAAAATGCTGCTTGAGTTAGAGATGAATAGCCGTTCTTTGGCAGAAAAAAAAGGGTTGTTAATGCGTGATTATTCTGTAAAAAAGAAACAACTTTCAGAATGCGTTAAAATGGTCAAGGTTGATGACATGGATAAAGAGAAAGATATAATTGCAGAAAGACTTATCAGAGAATTAACAACATTCTTGACACAACTTAAAGAAAAGCGAAAATTTTCTTTAGAAACGAAGATAAAACAGGAAATAGATATACTCATGCATAAAGATGATTTTATTTCAGATGTTTCAATAGATATTATGGATGATATTATCGAGATTAACCTCCTTGATAAAGATGGTAACATTATCAATAAAGACAAACTCTCTAAAGGAGAACAACAATTGTATGCAACATCCATTCTCAAAGCATTAGTTGATGAGTCTGGAATTTCATTTCCAGTATTTATTGATAGTCCACTACAGAAATTTGATAGTATTCATTCAAAGAATATTATCTCAAAATTTTATCCAGCAGTATCAAAACAAGTTGTAATTTTCCCATTATTAGGTAAAGAATTGTCAACTGTTGAATATGAGTATCTTCTGCCGAATGTTAATAAGTCGCTCATTATCTTGAATGAAAATGGGCGTTCTTCATTCCAAGAAGTAGATCCGAAAAGAATATTTGATTATGTAGGTTAGATTATGTTTACACAAATTAAGACATCTAAAGCCAATAAAATGATTGTGACAGATTTGAGTCGCAAGTTCAATCTTGGGGCGGAAAATACTATTGCAAGAATCGCCATAGCCTATTCTTTATCCAAAGGAGAAAAGATGAATTTGGCAAACATTTCTGATTCTCAAGGAAAGGAATATAGTAAAAATGTGCTATTCGGTTCAAACTATCCATTTTACATTAGTCTCATATGCGTAATGTATGGGTTGTACAAGACTGATAAAGATATCCCCAAATATATTAAGATGCATCTTGATGATGGATTGTGCAGAATGAATAGTGAATTGGAGAATAACCCTAATTTGAATGGTATCGACTATCTTATAGATAAAATAGACGCAGGTTTAAAATTAATAGTTGAAAACAATGATTAACAAATCGATATCTGAACTATATGACTCTGGATATATTTCTGGAGATGCATTCTTGTATTATGCTGAGAGAAACCTTGGCACAATACAGGATATCATGGATGCTGGTGTTCTTGAAGAAGAGCCAGCCCCATATGGTAAAGAAATTCGTTCTTGTTTAGAAATATTTGGAATTAATTCATTCAAAGAGGAATCCACCAAAGAAAGCGAAAATTTACATGTATCTGAAGAGATTGCTTGTTCATCAGATGAGGATGTAGAATCTATATACAACAGAGCAATATTTGATTTAGATATAAGAACCGTACATGCATTACAAAAAATGAGACGCATGTATGATGATTTTGACACATATTTTGCAGCATTGACAAGTAATGATAACGAGTTTTGGTTATTATTTGAAAAACTACCCGCAGTTGGGAAAAAGTCATTAGAAAGAGCTCGTAACTTTGCATTAAGTTTGACTTCTGAAGTTGTTGCCAATGATATAATGGGTGAAAGTCACAAAATGAACGAATTGACTGAAAACCAGAAAAGAGAATTGGATGGTTTGGAAGATTTTTTCGAGGCTCAATTGCGAACACTATCGACTCGTTCATATAATGCCATGTGCGAGTTATATGAAATATGTGGGAAATCTTTCAGCTCTTTTTATATTGAGATTTCGAATCCTGGTTTTAATATTAAAGATATACATAATGTTGGAAAGAAAAGTGCGGAAGAACTTAACCTTTGGATAAATAGTATAAAAGATTTTGTTGCAACTTTTTTCGCAAATGGGTTGTCGGCAAAACAGTCAGAACTTATTGCAATCAATAAATTACAACTGTTAGGTATTAAAGGCGACTTGGAGGAAATTCTGAGATTATATGAGCATATGGGTTATTTTCCTTATTTTGCTGCCATACAATCTTATTTTTCTTCTCTCGCTGATAGAGATCAACTCGTTATAAAATATCAACTTGACATCTTTGCAAGTAAGGAGTTATATGGGCTGAAGGAAGCATCAAAACTTTTGGGATTGACTTCAGAACGAACACGTCAATTGAGAAATGGGGTGTTTGAGCAGATACAACTTTATATTGAGTCATTGACAAAAATCACAGCTAATTATCCGTTATGTGATTCATATTTTAAGACTGATGTTAAAGATATAAATCTATCTGAAGGTACTAATTTTAATGACGATTTTGTTAAGTGGGTCATTTCAATTCTTGCGCCAGAACGTTATGTCCTATTAGGAAACATTGAAGATGCATTTTACAATCCATATGGCAAAGAATTACCTCTTGTCCTCGTTTCTCGCAAATTTAATGGTGTTTTTAGTTTTGACAAATTCATAAAATATCTGTCTGCTATAAATGAAGAAAAGAGAGTTGATGATAGAAGCATTATTTTAAAGGATTGTGTCCTTGGTTTTTTCAAGGATAGGATATATTATGAGTATATAGATGAGATTATTCGAGAATGTAAGACTATTGTCAATACATTATTCGATTTTGAAATATCCAATGAGACAATACACATAAGAAAGAATGCCGAACGGAATAATCCAGAATTAGTGGAAATAATAATCAGAGAGGCAGGTCATTCCATGACTCTTGATGAGATATACACCGAATTTCAGAAACGATATCCGAATCGAACAAAATCCGCAAATTCATTGGCTGGAGCATTAAGACTCAATTCTAATATATCTTGTGTCGGTAGAAGTAGTACATATACATTGACAGAGTGGACTCATGGTGAACATCGTGGCGGAACAATTCGAGAATTTGCTACAGAGTATCTTCTTTCTTTATCACCATCGATTGCCCCTCTTGAAGACATTGGAAATTACGTTCGGAGATTCCGCCCTGCTTCATCTGACAAGAGTATTCATGCTAATTTATTGCTCGGAGGTACTTATGATATTTTTTATAAAGAGGAAGTACGATATATAGGATTCGCCAATCAAGAATATCCGGAAGAATATCGGAGATTTTGCTCACAAACAGACTCAAGAAGAGATTTTAAATCAAGTTGCACTTTGTTGGAACAGTTTGTTGCAGCTAATGAGCGTTTACCTTTCTCAAGTAATGTTCCAGAAGATGAAAAAAGGCTTTGCAGATTTTGGAATATTCAATTACAAAAGTTGGCAAAAGGTACGTTGGGTGAAGAAGAAAAATGTATCGTGGAACAGATGCAAGATAGATTCGAGAAGTTTAAGATTGATAAACGAGAATTTGATTGGTTACAGAGTTATAATAAAATAAAGGAGCATTTTTATTTAGGAGGTCAGTATAGCGAATTGTCGCCCACACTTCAGAAGTGGATAAACATACAAATGACTAACCTCAAATACAATAAAGCTCCATTTAGCAAAACTGATTTATTAATAGAATTAGCAAACATTATTAACGATGCTCAATAAGATAAATTTTAAGTCTCTATATTCATCTGGTGAAAGCGATTCTCCGATATCGTTTTTTACGGATGCATTGTCAAATAGTATTTCATTTGATCTTGGGCTGGGCTTTTTTAGTTCAGCAAGTTTTAATGTACTTAGTATAGGATTTGCAAAATTTATCTCAAACGGAGGAAAGATGCGTTTATATATAAACCAATATCTTTCGGAGGAAGATTATGAAATCTTTACACGTCATCCAGATATAGTTGAAAATAAAGTGATTGATAGCTTTACTTCCATGTTAAATGTGTTAACAAAGAGAGATAAACAATTTTTTAATTGCCTATCTTATCTAATTTACACGAATAGGATAGAAGTAAAAATTGTAATACCTAATTCTGGTGGTATTGCGCATCAGAAGTTTGGCATTTTTACAGACGCCGCAAAAAACAAGGTGTCTTTTATCGGTTCATTGAATTTAACCGCATCTGCACTGCTGTCTAAAAACATTGAGAGCATATCTTGTAATAGTTCATGGAAGGGAGCTGCAGAAACGATTGATGATTATCAACAACTTTTTGACAAGTACTTTTCTGGAGATAAAGAAGGTATTACTGTTATTCCTGCTAACAGACTTACTAAAGAGATAATAAAAGCATTTCCCGCAACGGAAGAGAAAACGCTGCTTGACAATGAGAAAGAACTTATTGAAGAGTTAACACACCCAAAAGTGCTAGGAAATAATCTATCAGAGGAGTGTCGCAAAGACGAACCTCATTTCCCTTATCCTACAGGAGCATTCGACTATCAAAAAGAAGCATACAAAAATTGGAAGAATAATGGTTATACTGGTATTTTTGCGATGGCAACAGGTACAGGAAAGACTATAACATCATTAAATTGTGTGCTTGAAGAATATCTTAAAACTGGTAAGTATAAAATATTAATATTAGTACCATCTAATGATCTTGTATCTCAGTGGATAACTGAAGCACAAAAATTCAATTATCAGAATATTTTTGTGGTCAATGGACGTACAGATTGGAGAAAAGAGCTTACTGAACTGAAGAACGATATCGGTTGGGGAATAGAACGGAATTTTGTTATTATTTCGACTTATGCATCTTTTGTGGACCCGACATTTCAAGGTTTGATAAAGAAGCTGAATGACAATAATTTGATTCTAATTGCCGATGAGGCGCATAATGTTGGAAGTATATCAGTAAGATTAGCATTTGACGTACTACCTATTATGAAACGTATAGCTTTATCTGCAACTCCTAAAAGAGTATATGATGAAGAAGGTACGGCAGCAATAGAAGAGTATTTTCATGATCAAGAACCATATTGTTATTCTTTCTCGATGGAAAGAGCCATCAAGGAAGGACGATTGATGCATTATGTATACTACCCAAGAATTGCCTATCTCAATGAGACAGAGATGAAGCGATACATCTCTTGTACAAAACAATTATTAATCCACTTTGATCCAGTAAGCAATAAATTTGATGACTCTCAAGAAGTCAAAGATTTATTGATGAAACGGAAAAGGATTATACACAAAGCAAAGGATAAGTATCGTGTTTTTATGAGTATTGTAGATGATCTTGTAAAAGCAGACAAGGCAAAATATTGTTTTGTATATACCCCAGAGGGCGTAGATTATACGTCTGGTGGCGAACAAATTCTTACTAAGATGAAAGATTTGGTATATAATGCTTATCCCCAAATTCGTACTAATACTTTTCTTGGAGGAGACGGAAGTAAAAGAGATAAACTAAAAGCTTTTGCTGAGGGGGAGATTGATATGCTGTTTGCAATGAAATGTTTGGATGAAGGAGTAGATGTTCCACGGGCTGAAGTGGGAATATTCGCATCCAGCACGGGTAATCCTCGACAGTTCATTCAGAGAAGAGGACGATTGTTAAGAGTTCATCCAGATAAAACATTTGCTTACATTTATGATATTATAGTCGTGCCGGATTATAGACTATACTCAGATGATAGCGTTTATGAAATGGAGCGTTCTCAGGTAAAACAAGAGATCATGCGTGTTGCATATTTTGCATCATTGTCAGATAACTATTATGATACTATAAGTGTATTACATGACTTGCTTGATTACTATGACATAGAATTAAGCTCATTAATCTCAGAATTACAAAATCAATAACATATGACTACGCAAGAATTACTTAAAGAAGTTCTCAAGGACTCTTTATTTCAAGACAAGTACCACATTCCACAATCGGAATTACTGGAAGTCTCATTTGATACGACTTCGCCTTATCCTATAGTGGAGACAATTAAAACTATTATACAACTCAAGGGTAATGGCACTCCTGATGTTAATGTGTTTAAAAACATCAAACAAAATAACTTTAATATTACTGATTAGTTATGGCATCTATTATTAACTCTATTGCCTTTAAGAATTTCTACAATTTTTATGGTGATTACAGCGATAATAGATATGACTTCAAGGAAGGATTAAATATTATCAATGCTGACAATGGAATGGGAAAATCCAAAATGTTCAATGGATTTCTTTGGATTCTCCAAGACATGGTGTATGACTCGGATACACGAAGAAAAGAAACTGTAGCAAATGCAGCTATGAAAATGCTCTCAGAGAAAGCCAAGTCGGAGCTGCGTCCAACCGACAGGCAACGAACTTCTTCAAAATATTTTCATATCTTTCCTGTTGCCATTTTGTAACTATTTATATATAATGGTATTTACAGTTGTAATTTACCACAATATGTTGCACTTTGCCGAACAGGAGCGCTGCTATGATTCGATTGATAGATGCAGAGAAGATATACGACAACGGGACTCACGCCCTGAAGGGCGTCTCCTTTACCGTGGACGACGGGGAATTCGTCTTTCTGGTGGGACCCTCCGGCTCCGGAAAATCCACCATCATCAAGCTGCTCACCGGCGAGGTGGTGCCCACCTCCGGCCGCGTCATGGTCAACGGCTTCTCCATGAGCCGTATTGCCGACCGGCAGCTGCCCTACATGCGCCGCACTATCGGCGTTATCTTTCAGGATTTCCGCCTTATCGCCAACAAGACCGTCCGCGACAATCTGGCGCTGGCCATGCGCGCCGTGGGCGCGTCGCCCCGTGAGCTGAAAAACCGCATCCCCTATGTGCTGGAGCTGGTGGGACTGGCCGACAAGGAGAACTGCTACCCCGACCAGCTGTCCGGCGGCGAGCAGCAGCGCGTGGCCATCGCCCGTGCGCTGGTGAACAACCCCTCCACCGTGGTGGCTGACGAGCCCACCGGCAACCTTGACCCCGCCCGCTCTCTGGAGATCATGACGCTGCTGGAGCGCATCAACGCGCTGGGCACCACCGTCATCGTCGTCACCCACGAGCGGGGACTGGTCAACCACTTCAACAAGCGCATTATCCTGCTGAACGACGGTCTTGTGATCGGGGACGGCATGGGCAGCTATGAGGTATGACACATGAAGCATGATTTCAAGTTTTTCGTCAAAGAGGGCGCCGGCAACATGTTCTCCCACGGGTTCATGTCCTTTGCCGCCATCGGTGTCACCGTGGCCTGTCTGCTGATCATGGGCACCTTCACGCTGGTGGCCTACAACGCCAACCGGAATCTGGCCGACCTCCAGCAGGAGAACGCCATCGTCGCCTTTGTGGACGAGACGCTGACCGAGCCGGAGGCACGCGCCCTCCAGACCCAGATAGAGGCCACCGGCAACGTGGCTGACTGCACCTTCGTCACCCGCACCGAGGCCCGCGACGCCTATGTGGAGAAATACGATGACTCCGACGTGTACGGCGACCTGGATCCCACCGTGTTCCGCCACCGCTTTGTTATCCACGTCACCGACCCCGACCGCATCATGGAGACGCGCACCGCCGTGGAGAACATCCCCGGCATCGCCAAGGCGCGGGCGGACGAGGCCGTGGCCAACGGCTTCACCACCGTCCGCAATGTGGCCGGTGTCATCTCCATCGCCCTCATCGCCATATTGCTGCTGGTGTCCGTGTTCATCATCTCCAACACCATCAAGCTCACCACCTTCGACCGCCGGGACGAGATCGCCATCATGAAGATGGTGGGTGCCACCAACGGGTTCATCCGCTGGCCCTTCGTCTACGAGGGGCTGCTGCTGGGTCTGTTCAGCGCCGTCATCGCCTTCGGCCTTCAGTGGGGGCTGTACGCCGCTGTTGCGCAGGGCATTGCCAATTCCGATTCCCTGCAGATCCTCCGCGTGGTGCCCTTCACCGAAATATGGTACTATGTGGCGCTGGTATTTCTGGGAGCCGGCATCCTTGTGGGCGTAGGCGGCAGCCTGACCGCCATCCGCCGCTTCCTCCGAGTGTAAGAAAGGAGATCACGCATGAAATCCGCAAAACGCATCCTCTGCGCTTTTCTGGCCATTCTGACCCTGCTGACGCTGGCGGCCGCCGGCTCCGTCCGCCCTGCCTACGCCGCCAAGACTGCGGCGGAGCTGGAGGAGGAGCAGCGCAAGGCCGCCCAGATCGCCGCGCTGGAGCAGAAAAAGAGGGAGCAGCAGGAAAAACTCAAGGAGCTGGAAAAGCAGATCGCCGAGGCCAAGGCCAAGAAAGAGGACGTCATGGTCACCAAGAATCTGCTGGATCAGCGCAACCAGCTGCTGCTGGAGCAGATCGACGACACCCAGAACCAGATCGACGATGCCGCCGCCCAGATCGCCCGCTACGAGCTGCTGGAGCAGGAGCAGTATGAGCTGTTCTGCCAGCAGGTGCGCAGCGAGGAGGAGCGCGGCAGCCTCAGCTATCTCTCCGTTCTCTTCAAGGCCACCAGCATGGCCGACCTGCTCAACCGCATGGAATTCGTCAACGAGGTGGCCGAGTATAACAAGACCCTCATCGCCGCCATGAAGGAGACGCGGGAGAACATCAAGGCGGAGAAGACCGAGATGGAGGCCAAGGAAGCCCAGCTGGGCGAGCAGCAGGACGAGCTGCAGGGCAAGCTGGACGAGACCACCAAGCTCATGAACGAATACGCCGCCGACCAGCGGGAGCTGGAGAGGCTCTACGCCGCCGAGGAGGAGGCGGGCAAGGCCATCGTCGCCGAGATCAACCGCCTGATGGCGGAGTCCGATGTGGTACCCAGCGCCGAGGGCTTCATCTGGCCTGTGACCACCAGCCGCAAGATCAGCTCTCCCCAGGGCAACCGTGTCTCCCCCGGCAACGGCATCGGCAGCAGCAACCATAAGGGCGTGGATATCTGCAACGTCAGCTACAGCAGCAAGATCTACGCCACCAAGAGCGGCAAGGTGCTCATCGCCTCCATGCCGTACAGCGACCCGGACGGCGGTAAATCGGGCTACGGCAACTACGTGGTCATCGACCACGGCGGCGGCATGTCCACCCTCTACGCCCACATGAGCATCGTAAAGGTAAGCGTTGGGCAATATGTCACGCAGGGCGACGTTATCGGCGTCACCGGCAACACCGGCGCCTCCACCGGCCCCCACCTCCACTACGAGGTGCACTCCACCACCATGGTGAACGGCAGAGCCGTTACCGTCTACGAGAATCCCCTGAACTACCTGCCCGGCTATATCGCCGCGTGGTAAAACCGCATATCCTGACCCCTGTCCCATATAATAGTGGGACAGGGGTCTTTGCTGTGCGCGGCGAACCTCTTATCTCGTTTTGTAGGGGCGGACGACTCTGTCCGCCCCGGATGACCGCCGAAAGGAACTTCCATGCTTGTTTACATAACTTCCGGACAGAAAACGGATATTACCACCATCAACATGGACGGTCTGCCCCTTCATCACCTGTCTGTGGGGAGGGGCTATCTCGCCCGCCGCCGGGCTGTTCGGTGGCTGTGTGAGCTGCATGCCTCCGGCGTCCGCCGCTGCGTCTGCGCCGAGGCTGCCCTCCTGCCGCTGGCAGAACAGGTAGACATAACGCCATATCCCGTCCTGCCGCTGCGCCTTGCCCTGCTGGACGGCCTGCTGGATGTCCTCTGTCCCGGCGGCCTGCAAAACGCCGCCGTTTTGCTGCGCTGCGGCAGGGGAGGGGAGGCCGCTGCCCGCGCCCACTTCCTGTAGCATCTATCTGTTTGATAATCAAATAAAAAACGATATCGGGTGTAGGATGTAGGAAATATTGATGAAAACTCGAACTCAGGAGTTTTCCTTCTTCGATTATCCTTCATGAAAGACTGGTGACGAAATCCCAGAGAATCAAGAATCAGCCGGACTATATTCAGATAACTTTTTAACGGATATGAAATATTTGTTCTTATGGAAACTGTATCAAGTTGTTTTTTTAACGTTACTTGATAACTTTTACTCATAGCCATACTGAAATGCTCCAATTCCGACAATGAGTAGCTCTTTTTTACATAAATAGCAATCAAATGCGCAAGTATATGCAGAGATATTGCATTATTATTTGCTATTTATTCGCAAAAGATTCTGAAACACTGCTTTTGAAGCTGATGTCCGTTGTGTAAAGTGTTAATATAGCGACATTGTGACCCCGATACTCCTGTATACTTGTCCTTTTGATATTTAGATCCTTATCTTTTTTCTGTTGGAAATAATCGTAAATAGAAAACTTTACTTTTTTATTCTTTTTAGGTGATTACATATTTTTTAGTTGTTCGTCTTTAGTTCATGAAATATAGATTGAGTCCAATCAATAGTTTTTATATTTTTGAATTTAAATTAGTGAATAGATGAAAAAAGAAGAGATCTTTTCTAGAAAAACACAGAGCAGGTATCTGAGCGCAGCAAAGATAATCTGTCTCTCTTTCTTGTTTTCGATTCCTGTGACGCAGGCTTTTGCGGAAAGCATTGGAGAGACTGCTGCAATGAATGTTGTCCAACAACAGAAGTCAGTGAAAGGAACTGTGGTAGATACGACCGGAGAACCTGTGATTGGTGCTAATATAAAGGCACAAGGAATGATCTCACGGGTTTCAGCAGTTTCCTGCGTGGCATCCTGCTCCGCACTCTGCGT
>OHBJ01001491.1_pt1 | contig 16045 bp, 10 predicted proteins | sample 1577241 | NCBI WGS metagenome assembly OHBJ01 (sample SAMEA3541594, study PRJEB24748) | human gut metagenome | biome: human gut; feature: human-associated habitat; material: faeces | place: China | collected 2012 | reverse complement strand
TATTTATGAATCATTGCCACCAATGGTCTTAAACGTTCGTCAGAAACCAACATAGCCCTATAACGCAAATACTGATTATCATAAAGCTGCCGGTTTCCGTCCTTGAGGCGTTTCTTCACATCCGCAGGAATGAAAAATTCCGCACGATTGCCCAATTTTACATAGAATTCATTTAAAAAGATAGAAATGCCAGCCAAATCTATGTCACCGAAATGAATATAGCGATTGGGGATTATCTTTAGCCAGTTACACAAATCCTTCGATTGCGGATAACGGGACACGAAAAGAACTTTCATTCCTTCAAACAAGTACTTTTGGGCACGGATATGCTGGAAATTTTCTCCATTCTCTATACCCACTACTACAACATCTTCAGGAATACGGAAATATTCGTAATCCTGCATGAAAATAGAAGTGCCTTGCAAGGGAGAAAGCACACATGGTTCGCCATGAAACGTAGCTTCTATAGGCGTATAACAATTGAGGAGAAAACCTTTGAACGTACGAGTATATCTCAATTTAGAGTCCCCCGCCTTCGCCACTTGCTCCGAACGCGACACTTCATCCGGACAGTTCTTCATCTCAATCCAATCTTCCAGCTCCATGCCGGAAGTATAATTCTGGGAGATGTAGATACGGCATCCTTCCGGGTCAATCATACGAAAACTACGCTTACTCCCTCGGGGAACAATAGTGATGATTCCCTCATCCATTAATCTATTTGCTATCAGTCCATCAAACTTTGTGTAAGGTATGAGCTCGCCGCCCAGCATTTTCAGAACCAGCCTCGCCATTGCCAATGTAAATAAACTGCCACTCATTTTTCTATCTTATTATAGGTTAACAATGGGACAACCTGTGTATTTGACCGCCCGTCTTTACTCAATAAATAGGTATAACGATAATCTTCCACATTGTAAGTAGTGGGAGAACTATTTACCAACAATATATTCCGGCAATTGGCAAAGTCTAGAATACCTTTCACATTGTTGGGGTGTAACTTGCCTATTTCATCCATCATACAATGGATTTTAAAGTCACCAAACTTACGTGACGCCTTTTCTTTGAATACATTAATCAGCATGATATTGACCATTGCTTTTACCAGAATATCCGTACCGTCGGAACCTACATTGGCAATCTTCTCCACCCATCCCGTGTCATTATCATTCTCTTTCACGCGGAACTCCAGTTTGAATGTATCGGCAAGCGCCAACCGTCTGCGTCCCGGCTCGTCAAGCAGGAATTTCATAAACGACAACAAATGCCGGACAGCCATCGCATTGACATCTTCACGGGAATCCTGCGAGAACAAGTCAACCTTTCCCATATTATATTGGTTCTCATCGCTAAACCGTTTAATCTCCAACAATAGCTGCATTAGTTTATCGCTGCTCTGAAGCGGGCGAAGAGCTATTTCCTTTATTACTCCGGCAAAATTCCGCTTGACAAAATCGTCGTTGATATCCTTTATTGTTCTGTGTATCTCGCTTTCATTACGGGTCAGTCCTCCCACTTCCTGCGAAATCCGGCGGATTATATCCGTATACCGTTCACTGATATGTTTCTGATAATCGGAAATCTTATCATTATCCACAAACTCGCACAAATTGGAAGCGAAATCATAGTAATCCTGTTCTCCAACCAGTTCCGTACGGAAATGAAACGTGTTTTTTGACGAGAAGTTTCCATTGAACTGCGTCACCGCTTTCTTGAATTCTTCTGTTTTTCTGATAGTGGATACGATGAGCGACTTCAACTCTTCCACAATAACATCGCAATTTTTCCGAGTAGGCTTCTCTCCTATTTCTATCACAGAAGGCGGACAAAAAGTTTCATCTTTCCGGAACATATCCACTTTTTTCAATCCGTCCTCCAATAAGTGCAATTCTTTGCCAATCCGCTCGAGGTGCTCGTCCGCCCCTTTTTTCTGAACCTGCAACTTCTCCTTTTTCAGAGCGAAACGTTCGTCCAATGCAACTAGCTTCGCATCCAGTTCTTTCTTCCTGCTTCGCGTAGCAGGTTCTTTATCAAACAGTTCCTCCTTGTCTTTTTCATAATAAAGAACTTGCGGACGGGATTTGCCAATATAATCCAATTCTTTATTTATTTCGGCAAGCCTGTCATCATACTTGCGGATAGTGACCGTATCAGCACCCTTTCCATTTAATTCATTCTCCTGCACCTGCTTCAATTCCTTTTTCCGCTCCTCAGTTTGCTGTTTCATCCGCTCTATCTCTTGCTGAACGCTGGCAACAAACTCCTCCAGTTCCTTCCGGAGTTCCGTCCTGCTGTCATTATACACTTTCCGGCAAGCTTTCAACAGTTTTTCCCGTTCCGCCAAATGCTTCTCCTTCTCTCCTTCCGCCACATAAAGACGATGTCCGATTTCATTCAGTTGCGCCTGCAATTCTTCGGTACATCCTCTTTTCCATTCCTCTTCCTTCGTCTTCCATGAGGCGTAATCAGCCTGCAAATTCTTCAATTTTGCAGGAATCTGCATTCGCTCGGCTTCCATCAGATGTTGTTCTTCCAAAATACTATGTATTTGCTTCGAATACTTCTTCTCCAAAGAAGAAACAGCTTCCCCCTCTTCTTCCGTCAGTCGAGTGAGACGGTCGGTACAGAGTTGCCGGGCTGCTTGTTGCCTATCGCGCTCCTGCTTCATTTCCTCGGGAGTGCGGACAGAACGCTCGATTGCTGTCAGATTGAGTGAAACGCCGAACAAAGTAGCTTCCTTATTCACTAATTGAGGTTGCAGTTCATTGTTATACAACACCAGTTCCTCATCCGCCACCTTGCCTATCGTCTCTTGCCAATCCGGTTTGTTCTTCTCCAGCCATTCACACAAAGAACCTTTTCGTTTCTCAATCAAGACCTCCAATGTTTGCAACTGTTCTTCAATCGCGCTCCGTTCTTTACGAACGGTCTCCATCTTTGCCTGAAATTCCCATTTCAACTCTTTCACTTTCCATTCACACTCCTGCCTCAACTGCTTTATTTCTCCTTGTTGCTGACAGATGCCATGTTCCAGTTCCTTGTCCTTTTTGCGCAGTTCGTTGATACCGTCTTCACAATCGGACATTTCCTTTTGATGGGGATGTTCGTATTTCACCTTTTGAAGTTTCAGGTTACACTGTGCCTGTTCATCGCGCAACTGCCGAATACGATTATCCACAGTCTGCACTTTCTCTTCTTGCGTTACCCTTACTTTCTCTTCTTCCACACGAAGTTGTTGCATCAATTCCTCCTGCTTGCCGGCAATCTCCGCATTCCGAGCATTTATCCGTGCTTGCTGGCTATTCTCAAAAGTACGGAAATCAGCTTCCAGTTTCTCAAACAACAATCGGTACTTACTCAATACATCCTCATAAGCTCTTGTCAGTTCCGATTTCATATTCCGGACTTGCTCCAGTTCCTGAATCAGTAATTCTTCGCAAGATACCCGTTTGATGATTTCTTCAATCTGCATCTGCTCGTAATGCAGACGTTTCTCACGTATCTTTTTGAGCAAATCGTTTATTATACCTATATCCCTAATCAAGCCATCACGCTCATTGGTGTACTTTTGTTGCAGTTCACCCATAAGCCGCAGCAACCGTTCACGTTCCGTCTCCGCTTTAGCCTGTTCTTCCTTCACTAACGGAATCTCATGCAAAGCCTGTTTCTCCGCAAAGTTAAGCTCCGCACGCCCTTCACCAATCTGCTTTTGAGTATAAATCAAGTCACGATAGGCGTTCATTACTTTCTCCGCCATCTTCCGGACAGGCACTTCTCCATTCTTGTTCTTTGTAAACCAAAGCATCACGTCCCTGTATTCCTGCTCGAATTCCTTTATCTGGCTACGATAGAAGTCCAAATCGACAGAGATATCCTCATCACTCATCGAACGGATAATGGTATCTTTTATAAAATCAGCATCCAGTTTGGAATTTAAAAAGACGTTCTGTATCGTACGGGGAATATTCTGATATTTTGCACTTTCCACAATGGCAAACTTGCGGTAAGGTATCATTTCATGCTTGCGGTTATTACCGAAAATAATGTCCCGATACATTTCATAGCTAGTCACTTGTGCAGTAATCTGAATCTTCGAACCGATATGTTCTCGGATACGTCCCCATTCAGAATGTACCACATTGTGTTCGTCAATGAACCAGTCCTGTTGGAATGGCGCATCAATAAAACGGAAAAACACCCGTCCCTGGGATTTGGCAGCTACCACACAATATGCCCCATTCTCCCGCATCACCTCATAGATAATGTAAGAATTGGCATAAGGAAAGTAAAAAGCATCGAAGCTTTTCTTCTCTTTCGGAATGCCCAGTCTTAGTTTGTCAGCATTATAAAAGAATAGGATGGCACGGAGCAGTGTACTCTTACCAACACCTTGCGTACCTATAAAATGTACGTTCCCATCCAACTTCACTTCCGCATATGGAATATGGGCACTGTTCAGAAAAATAATCTTATTCAGGTATCTCATCTTGCACCTCCTCTGAAATTGTGATACAATCAATCAAGTCCTCCATATAATGGAAAGCCGACAATACTTTATACGTCCCGTCAAGTTCGTTTTCTTTCTCTATCAGTCCTATACTCTCCAGTTCTTTCAACAGTTTGCCGACAACTTCATCATATTTCTTCTTATCCGAAAACAGTTTGGTTGCCTTTTCTTTCAGTTCGATATCGCATCCTATCTGAATCTCAATATCAGCGGCACGGAACAGGAATCCCGGGCCGAATGCCGAATGATAGGTTTTCAGGAAACTCAGGTAATCAATCCACTTCTGAATTGCTTCCAGTTTACGTTCCAAATCGACTTTCGATTCCTTGCGAGTAAAGTAGTAATAACCGTCACCGCCTTCCAAATAGAAACCGATACCTTTATAGTAATCATAATAATCGGGCAAATCTTCCTCAATGGCATCATACAAGCGTTTCACTTGGGTAGAGACACTATTGGAAGAAATGAATCCCCCTTTGCTAAGTATATTAAATATTTCTTCAGTGTATTTCATGGTCATCTGTTTTTAGCATTCAGCATACATCATTTGGCATATATTAAAGGGTATTCCACTTCATCGGAGATTTCATAAGTATCCGTAAAGCGAAGTTCGTCGGCATACTGTGATGCCAGTTGGCAGAAAAAGATTAATTTCTCTCCACGTGTCACCTCTTTCCGGTAGCGATAGTTCATCACAAAAGAGAACAGATGGGTGCTGGACGCCATAAATGAATTATGCACTTCCTGCAAGTTTACGGTATCTATCATTTGCGACTGCCCATCCAGGTATCCTTCCGGAATGGCATCTGCCAGTTGTTTCATTCCTTTCGGAGAATTTCTCTGCCGCGCGACAAGTTTCTTCAAAATCTGAAAAGCCTCATCGGAAGTCCGTAGATTATCAATGGAAAGCTTGATGCGATAACCGACCTGCGGCTCCATCCAGACGGGATTCTTTTGCGCTGCAACCGAACGGATACTGGTATGTTCTTCCAACAGAAACTGATCTTTCAAGTACTTCAACTTCTTTACTTTCTCAAAGATACGGTTCTGATAATCTATCAGATTCAGATAATGGATGATTTGTTTCTGGATTTCAATCAGGTTATGGTACGAGTCATTTAGCTGAAGTTTCACGTCACTTACTACATTCCGCATTTGTACGTCCATCGCCACCCGGAAAAAAACAGGCTGTCCGTAGTCTATCAATTCCTCACTTTTACGGATCAGCAGAGCAATATTGTTCCGTTTCTCATCAAGGCGGACAAGTTTGGTTTTCTTTATCTTATAATTCGGTTCGTTCTTATAAGTATTATCCATGTTCCTTTTCAAATCCATCACATTGCGGACTGTAGTCAGAGCGATGTTTTTTAGACAGCGTTTCACTTCACGCTGGTAGTTGTATTTACGTTGCTCGTTATTCTCTTTCAGATAATAGTCAATATTTTCATTCAGTCGCGTCAGGTAATCCTGCACGAAAGATACATTGATTTCTTCATTTACTTCGAGCACATCTTCAAAGAATTTCAGATAAATATCCTCCATTTCAAGGAAGTCGCCAGTGTCCCGGATAACCCCATAGTCAATCAGATAACGGATACGCTCTTCTTTGTACTCTGTCATTTCAAGCGCATAATCGTAGCGGAACGAAAGAGACTTCCGTTTGGCAAACATTTCTTTCAGAAGTTCTTTCTCCCTGTCCAGACTTTTGACAAGTTCTTCTATAGAACGAAAAGTGCTCATATTAGTTTTGTTTTTTAATGGTGTTTACTACTTCCAAATATTTACATAGTATATATTTCAGTAATAAGATATCACAAAAATAACATAAATGAAATAGTAAACCTAATTTCTGTATCAATATTTTTATTACTACAAAAATTAAGAAACTAACTCTACATATTCATTATACAACTATAAATTTCAAGTAAGAATTTGCAAAGGCAATTACTATTTATACCTTTGTGACTTCAATAGAGAATATGATTTCAATAGAGAATTAGTAACCCGTTAAAAGAGAAATTGATTATGCGTTCATTCATAGTATTTCTTTGTTTGGTCCCCACCCTCCTGTTTGCTCGACAAACTCAACTTGAGACACAGTTGAAAGAAGCCATCAAGGGAAAGAAGGCCGAAATAGGAATAGCTGTCATCATTGATGGGAAAGATACGATAACTGTCAATAATGATATTCACTATCCACTGATGAGCGTATTCAAGTTTCATCAGGCATTAGCATTGGCAGATTATATGGGAAAACAGAAGCAATCGCTGGAAACCCGGTTACCCATTAAAAAATCGGATTTAAAGCCGGATACTTACAGTCCGCTACGGGATAAATATCCACAGGGCGGAATTGAAATGAGTATTGCCGACCTGCTAAAATATACACTCCAACAGAGTGACAACAATGCCTGCGATATTCTTTTTGATTATCAGGGAGGTCCGGATGCCGTAAACAAGTATATCCATTCACTAGGAATTCGGGAATGTGCCATTGTCGGTACGGAAACTGCCATGCACGAAGACTTGAACCTATGTTATGAAAACTGGACTACTCCGTTAGCCGCAGCCGAATTAGTGGAAATATTCCGTAAGAAGCCATTGTTTCCCAAAGTGTACAAAGACTTCATATTTCAAACAATGGTGGAGTGTCAAACCGGACAAGACCGTCTGGTTGCTCCGTTGCTCGACAAAAAAGTAACCGTAGGTCATAAAACCGGAACGGGAGATCTTAATGCGAAAGGACAACAAATCGGTTGTAATGACATCGGTTTCGTACTTTTGCCCGGTGGACGTACTTATAGTATAGCTGTCTTCGTGAAGGATTCTGAAGAAAATAATCAAGCGAACAATAAAATTATCGCTGATATTTCCCGTATCGTTTACGAATATGTAATGCAGCATTAAGATGGAGACAAAGTACATTCGGTACGAATGAAGATTGAAACAAAGTAATAGAAATTAGAAAATTCATTTATATGAAACTACATCATATCGCCATCTGGACTTTTCGTCTGGAAGAACTAAAAGAGTTCTATGTCCGCTTCTTCGGAGGAAAAAGCAACGAAAAATATATCAATCCCAAGAAAGGATTCGAGTCCTATTTTATCTCCTTTGGAGAGGGAACAGACTTGGAACTGATGAGTCGTACAGATGTACAGAACACTCCCATTGAAGAAAACAGGGTTGGACTGACACACTTTGCTTTCACCTTTCCCAGCCAGGAAGAAGTATTACGCTTCACCGAACAAATGCGTTCGGAAGGATATACCATCGCCGGCGAACCGCGTACTTCGGGAGACGGATACTTTGAAAGTGTAGTCCTCGATCCTGACGGAAACCGGATTGAGTGCGTATATCGGAGAACTGCAAACGAATCGAAAAACAAAGCAAGACAGGAAACTGAAATAGAAAGTATTCCCCCCGTGACGCTCCATACAGAACGTTTATTTTTCCGCCCTTTCGAAGAAAGAGATGCAGAAACATTTTTCGCTTGTTGCCAGAACCCGAATCTGGGAAATAATGCCGGATGGCCGCCCCATCGTACGTTGGATGAATCCCGCCGGATACTTCATTCCACATTTATCAACCAGGAGGGGATATGGGCAGTGATACTAAAAGATACGAAACAGCTAATCGGTTCCGTAGGAATTATCCCCGATCCTAAACGCGAAAATCCGCAAGTGAGAATGTTGGGTTACTGGCTCGACGAATCTTATTGGGGCAAAGGATACATGACCGAAGCAGTGCAGGGTGTCCTCAACTATGGCTTTGAAGAATTGCGGCTTAGCCTCATCACAGCGACCTGTTATCCGCACAATAAACGTTCGCAGAAAGTACTGAAAAAGAACGGTTTCATCTACGAAGGTACACTTCATCAGGCAGAACTGACTTACAACGGAAACATCTACGACCACCAATGCTACTACCTGCCCGGCATCTCCCAACCTACTCCGGAAGATTCAAATTCAAAATCATCCTTTTGCGGGACTTCCGTTTCCACTTCGGCTTTCCGCATCTCGGTTTCCGTATCGAAAACATACTCGTCCGGCCCGATGTTTTCTTCTACTGTCTCACGATATGCAACAGGCTGAGGTGCAGCCACTGTTTTTTCAACAGGGGCATAAACCTCTGCTTCCCCTTCCACCTCTTCTTCCTCTTCCGGCACTTCCGTCGTTTCACTCTTATCCCGTTTCAAACGGTTCTTTAGCCATCCGAAAGAGAAGACATTTTGCAGGAACGGGATCGTCCGTTTACTGGTGAAGATCGCAACAATCAGGAACAAGCCGACCAGCAGCAGGACCTACTTGGTTGGTTGCATTCGGATTTGTCGTGGTCATAGCCAGCATGTTCATTTGAATCACATTGTCTATATAAGTAAAATCGCGGCTATATTCACCATCTCCGTTAATGACAGGACTCTCATGAGCCATGAATTTCTTAACGAACAAAGGAATCACCGCAGCATATGCCCCGAATGGATCTTGACGACGACCGAAAACATTGAAATATCGTAAGCCGATACATTCCATTCCATAGGTTTTGGCAAACACATCGGCGTAAAGCTCGTTTACATACTTTGTTATGGCATAAGGCGAAAGCGGTTTACCAATCACATCTTCTACTTTGGGAAGAGACTGACTGTCTCCATATGTAGAAGAACTTGCTGCATATATAAAACGCTTTACATTGGCATCGCGAGCGGCTGTCAGCATATTTAAGAATCCCGATATATTAGTTTCATTTGTAGTTATAGGATCTTTGATAGAACGTGGAACTGAGCCTAATGCTCCTTCATGCATAACGTAATCTACATTTTCTACAGCTTTCTTACAATCGTTCAGATTCCGTATATCTCCTACGATAAGTTTAAACTTATTCGGATATCGTTGTAGAAATGGAAAAATGTTTTCAGGTTTACCTGTGGAAAAATTATCCAAACAGATTACATCATAGTCGTGAGCCAATAAATACTCACATAAATTGGAGCCGATGAATCCCGCTCCACCAGTAACTAAAACTTTTGTTAATGACATATGGATTGTTGTTTTATGTTGAAGTTGCAAGCCTATTGCTTGATAGGGGTGTAATGATTTATTTTAAGACTGGTTTGGATAAAAGAGAGATTGTGTGTATCTGCTCCAAGTCGATTGTTACAATTTCCATTGAATTCCAGCCTGTTGGATTTTTTTGTATGTATTTTATGCAAATCCACCTAGAGAGAAAAAGTTAAACAGAATCTACAGGTCTTAATAACCGATAATTATAATCTATTTAAACTATAACAGTCTGACTATCAATTAAACAGTTTTGTATATTTTTTGTAATACTCGTACAAATGAACTTTTGAAATATATTGTAATTGTGAATGTCCGTTCCTATATGAGTAATAGCCTTTTCTTTTAATAGCAGCATGGCTTTTTTCTTAATCCGGTTGCCATACATACCCGCTATTGACGGAAGATTGAACTGAAACTTCACTCCCATGTCTTTTAATTGTTGATAATCCGACTCACCCATATAAACATACCGTTCCGGATGGGCAAGAATGGGATAATAGCCTTTAGCCTTGATGCGGAGCAGAATGTTGTTCAATCCCATCGGAGGGTTAAAGTAGGAGGTTTCCACCAGTAGATGGTCACCGCTTTCACCCAAGGGCAGCAGATCGTTCTTTTCCAACCGTTCCTCGAAGAGGTTGTCAAGCATGTTCTCTGAGGCCAGATGCAGTTTTATCGGACCGCTATAGGTGGCTTGAAGTTCAGCGTAACGCTCCCGGAGGTGCAGTGTGGTGTTGGGCATATCTTCCATGATATGCGGTGTAAGCCATACGGATTTTATGCCCAACTCTTCATACAGGCGCAGTATTTCCAATGCTTCTTCCATCGTCTGCACACCGTCGTCCACACCCGGCAGAATGTGCGAGTGACAGTCGGTAAAATTCTTGAATATACCGCTATCTTTCAGCGATATACGTTTCCTGAATGGCCACACAATGATACGAGTATTTTTATATAAAACATTTTATTTTTTTTAATTAATAATCATCCATTTATCCCCACCCTGTTTTCCGTCGGAACCTTAGTGGTATCCTGAGCCGTAACCGTAGTGATAACCATATCGATAGCCATAACGGTATCCATAGCGACCGCCACTTCCCTCGGTCCCGTTCAAGATCAGGGACATGTTCTTGTATTTTTTCTCCTCGTAGATTTTCTCCAATTCAGCAAGCATACTCCGTTCAAGTAATCCTGCACGAACTACGAAAACGGTACGGTCGGCCAGTTTCTCAATAATTTGCGTGTCGGCCACCAGTTCAACGGGCGGACAGTCGATCAGCACATAGTCATATTGCTCCCTTACAGTATCGATTGTCTGCTTTAACCGCTCGTCGAACAATAATTCCGTTGGGTTAGGAGGAATCGTTCCCACGGGTAGTATATCCATAGATTTATGTTTCGGATCGGGTACGATGATCTCATCCAGATTATCGATACGACCTCCCAGATAGTCGCTCAATCCCTTGTCAGGAGAGTCGATATAGGATGATGCAGAGGCGTGGCGCAGGTCTCCGTCGATTACCAGCACTTTTTTTCCTTTGATGGCAAGGCTCACGGCGATGTTCATGGTCAGAAACGATTTGCCGCTGCCCGGATTGAATGAGGTCATGATGATGACATTCGAAGTCTTGTCCTTGCCGGTCATAAATTCCAGGTTGGTACGCAATACGCGGAATGCCTCGTTGATGATGTCACGGTTGCCCTCCTTGACGATAACGGCCTTGACTTCCTGCGGTTTCTTTCCTAATATCCCTTTTTTCTTTCTTGTGAACAGCGGAATTTCACCGATGAACGGTATAGTCAGGTTTTCCAGGTCTTTCCTTCCCCGTACACGGGTATTCATATTCTCGCGCATGAAGATAATGACTATCGGAATGAGCAGCCCCAGAGCGAATGCGACCATAAAGATATTTTTATGCACAGGGGATGTCGGCAACATGCTGCCGTGTGGCGGGGTAACAATGCGGGTATTATAAGCCGTGAACGCCTGTGAGAGTTCGTTCTCTTCACGCTTTTGCAACAGGAATAGGTAAAGAGCTTCCTTTACCTTCTGTTGGCGCTCCACCGAAAGCAGGTACTTGGCCTGTGTTGGGTTGGCCGCTATACGTGATGTCGTCTGTTGCTCCGTCTGCCGCAAACTTTTTATCTGCGAATTCAAGGTCACTATCTGATTGTCGATAGATCTGATTATCGCCCCACGCATGGATGCCAGAGCCTGATCCATATCCACGACCAGCGGATTTTCCGTGCTGCTGTTCGCAACCAGACTGTTGCGCTGCAACAGTTGCTTGTTGTATTCGGCAATCTGCGATTCAATATTGGCGCTTTCAATGCCGGAGTTGGCCGGAAGCAGTTGGGTACGGTTGGCATCGTTGGCTAAATAGTTCCGGATGTAACGGGTCATATAAAGCTGGTTGTTCAGGGACAGGATCTGCGCGTTGGCCGCACTGCTTTGAGCCATATACATACTCGATGCCGCCTGCACGTCGGGCAACAGATGTTCTGACTTGTAAGAGGAGATATCCTCGTCCACATTTCCCAGTTCCCGTTCGATTACGCCCAGACGCTCGTTGATGAACATTGAGGTGCTGACAGCGATCTGGTTTTTGTCCTTCACCCAATTCTCGTTATAAACGGAAATCAACATGCTCAATACATCTTCTGCCCGCTGTGTGGAGTTATCCTTGAATGACAAGTCTATGACTGACGCTTTCTCGCTGTTCAATGAAACGGACAGATTGGACGAGCAGGAGTTGACGGCGTTATACAGACTGGATTTGCCTACATATAATGTATATGCCTCGCCTTTCACGTAATTGGGTGTTGTATGGATAATGATTTTTCCCAATGGCGTAGTGATGGAGTCGAGCAAGCTTCCCTTTACGTCCTTTTCTTCAAGATCTGTCCCGTTACGTATAAAGTCGGATAGGTATAACGTACCGTCCGGCTGTATTTCCAACGTAAAACCGGCTGATTCATTCTCAGGCAAGTCATTTATCGTTACATCCACCGGTAATGTCAGTCCATAGGCTACCTGACGGTGGAATTTTCCCCGAACGAAGTAATTCATATCCAGACGCAACCGTTTAACCACTTCGGTCATTAAAGACGGTGATCGAAAGGTGATGAGTTCGTTATTCACATTTGTACCGGATTGAAACAGCCCGAACTCCGAGAAGGATTCCAAATCCGAGGAGACCGACTTGCCTTTGGAATCCTCTTTGATCAATACCGAAGCGGTACGTGTATATACGGCAGGAGTGCGTAACAGATAGGCAGTAGCGGCACCGATCGTTACCGCTAAAGACAAGACGAACCACTTCCATCTTGCGAGGCACAGGTATAACAGGTCCTGTATTCGCAGGAAATCATCCTGCTGCCCCGGTTTTATATTCTTTTGATTTACGGTCATCATATCTGATTCTATATTATTTTACAATCAACACGGTAATGGTCGTCAGCAACGAGGCCAATGACATCCAGAAAGAGGCTGAGCGGACGTTATTGCCGTTGACGGTCGCCTGCCGTGCTTTCATTGAGTTGGGTTCCACATAAACGATATCGTTCTGCTGCAAATAATACACAGGAGAGGCATAAAGGTCATATCCCGAATTCAGGTTGACCTGATACAGGGTTTTTTTCCCGTTTTCCTCCCGTTGTACCAGCACGTTTTCCCGTTTCCCATAGACGGTAAGGTCCCCGGCCATGCTTAAGGCCTCCAAAAGTGTCAGCTTGTCCTTTTCGATATTGAAACGTCCGGGGGTGGCAACCTCGCCCAACACTGAAACGGTCAGGTTCATAAACTCCACTGTAACAACGGGGTCTTTCACGAGATTCTTTGAAACCAATTCCTCTTTTATATACGAGGCGATCTCCGCGCGTGTCATTCCTGCCACATGGATATGTCCCAGCACAGGAAAATCAATATCCCCATCCTTATTTATTGTATATCCTGATATTCCCTGACTATTGGATGTACCTGATGTCGTACCAATCTGTCGGGATATGATCGGAAGGTTGAAAAGGTTCATTAATAAGGGGTCTTTGCTGTTGACCTGTATGGAAATCTTGTCTTCTGGACGTATCCGGATTTCCAGCGGGTTCAAGACTTGCTCTGCGGTACCCCGTTTCAGGTCCGTGAAATAAGCGACTTTCGGTGTGGCACATGATCCCAATAGAAAGGCCACGGTTAATAAGGATAAAATGTATCTGATTTTCATATTTATTGATTTTTATTTGTTGGTTTTCTGTTCCGATTGAAGTTGTGCGATAGATTTTGTCAGCCTGATGTTGGCGAGAGTCCATATCAATATATCACCCAAAACGATCCAGTTCACATTGAGATAAAGGGACAGAAGAATATTGAGCAGTATGAATATAGTTGACACGGAAACAATGATGATCATGGTATTGCGCTGCTTTATTCCGAGAGCAAGCAGCTTATGGTGGATATGGTTCTTGTCCGGCAGGAACGGGTTCTTTCCGTTGCGTACCCGATGCAGGTAAACCCTGACCACGTCACAGCATGGAACCAGCAAGGGTGAGAAGGCCAGCACCATCGGATGTACATTTCCTGTATTATCGTCTAGTCCGCACATGGTCAGTTTGAGACTGAGGAAACAGAGCATCATGCCGATGGTCAAACTGCCTGTGTCGCCCATGAAGATCTTCCTTCCGTGTTTGGCGTTCCCGAAAACATTGTAATAGAAGAATGGTACCAACACTCCCAATGTGGCAAACGCCAGCATGGCATAAACATACTGATGGAGCATAAAGAAAGTCAGTCCATAAAATAGGCAGGCGATACTGCATAGCCCGGAAGCCAGCCCGTCAATGCCGTCAATCAGGTTGATGGCATTGATGATGAAGACCACGATCAGGATGGTCAGGGGATATCCTAACCATAACGGCACCGCATGGATGCCCAGAACACCGTATAGGTTGTTGATATATACCCCACCGGCAATAAGCATCACGCCGCACAGAATCTGGATGACAAACTTGGCACGATAACGGATACCGATCAGGTCATCGGCCATGCCAACCAGATATAGTACCATGATGGAGCAGAAAGCAAAAGCCAAAGAGCACACGTCGTTCCCGATTTCGGACAATATCTCCGAATGTCCCAGCACCATATTGATTCCTAGCAACAGGGCTATGGTGAAAAACACTACCGGCTTGAATGCGATACCACCCAATCGGGGCACCGCACAATGATGTACCTTCCGCTCATCGGGAAAGTCGAACAATTTCTTACGGAAAGCGATTAGCAGAATCTGGGGAATGACGATACCCGCACAGAGAACACAAAGCAAAAATGCCAGTGAACAATTTACAATCCAAAAATACATATATTCAAATATTATTTTATTTGTGTAAGGCCACGAGGAAGGGGAACTTCATCATCTCCTTTTTGTGTCATCTCTCAAAATTTGTCACAATCGGAATCATTGATGACTTCAATCAAATCGGGATGAACTTCTACCGATATACCCATAATCCCTTCAAGCATCACAACCACCCGGCGGCGACGTTTTCCTTTCACCCGCATGAATACGCCCTTTACTCCATTGAACTTGCCACCGTAAATACATATGTGGGTACCTTTCCGTATGTCAATCTCTTCCGGTTTATAATAAATAGTGTTTTCTTCATACTGCGAGGCAATCTTGATAAAGCTCTCCATTTGCTTATCCGGCACCACGATATATTTCAGTCCCGTGCTTTTCTCCCACATCATGAATTGTAAGAAATTATATTTTTTTTTGAAATCCGTGATCTGTTTTCGGGAAGCATGCACGAAGACGAGATTCGGGATGACTGGTACAAGCCTTTTGGATTTCACTCCGTGATAGACCCTTACGGCATAGTGTTTCGGTATGAAATACTCTAGACCATCCTTGCCTTTGAGCATCTCTTCCGCCTTTTTCTCGTTTTTATAAGCGAACCCGTATTCACGTGCCTGGGCAATAGCAATTTTCAATCTTTGTATGGCCAGCGGATATTCTGCCCGGATATAAACCAATCCTTTCGGAGAACCAATGGAATAACCGCAAACTGCCATAGCCTCAACAATGGAGTGCGGATCACCTTCCATGATGGAGCGATCCATAAAAGCACCGGGATCCCCTTCATCGGCATTACACACCACATATTTCATATCAGCCTGTTGCTTATAGGCAAACTCCCACTTCTTCCCTGTAGGGAAACCACCACCACCGCGTCCGCGAAGTCCGGAACGTTTTATCACGTCAATCACTTCCTCCGGCTTTTTATGGAGCAGACTATCTGCCAATGCCATATAGCCATCCAGCGCAATATATTCCTCAATGTTTTCGGGATCGATAAAACCACAGTTACGCAAAGCGATGCGCATCTGCTTCCGATAGAAATCCATGTGCTTGGAGTCACTAACGGTCTTCTCTGTCTTCGGATCGATGTAGAGTAGCCGTTTTATCTTCCGTCCCCCAATAATATG
>OHBJ01001490.1_pt1 | contig 16053 bp, 11 predicted proteins | sample 1577241 | NCBI WGS metagenome assembly OHBJ01 (sample SAMEA3541594, study PRJEB24748) | human gut metagenome | biome: human gut; feature: human-associated habitat; material: faeces | place: China | collected 2012 | reverse complement strand
GACATATTTTTTGCCATATATACACCTGCTGATTTTCAAGTGCTTGGCCGCTGACCGTATTTGTCTGTAAAACTTTGCTATGAGGCTCCGCGATTTTCGGGGAAGTGCGGGGCTATTTTTTTCTTTTCCGATAAAATCCTGCGGCTCCTGTGCTCAGAGGCGTTTAGGCATGAGAGTGGAATGCTTTTATTTCAGAACGAACGAAACGGGCACGGTGAGGTATACTTTTACGTTCTTTCCGTCGTGAGTGCCGGGGACGAAACGGACTTTTTTCAACACTTTTATGGCCTCGGCGTCGAGAATATCGTATGATGAGCGTACAACCTGGAAATTTTCCGTAGTTCCGTCTTCCTTTACCACGAACCGGATTATCGAAATCCCTTCCATACCGTTTTTGAGCGCTTTTGCCGGATATGATATCTGTGATTGTATGTATTTTTCCAGTGTGCGTTTCTCGGAATCTTTGAATACAGGCATGTTTTCCGTGTAAAAATAGATTCCGTTTACGTCGCGCGAGGCGTTTTCGCCTTTGCCGCCATTTATTGGAATGGAAAACTGTGAGGGAGATTCTTCGGGAGTGATGAGCTTCCAAACTTCTTCCCATTTGCTGTTGCCGTTTTCTATGCTGTGTTGCGTGAGCATGCAACTCTTGTCTATATAGTTTGTTCTTATCCGGTTTTTCGCACCGCTTTTTACTATCTCGTAGGCCGAGAATTCAACATCTTCCACTATTACGCTGTCGCCTTCGGCCTTATATCTGCCGCTTGTGGTTATACATGCGCTTCTTTTGTTCGATTTCCACGTCATTACCGTAAAACCTCCGTCGGGACTGTAAATCTTCCACACAGGGGCAAAGTCGCCCGACGCTTCGTTGCCTGTGCCTGCCGATATTACCAGTTGCCAAATGCCGCACGGAAGCGCATTTCCCTGCGCAGGCTGCGCTTGTGCTCCGGCTGTATAAATAAATAGGATAGCGGTAATTGCAAGTAGTATGTTCTTTGTCTTTCTCATGATATGCGTGCTGTTGTTTGCCATATGCAATATTATGGTTTTTTTAGAAAACCTGCAAGCACGAGTTAAAAAAAGACAATAAACCGTAAGAAAAAAGCGGCACGCAAAACTCGCGAGAGTTTGCGCGCCGCAAATTGCTTGTTGTTCCACACCGATTCGAACGATGACTGAGAGAACCAAAAACTCTAGTGCTGCCATTACACCATGGAACAAACACTTCTGCCGTCGTTAAACGGCACCGCAAAAGTAAGACTTTATAACGAAACCGCAAAATTTTTCTTTGGCAACTTGTTTTCCCGAATTTCATATTCCCTGTTGTTGCAGTTTCTGAAGTTCCCGCTTGTAGAAAAAATTATCTCAGACATATTTTTTCGGCCTCTTTTTGCGGGGAAGTGAAAGAGACAGCCGAAAGCGGACATACAGTCGGTAAGGTTGCGTGCGTGACCCGAACTGTAAAAAAATCCCGACCTTTATATCTTGAGAGGCAATGAACGTTGGTACGTATCCGTGCAAAGGCGGCATAGAAGCCTCTTCTTTCGGAAAGTATGCCGCATGTAAGACATTTTTCAGTATCATACAACAACGGCAAGGCTGACAACCTGTCCGATTTGTTAAAGATGAGTTTTTGTAACCGGAAAGAATTATTTTTGTCAAAACATTTGGTTTATAAAATAAACCTGTTTATCTTTGCACCAAGAAGGAGAACGATGTCGCGCGAATCGGCTCTTTTTTATTTTCAAGATATGGTTTATACTTTAAACTGATTTATTAAAATTAAAAACTGTTCGTAATGGAAGAAAAGAAACTCACTCCGCAAGAGAGTATGGCGGTCATATCACGGATGATCGAAGCCACAAAACAGCGTGTGTCAATGCCGGAACTTCGCATTTCCATAATGTGGGCGGCCCTTACAATCGTCTGTGCAGCGGTTGTGCTCATTGTAAGTTTGATAAACTACACCCCGTGGATAAACATTGTATGGTTTGCTATCCCTGTAATAGGACTTCCTGCCAATTTTGCTATGGTAAAGAGGTGTGGAATCGAAAAAGGAGCCAAAACGGCTATTGATATGATAAGAGACGGCATTTGGAAAGTTGTTACAATAATATCCATCGCATTGTCATTGGTATGTATAGTATTCAATATTATCGGTTATCCGAAAGCATGGCTGTTGATGTTCTACTTCGCATTCGTCGTCGTAGGGTTCGGCGTAGCTGCACAGGGTGTCGTGTTGAAAGAGAACTCTTATGTATTCGGCGGAATCTTCTCGATAATCGCAGGGTTTGTCGTGATTGCGCTGACAATTTGCAACATCCCGTTACTGGTAGTATGGGTGCTTCCTCTTTATATATTCTGCTTTCTGTTGATGTTTATAGTGCCGGCTTTTATCATACGTAAAAAACTTAATTCCGCGCAACGATGAAAGAATTGAACCCATTATTGCATTCTCAGCTGAGGCTTGCCGTAATGTCGATTCTGATGAGTGTGGAAGAAGCCGATTTCGTATATCTTCGTGAGAAGACGGAATCGACAGCCGGAAATTTAAGCGTGCAGCTTGAAAAGCTTTCGTCGGCGGGGTATATAACTGTCGAGAAAGGGTTTGTCGGAAAAAAGACCAGAACCGTCTGTCAAATCACAGAACAAGGCCGAAAGTCCTTTGAAGAATATGTCGATACGCTGAAAGAGTATCTCCGCCTATAGATTATTTGCTTTCAGGCTGACATTTAGTAGTTCTGCCGCCGTGCAGGGCGGCTTTTAACAACAATCCCGCAAATCCTTTTTAGAATTTGCGGGATTGTTGTTTTTGTTGGGCTTTGTGTGGCCGGACAATAAGGCTTTGTCGGTGCAGTGTTACTCGGCAAACGATATTTCCTTTATCAGGCGGTCGGCTTTGCCCCAGTTTTCTATTACATACATCACGTAGCGTATGTCTACGCCTATGCAGCGTGTCAGTTCGGTGCTGTAAAGAATATCATTGGCCATTGATTCCCAGTTTCCGTCGAACGCAAGGCCGAGCAGCTGCCCTTTTCCGTTGAACATGGGGCTTCCGGAGTTGCCGCCGGTGATGTCGTTGTCGGTTATGAAGCAGAGCTGTAGGTTTTTGCTCGACTTGTCGGCGTATCTTCCGTAGTTGCCCGATGTCATGAGTGACAGTACATCGTTTTCTATGGCGTAGTCCTTGTTTTCTCCGGCTTTCGCCGCTTTTGCGGCTAATGTCTGCGGTGTTGTATAGAGCGGGTATTCGCTTCCGCCCTCGGGCGTGTATGTCTTGACTGTGCCGTAGCTCATTCGGAGCGTCATGTTGGCGTCGCTGTATGTGGGAGAACTTTCGTACATCTCGCGCACGGCCTGTGTGAGGCGGCGTTCCTGTTCGCTAACTGCACTGCGGTCAATGTTTCCTTGCACTTTCATCATGCTTTGTCCTATCTGTGCCAGCATTTTCCCGAGAGCGTCTTTGGCAATCCATTTGTTGTGGCCCTTTTTCAGGCGGCTTATCACCGCAGTGCTGTCGGTTAGCATACTGTGTGCGGCAATGTCGTTTACGTAGGCGGAGAAATTTCCCTGATACGTGTTTTCCACGGTTTTGAAAAAGTCGGGTTGCATTTCGGCGGGCGTCTGCTCCTTGAAGCGTCGCAGGCCGGCGGCAATGGTGCGCATTTCAAGTCTGAAATCTATGTTGCGGTACAGTTCGCGTACGTCGGCTATGGCAGCGGCTTTGGTTTCGCTTTTCTTGGAATAGTCGCCGTGGGCTATTATCGAGCGAAGACCGAAAACGTCTGTCTGATAGCTAAGATTTATGAAGCTGCTCATGACCTTTTCATATTTGGGCGAGAAATCCGCATAGGCTTCGTCGATTTTTTCGAACACATCGCCGTATTTTGCAATGCGCTGCGGGTCGGCCTTTATCCATTCGTCTACAGTCTTCTCGAAATTGCGTTTCTGGCCTATGATAGAATATTGCTCAATGCTGTTGTTCATGCCTATGCAGTTCTTGTGGAAATTCGAGAGCGACTGGTATTTGCTGTCGTATTTGAGGCGTATCACCGGATCGGCGTCCATAACCTGTTTCCATATCCCGAGTTTCAGGTTGCCGGCTTCGATAACCGGTTTGTTGGTGCTTTGAACTCGGCTTTCTATGCCTCTTGCTGAAAGATAGCGGTAGGTGGAGCCGGGGAATCCGAGAGTCATGGCAAAGTCGCCCGCCTTGTAGCCATTGAGTGCTACCGAAGCAAAGCGGGTGGGCTTGTAGGGAACGTTGTCTTTGCTGTATTCGGCCGGCATGTTGTCTTTGCCGGCATAGATGCGGAATACGGAGAAATCGCACGTCTCGCGCGGCCACACCCAGTTGTCGGTATCGCCTCCGAATTTGCCGAGCGACGACGGGGGTGCGAGTACAAGTCGCACGTCGGGGTAAACGCGATACACCGTTAGGTAGTATTCGTTGTGGCCGTAGTAGGGTTTCAGCTCGGCCCAGAGGGTGGAATCTTTCTCAGTCACTTCTTTTACGAGCAGTGTCTCGATAGAGTCGATACGTTGCGTGCGTTCTTTGCCCCATATCTGGTGAGTGGTGCCGTCGGCCGACTTTTCGGTGATTAGCGGCAGCACGCGGTCGGTTACTTTGACTTCGCGTATAGGGAAACTCACATAAAGTCCCGGTACGGACCATTCCTCGTCGCTTGTTCGGGCAACGAAGCCGTCTTTCACGTAGTCGTGCTGCGGCGTGGAGTGTTGCTGAATGCTCTCGAAGCCGCAATGGTGGTTGGTGAGTACAAGTCCGTCGGGCGATACCACTACGCCGGAGCAGTATCCGCCGAACAGCACTACGGCGTTGCGCAGCGAGGTACCGTTTTCGTTCGACAGTTCTTCGGGAGTGAGTTGTAGGCCGTAGGCGCGCATTGCGTCGTAGGTCTGTCGGGTTAGATCGCCCAGAATCCACATTCCGCCGTCGGCGCGCACGCCCGAAACGGTCATGGCGAGCAGTGCGGAAAGAATCAAGATGTGTTTTTTCATTTGTTCGTTATTTTTTATTCGGTTTTTGCGGTTGTTATTTATAGGTGTCTCGAGGCGCGAAAAAATATGTCTGAGATATTTTAAATTATCTCAGACATATTTCAAAATATCTCAGAGATAATTTTTTTTACGTGCGGGAGGATATTTTTTCTTTTCGGACTGTGTGTTACAGAATGGCAGACAGTAGCGGCTGCATGGCGCTCTTACCGCCCTTTGAAGTATTTGCCCACTACCGGCAGGCCGGAGAGCGGAAAGTCGTGGTATATTATGTGTGCCACGAATAGTGCGAGCAGTACGGTGTTTGCCGCTATGCGCACTGCCTTAGGCAGCGAGTGGGGCAGCAGGAGCATTATTGCCGTGAAAGCCGCGGCTATTGCCATGTATACGAATATCTGCCGCAGCGGATAGGGTATGGGGTATTTTTTACGGCCCACGAAGTATGACAGCAGCATTGCCGTTGCGTATCCGGCAAAGCCCGCCCATGCGCAGGCCATGTAGCCGTATCGCGGAATGAATATTATGTTCACCGTTACGAGAACCGCGCAGCCAATGCCCGAGAACAGTGCGCCGTAAATGGTCTTGTCGGCCAGCTTATACCAGAACGACAGGTTGAAGTATATGCCCATCATTATTTCGGCCGCCATTACTATTGGCACGACCTTGAGGCCTTCCCAGTAGTCGGGAGCTATTATGTATTTCAGCACGTCTATGTAGGCTATCACGGCGAGAAACGCCAGGAGGGTGAATATGATGAAGAATTTCATCGCTTTGGCGTATGTCTCGCGCGAGTTGCTCTCTGCGGCCGAGCCGAACACGAACGGTTCGTAGGCGTAGCGGAACGCCTGGGTTATCATAGCCATTATCATTGCCACTTTGGTCGCCGCGCTGTAGATTCCGAGCTGTATCCGGCCCTCGTCGCCCGGCATTACGTAGGGATAGAGTATCTTGTCGGCCGTCTGGTTGAGTATTCCCGCCAGCCCCAGCAGCAGTATGGGCCAGCTGTACGACAGCATTCTGCGGCACAGCGCGCGGTCGAACACGTAGCGGAAACCGGTAAGCTCTTTCCAGAAGAAAAAGGTTATGAGCAGGGTGCAGAAAAGGTTTATGCGGAACACGTAGCCCACGCCCACCGACGGGTCATAGAATACGGAGGCGAAGGAGTGCGTGGCTTCGTTTGCGAAGAGCGCCGGCAGCGCCACGAAATACACCACGTTGAATGTGATGTTCAGCACAATGAACAGCAGTTTCAACGCTACGAATTTCACAGGCCTTTTGTTCTGCCGCAGATAGGCGAACGGTATGCACTGGAACGCGTCGAGGGCCACGCAAAGGCACATTATGCCCACGTAGTCGGGGTGGTCGGGATATCCGGCGAATGTTGCCACCGGCTTGAGGAACACCAGCACCAGCGTCACGAACGTGGCGGCTACCGTGCTTATCATTATGAGTATCGTCGAGTAGGTGCGTTTGGCGTCGGTGCCTTCTTTGTTTACGAAGCGGAAAAACGTCGTTTCCATGCCGAATGTCAGCAGTACTAACAGCAGCGCCGTGTATGCATAGACGTTCGAAATCACGCCGTATCCGCCCGACGCGGCCGACAGCTTGGCTGTATACAGCGGCACGAGCAGATAGTTGAGGAATCTTCCTATTATGCTGCTCGCTCCGTAGAGCGCTGTGTCGCGGAAAAGGGTTCTGAGGTTGGCCATGACTTAAAAAATGATTATTGTTCAGCCGAAAAACATATAACAAATGGCTATTGCGGCTATGGTTCCTGCGGCGTCGGCAATCAGTCCGCAGGTAACGGCGTGGCGCGTGTACTTTATTCCCACGCTTCCGAAATAAACGGCGAGTATGTAGAACGTAGTGTCGGTGGAGCCCTGCAACAGGCAGCTCAGCCGGCCTGCAAACGAATCGGCGCCGAATGTGGCCATGCAGTCTACCATCATTCCGCGCGAGCCGCTGCCGCTGAGCGGTTTCATGAGCGCTGTGGGGATAGCTCCCACCCAGTCGGTGGGCGCGCCGAGCCTTTCGGCTGTCCAGGCAACGCCCTGCGTGAGCCAGTCCATAGCTCCGGCGGCACGGAAAACGCCTATTCCCACGAGTATCGCCACGAGATAGGGTATGATTCGCACCGCTGTTTCGAAGCCGTCCTTTGCGCCTTCTATGAAAGCGTTGTATACGTTTACTTTCTTTCTTACTCCCGCACCGATAAACACTATTATTATGGTGAAGAGCATTATGTTGGCGGCCGATGTGCCTACGGTGTCCATTGCCGCGCGGTCGAGGCGGGAGAACCCGAATATCACGGCGGCCATGAGCGCGCACGCGCCGCCTAAGGCGAGCATGAGCGTGCGGTTGAAAAGATTTATGCGCTGGTAAATGCTTGTTACGATGATGCCCGCCAGTGTTGCCGCAAAGGTGGCGAGCAGAATGGGTATGAACACGTCTGTGGGCTGTGCCGCTCCCATTTGTGCGCGATACACCATGATTCCCACGGGCACGATGACGAGCCCCGAGGTGTTGAGCACGAGAAACATTATCATCGCGTCGGTGGCGGTGTCTTTCTTCGGATTCAGTTCCTGTAGCTTCTCCATAGCTTTAAGTCCGAGCGGCGTTGCGGCGTTGTCGAGGCCCAGCATATTGGCGGCGATGTTCATGAAGATGTTGCCCATTGCGGGATTTCCTTTGGGAATGCCCGGGAAAAGTTTGCTGAACACGGGATAAAGTATCCGCGAGAGCCCTTGTATCATGCCTCCCCGCTCGCCTATTTTCATTATTCCGAGCCAGAGCGAGAGCACGCCCGTAAGGCCGAGCGATATTTCGAACGCGGTTTTGGCCGTGTCGAACGTGGAGTTCATTATTGCGGGAAAAACTTCCGTGTCGCCGAAGAATACGAGCTTTACCACGGCCACTATAAAAGCGATACCGAAGAAAACTATCCATATATAATTGAGAACCATTACCGGTTTTGTTATGTTCGGCAGCAAAATTAGTCAGTTTTTTTTACAAAGCGTTACTTTTTTTATGCAATAGGCTTTTGGGGGCGACCGTTGCGGCGAAGTTTCGTGTATATTGCCATGAATAGGGTGTAAGGATTGCGATTTTTTGCAACGATACAGGTGTGGCGGGAAACAGGCGGGGAGGATTTCGGCTTAGTTCCGATTTCCGGTCTGAAGGTATTAGGATAAAAAGAAAATACGGTTTTCCGCAAAAATTTGCGCCGCTTTTCCGGAGGAGTTTGCAGACAAAAACGGTCACCTTCCAAGTACTTGAAAATCAGCGTGTGTATATATAGCAAAAAATATGTCTGAGATATTTTGAATTATCTCAGACATATTTTCGATTATCTCCCTTGTATTTTCAATTTACTGCGGGAAGTTTTTTACCGCGCAAAAAAAATATTTTTTTTCGGGCAAGGTGTTTTAAAATTTTCCCGAGATAGTTTTCTTTTCAAGGCGGAGGAATTTTTTCCGTGACTTACCGCCTGTGAGCGAAAGCGTCATTGCTGCTGCGGTAAAGGCGAGTTTGTGCAGGTTTCTCATTGTATTTATATTCGTTTTATAGGTTTTTGTCTGTGCGGCTTGTTGTATAAGCCGGAAATTGGGAACGCGGCAGCGTTATCCCACTGTTCCTTCGAGCGAGACGGAGAGAAGTTTCTGTGCCTCGACCGCAAATTCCATAGGCAGCTTGTCGAGCACGTTTTTGGCGTATCCGTTTACGATAAGGCCCACTGCCGTTTCGGTATCAATACCTCGTGCGTTGCAGTAGAACAGTTGTTCTTCTGAGATTTTCGAGGTTGTAGCCTCGTGTTCCACTACGGCCGAATTATTATGCACGTCAATGTATGGAAAAGTATGGGCGCCGCATTTGTCGCCGAGCAGCAGCGAGTCGCACGAACTGTAATTGCGTGCCTTGTCGGCGTTTTTTCCCACTTTTACGAGCCCGCGGTAGGAATTCTGGCTTTTTCCGGCCGAAATACCTTTGCTTATTATAGTGCTGCGTGTATTGCGGCCGAGGTGTATCATCTTTGTGCCGGTGTCGGCCTGCTGGTAATTGTTGGTTACGGCCACGGAGTAGAATTCGGCCTGCGAGTTGTCGCCCTTGAGCACGCACGAAGGATATTTCCAGGTGATTGCCGAACCGGTTTCGACTTGTGTCCAGGAAAGTTTGCTGTCGTTGCCGCGCAGCAACCCGCGTTTGGTAACGAGATTGTACACTCCTCCGCGTCCTTGCGCGTCGCCGGGATACCAGTTTTGCACGGTGGAGTATTTCACTTCGGCCTTTTCGTTTACGATGATCTCCACTATCGCCGCGTGCAGTTGGTTCTCGTCGCGCATGGGGGCTGTGCAGCCTTCTAAGTAGGACACGTAGCCGCCGTCGTCGCATACTATGAGTGTGCGCTCGAACTGTCCGGTGCCGCGGGCGTTGATACGGAAATATGTGGAAAGCTCCACGGGGCAGCGCACACCTTTGGGTATGTAGACGAACGAGCCGTCGCTGAACACCGCGCTGTTCAGTGCGGCGTAGAAGTTGTCGCGGTAGGGCACTACCGTTCCGAGGTGTTGTCTTACAAGTTCGGGGTATGTTCTTACGGCTTCGCTGATAGGGCAGAAGATTACGCCGAGCTGCGACAGCTTTTCCTTGAACGTGGTTTTTACCGAAACGGAGTCCATTACGGCGTCGACGGCCACTCCGGCGAGCACCATGCGCTCTTCGAGGGGTATGCCTAACTTGTCGAACGTTTTTGCCAGCTCGGGGTCGATTTCTTTCTTACCGTTTCCGGCTGTTTTGGGCGAGGCGTAGTATGAAATGGCCTGATAGTCGATTTCGGGCATGTCGATGTGCCCCCAGTCGGGCTGTTTGAGCGTTTGCCAATAGTGGAGCGCCTTGAGCCTGAAGTCGAGAAGCCATTCGGGTTCGCCTTTCTTGGCCGATATGGTGCGCACAACGTCGTCATCGAGCCCGCAGGGAATTATTTCGGTCGATATGTCGGTGGTGAAGCCGTACTCGTATTTCTTTTCGGCTACGCTGCGCACAAATTCGTTTTTTATGTTTTCGTCTTTTCTTTCTTTCATACTTTGTAAGAGTTTATGCTCTCAGGTTTTTTATGCGTGCTGCGAATTTGCGTAAAAGGTTCCCGCACGTAAAAAAAATTATGTCTGAGATATTTTAAAATATCTCAGACATATTTCAAATTATCTCAGAGATAATTTTTGGGACATTGTATCAAGGTTTGAATCTGTCGGCAATGAATCTGAAAAACCGCGGGCTGCCGGGCAAAAACAAGCAACCGGTACATTGGTGTGCGGAGCAACGGGAGTTTTTGCTGCGGAGCGGTCAGACTTGTTGGTCTTGCTGCATTGTTTCTGTTGCTATTGTGTCGTTTTCTTGCAATGTAGTACCGTCATTGTTGCCTTTGTGGTGGTTTATTAAGTCGAATGCCTTGTCGAGAGAGCCCTTTACCGGTTCGTAGAGCAACGATTCTTCGGCTTTTTCGGGACTGATCATGCCCGTAAAGCTCATGACGTTGAAAATGCAGCTCATCAGAACCAAATATTTCAATATGCTCACGGATGCGCCCAGTATGCTGTTTGGCAATCCCAGTTTCATGCCTTTCAGCGCTTTGGTGAGTATGTTTGCCACCAACCCGAGCAGTATGGGAACTATCACCCACAGCATTACGAACGCTATTATGTCGCTCACTGCGGGGGCGGCTCCTATTCTCGGGGCGAGGTATTCGCCGAAGTTGGAGTAAAGGGTGGCTGCAACCAGAAGTCCGGCAAAGAATCCTATCATCGATATGATTTCCTTTATGAACCCCGCCTGCCAGCCTTTGTATATAGCCCAGATTATGAGCAGCAGTATTATGAAGTCTATGAATGCCATGATTCTTTTAGAGCTCTGCCTTTACTTCCACTTCCTTGAAAGTTTCTATGATGTCGCCTTCCTGTATGTCGTTGCAGTTCTGTAGGCTTATACCGCATTCGAAGTTTGCCGCAACCTCGCGCACATCGTCCTTGAAGCGTTTGAGCGCGGCGATGTTTGCGGTTTGTATCACGATACCGTCGCGTATGAGTCGCGCTTTGTCGGAACGCGTGACTTTTCCTTCGGTAACGAATGCTCCGGCCACGAAGCCCACTTTGCTGATGTGGAACACCTGGCGCACGTCGATAGTGGCGGTGACTTCCTCCTTGACAACTGGTTCGAGCATACCTTCCATAGCTGCTTTCACCTCGCTTATGGTGTCGTAGATTATGGAATAGAGACGTATGTCGACACCCTGCTGGTCGGCCTGCTTCTTGGCGAGTACGCTCGGGCGCACCTGGAAGCCGATGATGATTGCCTGCGACGCGGCGGCGAGGGCTACGTCGTTTTCGGAAATCTGGCCTACGCTCTTGAGTATTACGTTTACTTTTATCTTTTCGGTAGAAAGCTTTTCGAGCGAATCGCTGAGCGCTTCGACAGAACCGTCCACGTCGCCCTTCACTATAAGGTTCAGTTCTTTCGTTCCTCCGCGGGCAATGCGGCGGCCTATTTCGTCGAGCGACAGTACCGAGTGGGCGCGCAGGGCCTGTTCGCGCTGTAGTTGTTCGCGCTTGGTGGCTATTTCGCGTACTTCCTGCTCCGTATCCATTACGTGGAACACGTCGCCTGCCTGCGGTGCGCCGTTGAGACCGAGCATCGTTGCGGCCTCTGCCGGACCTACTGACTCAATGCGCTGGTCGCGCTCGTTGAACAGGGCCTTGACACGGCCGTAGCTCGTGCCGGCAAGAACTATGTCGCCAACGCGGAGCGTTCCGTTGCTTACGAGAATCGTGCCCACGTAGCCGCGGCCGCGGTCGAGCGACGATTCGATGACGGTTCCCGTTGCCTTGCGGTTGGGGTTGGCCTTGAGGTCGAGCATGTCGGCTTCGAGAAGCACTTTCTCGAGAAGATCTTTAACTCCTACGCCTTTCTTTGCCGAGATATCCTGGCTTTGGTATTTTCCGCCCCATTCCTCTATGAGGAAGTTCATGTTGGCAAGTCCTTCCTTTATCTTGTCGGGGTTTGCACCGTCTTTGTCGATTTTGTTTATGGCGAAGACGATAGGCACGTTTGCCGCAACGGCGTGACTTATCGCTTCTTTGGTCTGCGGCATGATGTCGTCGTCTGCGGCAATGATTATTATAGCCACGTCGGTTACCTGCGCACCGCGGGCACGCATTGCGGTGAATGCTTCGTGGCCGGGCGTGTCGAGAAACGTTATGTGGCGGCCGTTTTCGAGCGTTACGTTGTATGCGCCGATGTGCTGCGTGATTCCTCCGGCCTCGCCGGCTATGACGTTCGACTTGCGGATGTAGTCGAGGAGCGATGTTTTGCCGTGGTCTACGTGTCCCATTACAGTTACAATCGGGGCGCGCGGAACGAGGTCTTCCTCATTGTCTTCTTCCTCGGCTACGGCTCCCGAAACTTCGGCGCTGACGTATTCCGTCTTGTAGCCGAATTCTTCGGCAACGATGTCTATGGTTTCCGCATCCATTCTCTGGTTTATGCTCACCATTATGCCTATGCTCATGCACGTTGCGATGATTTGGTTTACAGGAACGTTCATCATCGAGGCGAGTTCGTTGGCTGTAACGAATTCGGTAAGTTTGAGCACTTTGCTTTGCGAAGCCATTTCCGAAGCAGCTTCTTCGGCGTTCATGCGGGCTGTTTCGCGTTTTTCGCGACGGTATTTCGCGCCTTTCGAACCTTTTCCTTTGCTTGTCAGACGTGCGAGCGTTTCTTTTACCTGTTTTGCTACGTCTTCGTCGGAAACGTCGGGTTTAAGAGGCTGCAGTTTGCGTACTTTTCCTTTGACGCGTTTCTGGTCTCCGGTGTTAGGGCGCGGTTGGTTGCGGTTTTCCTGCGCACGTGCTCCGCCGTTGCCGTTTACTTGCTGTCCAACGGCGTTTACGTCGATACGTTCCTTGCCTATGCGGTTGCGTTTTTTACGCTGTCCGTTTTGTGCGGTTGCTGTTCCTTGCTTGTTTTTTTCTTCGCGTTCTTTGCGTTTCTCCTCTTTGGTTTTTTTCTTGGGACGCATGGACTGGTTAATCGAAGAAAGGTCTATCGTGCCGAGAACTTTGGGTTTGGAGATTTCAACCTGCGGATGCAGCTGGAATATTCCGTCTTTTACCGTTCCTATTGTGTCGGCTTTCTTTGTAGGTGCTTCTTCTTTGTTGCTTGTTGCCTTTTCGTCGTGTGCTGCCGGTTCTTCGTTGTGAACGGTTTCTTTTGTTTCGGCTTTTACAGGCTCGGTTTTTGTTTCGGCGGGCTTTTGTGTTGCCGGTTCTGCTTTTTGCAGGGGTTTTTCCGGTTCATGCTTTTCAGCGACTGATTTCTGTTCCTCTGCTTTTGCTTCGGTTTTCCGTGGCTCTGTATTTTGCGGAGCGGCGTTTACCTTTTCGGGCTTCTCTGCCGGTTTTTCGGTTTCTGCCTTTGCCTCCGGTTTTGCTGTCTGTGCTTCTACCGGTTTTTCTTGTGGCTTCTGTGGCTTTGCCTTTGTTTCGCTTTTTGTTTTTTCGGGCTCGGTTTTCGGCTCGATGTCGATTTGGCCGACTGTCTTGAGCCGGGGACGGATGTCGTTGGGCACTTCGGCCTTTATGATTTCCGGTTCCTGTGCCTTTGGTGCCGCAGGAGCTTTCTTTTCTTTGCCCTGGTGGCTGAATATCAGCTTTTCGGCTTTTTTGCGTAGGTCTTTGTCGGCTCCGAATTCCTGCTTGAGGATTTCGTATTGCTCTTCAGTGATTTTCTCGCTGGGAGAGGCGTTGACTTCGAATCCTTTTCCATGCAGGAAGTCGACTATCGTGCCGATGCCTACGTTGAATTCTCTTATGACTTTGTTCAGGCGTATTATACTCATATAATTATTCGTCCTCAAATTCTGCTTTTAAAATGCGTAATACTTCATCGACGGTTGATTCTTCGAGGTCGGCTTTTTCGATGAGCATTTCGCGCGGAGCGTTGAGCACGGCTTTGGCGGTGTCGAGCCCGAGGCTTTTTATTGCGTCGATTACCCACTGGTCGATTTCGTCGGAGAATTCGTCGAGGTAGATGTCTTCTTCGTCTTGTGAGTTTTCAATCTCGCGGAATACGTCGATTGTATAACCGGTAAGCATTGAGGCGAGTTTGATGTTCATACCGCCGCGTCCTATTGCGAGCGATACTTCTTCGGGTTTCAGATAAACTTCGGCTTTCTTCTCTTCGGAGTCGAGTTTCAGGCTGGATATTTTTGCCGGTGCGAGTGCGCGCTGCACGAAGAGCGATTCGTTGGGTGTGAAGTTTATTACGTCGATGTTTTCTCCGCGCAGTTCGCGTACTATTCCGTGTATTCGGTTTCCGCGTACGCCGACGCAAGCCCCTACGGGGTCGATGCGTTCGTCGTAGCTTTCAACGGCTATTTTCGCGCGTTCGCCGGGAATGCGTGCGGCGCGTTTCACGGTGATGAGTCCGTCGGCTATTTCGGGCACTTCGGCTTCGAGCAGTCTCATGAGGAAGTCGGGTGATGTGCGGCTGAGGTAGATTTTCGGGTTGTTGTTTGTGTTGTCTACGCGCAGCACTACGGCGCGCACGTTTTCGCCTTTGCGGAAAAAGTCTCCTGGAATCTGTTCGCTTTTCGGCAGCAGGAGTTCGTTGCCTTCGTCGTCGACGATGAGCATTTCGCTCTTCCACACCTGGTATACTTCGCCGCTTACTATCTGTCCCACACAGTCTTTGTATTTGTTGTAAAGAGAGTCGTGTTCCAGCTCGAGCACTTTGCTGGCGAGTGTCTGGCGCAGCGTGAGTATGGCTCTGCGGCCGAATTTCTCGAAGTTTATGGGCTCGCTCACTTCCTCGCCTATCTCGTAGTCGGGGTCTATGGCGTGTGCGTCGGTGAGTGAGATTTGTTTGTTGGAGTCTTCGACCTCGTTGTCGGCCACAACTTCGCGGTTGCGGTAGATTTCGAGGTCGCCTTTGTCGGGGTTTACGATTACGTCGAAGTTCTCGTCGCTGCCGAACATTTTTGCGAGCACGTTGCGGAAGCTTTCTTCGAGCACTCCCACGAGTGTGGTGGGGTCGATGTTCTTGGTGTCCTTGAACTCGGCGAAGGTGCCAATCATGCTGATTGTTTCTTCTTTCTTGCGTGGCATTTTATGTATTGTTTTTATTTTTTGCTGGGTTTGCGGCCGCTTTTTCCGGCGGCTATTTGAAGTTTATCACCGCGCGGGTGAATTTCACGTCGGTATAGGCCATCGTGCGATCTTCGTCTATCATCTTGGCGCGCTTGGCTCCTTCGGGCTTGAATTTCACGCGGGTGGTTACGGTGAAGTTCCCGTCGTTCACTTCCTTGAGTGTGCCTTTGAGCTTCTCGCCGGCGTCGGTCAGCACTTCCACCTGTTCGCCTATGTGGTTTTCATACTGGCGGTGCACCTTGAACGGCTGTCCTATGCCGGCGCTTCCCACTTCGAGCTCGTAGTCTTCGGTGTCGCGGTCCAGGCGGGCTTCGATGTACTGGCTTAGCTGCACGCAGTCGTCTATCCATACGCCTTCCTTATGGTCGATTTCCACGACTATGCGGTCGTCCGGACTTACGGATATGTCGGTAAGGAAGTAGTCTTTGCCGACGAGCCATTCGTTTACGATGGTTTCAACTTTCGATTTGTCTATCATTATTATAACGCTTGGGTTATTAACGACGAATGAGGAACTTGTGCAAGTCCCTCACCCTTGATTGCTGCAAAAATATCACTTTTTTTATAATGTGCAATGTTTATGCGTGCTTTTTTGGGCGAAAGGCGTTAAAAATCTGCGTGCTTGCCAATATGGGCATTGCAGTATGCGGCTGCCGGATACCGGCACGGCTTTTCGGGTTGTCGGTGTGCGTGTATGGAAAATGCTTTCTCATTTAAAAAAATATTTTTTTTCGCGGTTAAAAAACTTCCCGCAGGAAATTGAAAATACAAGGGAGATAATCAAAAATATGTCTGAGATAATTCAAAATATCTCAGACATATTTTTTGCTATATATAC
>OHBJ01001489.1_pt1 | contig 16065 bp, 19 predicted proteins | sample 1577241 | NCBI WGS metagenome assembly OHBJ01 (sample SAMEA3541594, study PRJEB24748) | human gut metagenome | biome: human gut; feature: human-associated habitat; material: faeces | place: China | collected 2012 | reverse complement strand
GAGTTCCTGAAGCAAAGGCAGGTAAGTTTGCTCAACGGCCTCCTTCAGCATCAAGCAGCCACATGGGCTCTACTCTCGCAGGAAAGATTCCCTGTGCCAGGCTCTGCGCCAGGAATTCAATACGAAGCAGGTGAAATCCCAAATCGGCTCCCACCATAATATAATCCACAAATACCGGTAGGGAAGCCAGGACCGCCAATGCGGGAATTCCGAAGTATACCAGTTTCTTCTCCAGCGCAAGAGGATATTTTCCCATATACACATACAACATGATCAGCGAATCCAGCAGCCAAAATCCCAGGAGGAACATCACAAGCAGCATTCTGTAGGACGCAGTGGTTTTCACCAGCCGGATATCCTTAATAGTAAGCTTTCCGGTTCCGTAGTAGTCTGCGTGGATGTTTACTTCATCCGCTTTCAGACGGCTTGTCACATAGATCTCACAGGAGCTTTCTGTTCTCCCGGAATACAGGGAAAGCTCGTTTTCCAGCAATTCTCTGTAGATTTCTCCATCACTTGTAATGTTAATCTTATTTACGCCGTTGTCATCCGTGTCATACGTCACATAATAGCAATAAGTACCGGGTGCCATGGAAAAACCGCTCATTTCCAGCCAGGGACCGCTGATATTGCTGCTGCCGTCCACGGAATAACCTTTTGCTTCCCGGATGACACCCTCTTCCGTTGTCACCTGTGCATCTGCCAGAGTGCTGATTGTTTTATTGCCGCACAGAATTCCGATCACAGGCACCAGCAGTAACAAAACTTCCAGAAGCAACAGAATACGGAATTTTTTGTTTTTCAGGATTTCAGATTTCTTCCACATATCCATTTCCTATGCTGCCTCCTTTTGTACTTTCCGGTCCGGATTTTTCTTCTGTGTGAGTATACAGTATATAACGATCCCAACTATGCCAAGAGCGCTGAGCGCCACTGCTACCAGTTGTGCTGCACCGGCTGCGGCACTCATCTGAAACTGCGGTGCTTCGATCAGAACCACATCCGGCAGATCTTCCTTCTGGCGGATCCACAAAGGTGCTCTGCCTAACAGCAGTTTATTGGTCAGAAATTGTGTCGACACAAAAGCTACCGCAAGTACTGCTGTCTCCAGGATGGTGGCTTCTGTTGCGGATTTTTCCTCCCGGTAAGTGTTCAGGAGACCGCATACTATAAATGTCAGTCCGCAGATTGCCGGAATCATAAAGATCGTGGGAGACTGCATACTGAAGGTCAACACCTGGAACACGGCATTCTGCCGGAGCAGATCCCAGGGAAAGCTGCCCAGGCTCAGAAGGATTCCCAGCATTCCGCACCAGAACAATCCGGCAGTGCTGTCTTCTTTACTGTTTTTCTTCTGCAGCGCCCCACTGAATTTCAACCACAGCAGGAAAAAAAAGAGTCCCGTAAGTGCCGGACCGACACCAATGGCAGCCGTTCCCTGAAACCCCTTGCTCTTATAATCATAGGTGGCACCTCCCTGGAAAAAGAAGGTCAGATAATGCAGGAGAAAAGCTCCCTTTTCCTGAAATGGACGGCTTCCAACATATCTTGCCACATCACGATATGCCACAAGGTATCTTAGCATCGGCAGCAGATACCACAGATTGCCCAACAAGGTTGCCGCTGCTGCCTTACCCAATGTCAGCCAGCCGTCTTTTTCCAGCAATTGTCTGCGATAATATACGCAGCAGAACACTAACAGAAGCATTCCCACTTCCAAAACCGCAAAAGAAGACTGTAACAGCAAGGAAATCGCTATGGCCAGAAGAAGCCATTGCGGCAGTTTTCCTTTTTTCCGCCCGACCAACCGCTGTTTGCTCATTGCATCCCATTTCGAATCATGCCCTTCAAATGGAAGTGCAACAATTAACTCAATATCTTGATATCCCGGTTGTTCTTTGAGATATAAGAGTTGTTCGGCTGCCCACATATCTACCCCTAATGCACCTCCAACATAAAAGCGGAAAATACCTTCTTCATCATGCAAATGACAAAATGTTTTTAGCATTGCTTTTTTTATCTTTTTGCACAACGAATACCCTTCATTATACTTGAACTTAAATCGAGTTGGACGGTGCCCAGTAATGGCACAAGCGTATGTTTTTTCCAAAAACTTCACCCCACTTCAAATCTCACGCATACAAAAATGAAATAACGCAAATAAAACGGCGTAAATAGGCATATATTCAATATTATAACACATACTATGTTTATAATCCAGGCATTTCATCTGTTATCCTTGTATATAGCGAGGTGAGGATATGGATGAAGAATTTATCCGCAATCGGATCACCGAATTGCGTTTGAAAAAAGGCGCATCAGAATATCAAATGAGTTTGGCTTTAGGACAGAACCGGAGCTATATTCAGGGGATTTCATCCGGTCGATCTCTTCCGTCAATGGCTCAGTTCTTAAAAATTTGTGATTACTTTGAGATTACCCCTTTGCAGTTTTTTGATGCAGAAGCGGTCAATCCACAGTTAATCCGTAAAGCGATGGACGGAATGCGAAAACTCAAGGACGAAGATCTGATTATGCTAATTGGCTTTATTAACCGACTGCAATCCAAGGACTGACGGCGGGGGTTTCGACCCCTGGCCGTCTATTTTTGCAATTTTTGGATTAACTATTACTTTTTTCTTCATCCGTAAGTATCTGTTCACCTGTACGGTTCAAGGGGGTATAAAAATGGACTGCCCCCCAGTCCACATACGAATCGGGCGGCAGAATTGCCGCCCGATTTTGGTTTCAAAGCCATCTGCAAAGGAGTAGGAATCCGCTGTTGGCAAAGTGGCAGACTGTTCCCCAGGTGTGGGATCAGAGGCATTACAGGCATCCGCAGGGGCGCTTTCCGGCTGCACTGCCGGGGATTCATCAGACGCATCATCTTCCAGCACAGGGGCGTTTTCCGGCTCGTCAGGGCAGGGTAAGTCAGAGCATAAAGTATAGAGGTTGCTGGTCTGGCCGCCGTTCTTACGCTCGTCAAACCGGGCCTGTTTGACGATATATCCCGCCTTCACCAGCTCATCCAGCGCTCGCTTTACGGTGGACACCCCATAGCCACACTTGGCGGCTATGGTTTTGATAGAGGGGAAGCACTCGCCCTCTTTGTTGCAATGCAGAACCAGGACTTGCAGCACAAGCCGTGCTCTGGGCTTCAGTTCAGAAGAAAATGCCCGCTGCATATACTCAAACTTTGCCATATTCCAATCCTCCCAATCATGTCATACTGTTACAGGCGCTTTTCTCCTGCAATATACTTCTCCACAAGCGGCCGGTAGATCTGCCCATTGACCCGTTTCGCAAACAGGTCGTGGGATGCCGCCGCAATCTGCACATTTTCCCCAAAGAGTTCCATACAGTATTCCTGAATTTCCTGCGGCACACAGATCGCTACCGGGCGCACCTCCAATGAGCCGCACTCGGACAATGCCTTGTGGAACACCGGAATCTCATAGGGCAGGACACTCCCGCACAGGAGCCGGTGATCCGCGTCACGGAAAATAGAGGTGGGCGTCTGCATCACGCCGCAATCATAGATGATAAACTGATACGCCTTATCCGGCTCGTTGGTCAGGTAGCAGTCGATCCCATCAATGGTGTAATGCTCCCCATCCGGCGCCGCTTCGTAGATGTTCAGCAGGAGCTGCAGGTGGCGGTTCTGATTGACTTCGATATACGCCACCTCCGCACCTCTGGCCGCCAGCCAAGATGCCAGGTTAAAGGCCGTCACTGTCACGCCGCTCCTGCGCTGCGAACCGGCCACGGCAATACGGATATTCCGGGCGTTCCAGCGGTACGGAATAATCTCATCCGGCTCCGGGGCTTTCTCACGCTGAGTAACTGGCTGTTCGTAGACGGGAGCCTTTACCACATACCGCTGCATCCCATCTTCGGAAAGCGCTCCTGTCAGCTCGTCCAGGGCGTCATCCAGCGTTTCACCTGTAACCAGATTCACAACGCCGATGGACAGTAACCGCTGTACCTCGCCGTTCACATCCTCGCAGCCGGAGAGGATGACGATGATCCGGGCGGAGAACATCATCTGAAAGGATTGCAGGGCAAGAGTGAAATCATTGCCGCTTTCCTCGATACACGCCGCATCCACCACAAAGAATTTGGCGTTGGCATAATTGCGCATATCTTTGGTAACGAAACTTTTCAGGCTGAACCGGCCGACCAGTTTCTTGGCGGGCAGAGTCATATTCCGCACAGCGGGGTCGATCAGGTTGCTTTTCTGGTTACTCGTCAAGTACAACAGCATAGGATTCACCTCCCATATTTTCAGCACCGGTTTTGTCATCCGCCCCGCCGGTCAGCAAGAGAACGATGCCCACCACTACGATCACGATGTAGATAAACAGTTCAATCAGCTTGTTTCGGTTATTCATATCGCACCCCTTTAGTAGATCGCCCACAAGGGACCGCCTGCTGCGGCGCCCTTTCTGGCCTCATCCAGAATGATTGATATATCCCATTCCTGTTCGCTTCGTTTTTTACTGGCAGGATCGGCCACCAGGATTTTTCCTTCAGAGGTCACTCCACGCAGCACCATAAAGTGACCGCTGGATGTGAAGTGGCCTTTTGACATGAGTGCCACAATCAATTTCCCGGATGCCAAAGCATCCACCACAGCCTGCGGGTCATCGGTGCTGATGCTTTCCCATTGAAGCCCAAAGCCCTCCGCAGCCCCCGGTATCAACGAGTGATAGGACCCGTTGCCGGAACACCAATAGCCGTTCTGATACGCCCATTCTGCCATTGTGGGGGGATCAACGGTCTGGTCTGTCAGGCTGGATACCACAATCGCCATAGAGGTCGGGCCACATCCATAACCGCCGATATTATCGGTTCCATACGGAAGATCGGCCCAACGCTCATCCAACTGATTGTAGTAGACAACTTCGGTCGCCCCATCCGTAAAGATGACACCCTCATAGCTCTGGCCACTACCATCTACATAGTCTTTCTCATAAATGCCGAGCTGCTGGTTGTAGCCGTACTCCTTCTGAAAATCCTCCACCACGCTTACCTCATCTCCAATCAGCCATTGGGACAGCACGGAAAAGGGGCTGGTAATGAGGTACAGGATGAAGGCAATCAAAAGCAAAAGCCCCAGAACCGGGGCCAGGATCATAAACAGGATTCTTTTCCGACTCTCGGAGTCGGTAGCCGCCTGCATAGCTACCTTTGCCAGAATTTTTGCAGTCAACGGATCAACAGCCAAAAAATCACCTCCATAATCAGTCCGGTTCCATACCGGGGGCTTCCATCATCTGCTCCATTTGCAGATTGAACGCCTCCCGCCGTTTACCGGCGCTGTCGTCAATTTCAAACACCTTTTCTCCTTTGTCATTTTCCCGGACAGATACCATGTAGTCCCCATTGGCGATGAAGCAGGCCGTAAAGAGCGCCCGAATCGCCGGGGCAGGCATCCGCGAAATCTCAAAAGGAGTAGCAGCACACTTGCTGTTCCAGGAAAAGAGGTTGCGGGCGGCATCCGCCGTAATCTTCATCCAGTCATATTCAAACTCCTCTTTCCGCATCATCTTGGTAAAGTCGATTCCCTCCGGGCAGAGGTAGCGATCCATCTTCTGAAAGAGAGCCGGATGGGAAGCCATCAGGAAAAGGGCGGCATGGTAGGAAGCGTCCAAATCACTGCCCCTCCAACGTATGGCAGCCATCTTGTTGACCAGGTATTCGTATCGTTCCGCATGATTCATCTGAAAACCTCCTGTGTGGAATAAGTAAGGCGACCGGGATTGCTCCCGGCCGCCACCGAATTACCGGCCGCCAGCCTTGCCCATATAGGAAAACTTGTAAGCCGGAATCTCAAAGTTTACATGAAGCCGCTTGGACCCAATGATAAAGAGCGCGTGTCCGCGCCGCTTGCTCTCCAACAATTCCTGCTCCGCGTCCGTCAGGTTGTAGAGGTCTTTGGTTTCCTGAAGGTTTTTGCCGTCGCAGCCCATCAGAATTTTGTAGCACGGAATATCCAAAAGGGCCTGCCCGTACATTTTGACCTCCGGGGCCAGGAAGTCCACCACGGAATGAGAAATGATTGCCAGTCCAGCTTCATACTTTCTTGCCCGCTTCTCCACATTACGCAGGAACACCAGGGATTGCGGAACCTGCGGGTCAATCATCAGATACGCCTCGTCACATACCAGCAGGCAACGCTCATTCCGGTCGCGGCTCATTTCTTCCCAGCACCAGCTCAACAGGTTCAGATACTGCGTGCGCTTGACATTATCCGACGCATTTTGCAGGTCGTGGGTATCCAGGCAAATAAACCGGGAATTGGCCTCCAGCGTGGTGTGGCCGTTCCACAGAAAGCTGTCGCTGCCCGCTGCGGCGTCGTACAGCAGCATTGCCAGATCACGATATACCGGATTCTCCTTGTTGGCCTCCGCTTTCTTTTCCAGCAGGGCGTGAAGGTCGGACAGAATGGGAAAATCCGTGGCCTTGAGCTGCCGAATATCCGTTTCCCAGAAGATGCCGAACTGATTGTAGAGTTCAATGATCGTCTGCTTGAGGATCGCTTTCTGCATATCCGTCAGGCTGGGCAGATACAGGGAAAATTCAATCTCCAGTGTTTTCATGTGCAGCGCCATATCAGACATTCCGTTTCCTTCATCGGTATAGAGTTTGTCGGTTTCATCGTCATCGTCACGGGGCGCCGGTCTGATCTGCAAAAGGTTGGAGCGGCCGTTTTTTCCACCGCCAGCATTGAGCCAGCTTCCGTTCAGGTTCCGGCACATATCCTTATATTCGGATTCCGGGTCGATGCACAGAATTTTCGTCCCCTTCATGTATTCCGAAAGCATGATGTGCTTCACAACGGTACTCTTGCCGATACCGGCCACACCCATAATCACGAAGCTGCTATTGGTGCGGTCGTTTCCGCGCTCCCAGGTATCCAGAATCACCAGGCCACCGTTGCTGTCCTTTGCAAAATAATAGCCCCGGCCATCGTTGTAACCGGAGCTGGCAAACGGGAACCCGCCCACAAAGGTACTCATGGGAATAATGCGGGACACAATGCTGTCCACCGTGGAGTTGGCCGGATAGGTGGGAGAAATGCTCTGGAACCCTTCCTTTTGGAGATTGGCGAGGGTGCGCACCTTGCACTTCTGGATGTTGAAGGCGCTCTCCACACGGCGGCAGACCTTTGTGAAGTTGGCCTCATCCTGTGCAATCGGCATCACGGTCAGCGACATCATGGCGACCGTTTCGCCCTCTTGGTCGATCCGCTGCATGATTCTCTCGCCATCCTCGGCGGCTTTCTCGGCGCGCTGCCGGGTCAGCGGGTCTTTGGCACTGTCAGCGGCGCCGCGCTGTTGGACAATGCTTTTGGAGATTGCGGAAATGAGCGAACCATTGTCAATGGGGGTAATCCCCACCGAAACAATGGTGCTGGGAATGTTGGTGATCTTGGAAAGCCACCCCATATCCACCTTCTGCGGATAGCGGACGGCGCCGTACACCTTACCCAGATTTTCACCGATGACCAAACTGTTTCGCTTGATTTCCAGCCCCATCGGGGTAATGACATTTAACAGCGCTTCATTGACGGGAAACGCTTCTTCTTTTTTCTTAGAACCTAACAATGATCCACCTCCAACTGTTGATTGCGGTAAGGGACCCCAATGTAGTCCAGCACAGCGCCGCACCCCAATTTATTGATGCAGTAATCATACTGTTGGGGATGCGTCACCTGCATAAGCTGAAATCGGTTCGGCTCATGCTCCAGATGAACGCCGTACATACAATACATACACCCCGATCTGGAAACACCGGTGGTTTTCAGAATCGGGGTGCCGTTCTTCTTGCGACTTTCAACAATGTCCCCATAGATGGGGGCATAGGGAATGCCGGTCATTTTCAGATACCGCAAAATATCTTCTTCCAGCCAGAACGCAAGGGGCTGGCTGAGAGGCCGCTGGCGCTCGAAGCCGTTGCAGCCAAACTTGATCCAGGATTGCTCCCGCAGCTTGCTTTCGCAGGCCAGGACACCCGTAATCGGGTGCCGCCCGGACTGCCTTTCAAATTTGTTCAATGGCGCTTTTTTCATGTGGTAACAACACCTTGCCGAAATCTTGAAGGGAGCGTCCAGAAGGTATTTGTAATTCTCGCAGTTGTAGATCGACTTCTTTCCGTTCTTGTCCAGCAGTTCTCCATTGAGCCGTGCCAGACGGTAAGGTTGTCCCTTTCTTGCGCCGTTGATAACATCCGAAACCTCTTTGGAGATGATCGGATAGCCGTACTTCTCAAGAATCTGAGTGAACGGATAGCGCGGGCGAAGCCAAATAACATTGTCCTTCGTTTTTACGAAATCGCGCAGTTCGGGGTATTCCAACCCCGTGTCAACATACACAGCAGGAATATCAGGGTAGACCCGCCGTGCCAGATCAAGCAGCACGGTGGAGTCTTTACCGCCCGAAAAGCTGATAAAGACCTGCCCATCGTACCGCATATACCATTCCATGATTCTCGTCTGCGTAACTCTGATTTTTCTTTCGAGGCTCCAACCCTGCATGATTTTCAAATCCTGCCGGGTGTGCTTCATACTTAGACAACACCTACACTTTCCAAAATCGGGATCGCAGCATTGATGCCGGAATCCTCCAAATGCACATAGGCGGGGTTGTTGACCAGGTTGCACAGCCGGACAATATCCTGCTGTTGCAGAATCTCGGTCTGAATGCCGCTGTCCGAAAAATATCCGCCGAGCAGCTTGAGCTTCTGAAGCAGATCGCGCTCAACGCCATCGCTTACCCTATCCCAAATCTTGATGTAGAATTGCCGTTCCACAACCTCGCCGGAAAGAGCAAAGGCGCCCATTTCCACGATTTCCTGCTTCAGCAGTTCCTTTTGCTTCACATCGGAAGAAGAAGTGAGTGTGGCAGACAGCTCCGACAACAGCGGAGAAATATCTACCGGGCGGGATACGGCAAGAAGCTGAAACGGGTACTGTGCGCTGGACAGGCTTACCGTAAGCTGCTTGGCAATCAGCCGCTTTTCGTTTTTGCTGAACAGTTCTGTGCTGATCGGGTAGATCTTCAGATACGCCAGAGCCAGATTGTCACGGGTATAGAGGAAGTTCCCCCGAATATCTTTCACATTCACAAACTCATTGGCGGTGATCTGGGCCAGTTCTTCCTTGTCCTTGTTCTTCGATTTTTTGTGTTTGGCCGACAACTTCAGAAAAATCAGCGTCCCACCGCCCAGCAGCGCACAGACGCAGATCATAATAATCGGCAAAAGCAATTTATCGACCTCGCTTTCTTTGCCATAAAAATAGGCCCTGCTTTTCAGCAGAGCCATGTCTTATAGTTCCAAATCTTCTTCATCTTCGCTTTCTTCACCGTACCCAAAATCCAACTCGTCCGATTCAAAAGAAAAGCTGTGGTCTGAGATGCAGTCCAGGGCATCGCTGGCGTTCAGCTCGTCAAAATGCTCTCGGAAGAAAGCCAAATCCTCCTCGTCAGCCCGCACGGTTTCGCCATCTCCATAGAGATAGGTCTGAATTTTCGCTTCGATGGTATCCCCCAGGGGCCATCCGGCAAGAACCTCGGAGATTTCATCGCAGTCCAGCAGTTCATCCAGCCCATCAGGGCTACCGGGAACAAAATGCTCCGTCATCAGAGAGTGAGGGGCATCCAGAGTCACCACCGAAAACATTTTGCTCATCGGCCTGCCTCCATATCCTCTCCGGCTCCGGTGTCCATGTCCCATCCCTTGCCGAACATGAGGTTCATAAACTCTTTCATGTCGGCGGCGGACCGTACTTCAAAGGATACCGCTGCGGGGACCGGCTGCGGAAAATACTCCTGATACATGGCAATCTGTTCATCGGTCAAAGAAACGCCCCGTCCTTCCGGGGTATCGCCATAGAGGAAAAAAGTTCCGTGAAGGGTATCCGGCCCGTACTGTCGGTTCTCCGGCAGACCTGTCAGTTTCCCGGACGCATTGCAGCAGAGAACCGTTTCGCAGGGCAGAGGAATACACTCAATATCCCCGCCCACAAGTTCCTGCCGGTGTTCAAGAGAATCCTCCAGCATGGTCGTATAAGGCGCCCGCCCAGGTTCAAACACCATAATCCGAATCGTTCTGTTGTCGTTCATATCCATTCTCCTTTTTCTTACGGATTGCCCGGTGCGATATGCCAATCATCATAGAGGGAGCCGCTGATCGTTACATCATCGGTGAGATTCATGGCGAGCATCCCCGCAGGCGTCCAAATATCCATTACATGAGTATTGACTGTGTAGCTCCCATCCGGGAACCAAACCGGTGAAAAATGCACCCGCTGGTTATAGGTGCTGTAAATGTTTTTGGCAAACTGGAACCGCGCCGTTGTTCCGCTGGTGAGCCGCTCCAACAGCCGCCAGTAGGTTCCATAGCCAAACTCCGGGAAGTAGGATACGGCTGTCTGCCCGTAGGTATAGTGCGACAGCGGGGCATAGGTGCTGACGGTTGCCGTTACAGTGTTTGTTACGCCATAGCCTGATTTCATCAAATCGCCCGAAGCGGTGGGAACCTTTTCGTCCGGCTCGATTCGGGTGGTGGCGGTCATGCTGGCCGAGTAATTGTCCCGGAAGTAATCATACCATCCATCGTCTACCCAATATCCTGTGTTTTTCCCTGTGCTGTGCCACACCCAATAGGGGTGCCATTTCGCCCACCAGACACTCCATGCTGCATAGGTCTTGGTTTCTCGGCTGGGAATGCTGCTGGCCGACCAGCTTTCCATTGTATCGGTGGCTTTCGGGTCGGGCGGGTCGTTGCCGGAGAGATCTACCACCTTTGCCCGAATGGTGCTTTGGCTCAACGAACCTTTGTTAGTGCTGACATAGATGGTAATATCCTGCGGCTCCGACGGTGTATGCCACTTTACCCAGGCAATCTGACTATCTCCCGATGGAATCACAATATTGTTCATCCGGTAGGTGCTGCCGTTGATACTAAAGGATACCGTAGCAGGGCTATCAGGATTGATCTCCGATCCCGCATAGAGCGTTACCGGCGTGATGACATCTGTATCCACACGATACTCGTAGTCATAGTCGGTTGGCTCCGGCTGTTCGGGTGGGTCGGTAAACCATACAATACCCATACCCAGATAGGTGATAATAGTATCGTTGGAACAGGTCTTATTGGTAGCCCCTGTATAGGCCGGAAATCCCATATCCGCATATTCCAGGAACATAGCCAGCGGCAGGTTTTTATGGGTCAAACTCGTCATGGTCTTACGCAAGGACCCGCCTGCCTGATTATCATAGAGCGCGGCTTCATGGGCAGTCATGGCCATCATAATTCCGTTGTGCTTGAAATAGGCGATTGGCTCCAAAAACAGCTTGTACTGTCCGCCAATCAGTTCCTCGTATGCGATTCCGGTCTGCTGCGCCACCAGTTTTACCGCATACTCGGAGCAGAAGTATTTCTTGATTGCTTCAATGCTGGCGCTATAACTGCCGGTGCTTATGATACGAGGCAACGCAATATCCGGTTTCTTACAGGTATAGCCACTTGTGCTTGGTGAAATGCTGGCACCGTTGACATACTGAATTTTACTGACCTTACCAAAGTGAATCTTGATAGATGGTGTATTGCTGGACAGGTCAAATGGTGTAGACACCGGACGACCGGATTCCGCATCTACGACGGTAATCCGCACACCCTCCATACCAGGAGTCCAGGAGTTCTGCGAGGTTCCTTGTCCCATACCGCCGCCACCGCCATCCACGTTTCCGCTTCCTCCGGTTTCTGCCAGGGCGCTCATAGGACAGATACCCAACAGCAGCACAAGTGTGAGCAATATTACAAATATCCGCTTCAAAAACGCACCTCCAATCAAATTAGTTGAGGACAAAAAAAGAGTACGGTATCGCTACCGTACTCTCCGGGGTTGTTATCAGCCCATGTTGCCGACCTGTTTGTTTATATCTCCATCGGAATGAACATTCTCCTGAACGGTGCCGCCGCCCTCGTCGGTGATCCAGCCGAAGCCCTCCAGATAGATGGAACCGCCCTGTGTGTCGCCGGTCTGGGGTTGGTTGCTGTCCGGCTCATGCACAATCGGCTCATCCTTTTCGCTGGCCGTCTGCTGTTCCTCCTGAGAAGGTGCCGGGGGCGGAGTGGTTTCGGGTTTTTTTTCGCTGTCGGTCAGGTTGATATCCACCTGATCTTCTTCCTCCACATTCAAAACAGCATCCGTCTGGTTCTGGCTGTCAGTCGCTTCGGGTTTAGAGGTGTTCGGCACCACTACCAGCGGTTCGCTGGAGTTGCTGTCCGGGGTATTGCTGTTATCCACATCCTCGGCAGATACATCCGAGGGGGTGGATGCCGGATCAACGGTTGTGGTCTGCCCGCCCTTGCCCAGCAGCACTGCGGCAATCACAATTACCACAACGGCGGCTGCGCCAAGAACGGCCAACAGCTTCTTGTTTTTTGCACTCATTTGAAAACCTCCTTGTACGGTGATTTTATATTAAAATGGTGGTGATATTTCTCGCTGTCATTATACCATTTGCACAAATACGGCGTCCAGGTGTGATTCCTGCCAAATATTTTTTTGCGCTATGGAAAAGCGGCAGGGCGAAATACACAAAATTAAAACCTGGGAACATATTTGGCGTTGAGTTTCATGGTGATCTGCATGGGGGGGAGATGCCCAAACCCAAAGGAAAGCGGCACATCAACAGTGATTGTCCCTGTGACATTGAGCTGTGTAATGCTATCCGGCACAGACGGAGCCAGCGGAGCATTTTCTACGTCCAGGTGCAGGTCGTACAGTCGATACTCCAAATTCTCGCCGCTGTACTTTACATACTGCCCGCCCTCGTATTCAATGCCCAAAACATCTTGCAGGCGGGCGTACACATTGCCGCTGGTAACATTCTGTGACCAGGACGAACCGGCAAGCTGATAGCCACCGGAGTAACCCTCCCGCAAACCGGCATAGGCTTCATCCCAATTCTCGGTGGCCACATCCACAATAGCGGACTGGACGGAATCGCGCACTCCCTGTGCAACGATCATCAGTCGCATATACTCAAAGGTCACACAGGCCAGAATCAGGCAGCAGAGGACAACGGCCAAAATCATCGGTACGCCTTGCCCGGATTTGTTTTTCAGGACTTCTCGAATCTTTTTCACTTCCAATACACCTCCGAAGTCCCGCTGGCCTTTGCTGTCAGAGTGACAGGAAAGGATGCAAACTCACCGAACAGTCCGATATTGACGGTGGTTGTGAGGGTCACTTTCACCTCGTTACCGAGCTGGATTTTTCCGGTGTCGCTCCATGAGATATTGGGGTCGAGTCCGGTTTGCTCCCGCAAATTCGCCGCTTTTGCGCTGGTGGCAGAGCCAACCTGCCCGTTGATTTCCGCAGTCCGAACCAATTCGTCCGCAAAGACATCAAGGTTCTGCTTTGCCACGAATACCGGTGCAATGCGGACCACCAAAGCCAGAACCATTGCAATCGCCAGAACCAGGACACACACATCCACAAAGCCCTCGCCCCGTTTGTCCTTCAGAAGTCGTTTCACGGTTTCTCCACCTCCTTTAGAACAGTTCGCCAAAGGCTTCCAATACCACATAGCCCAGGACACCCAGATACATCAGCAGGAAACAGCCCAGCAGCATAAAGGAATACTTACGCATTTTTCCCGGCTGCTTCATGGCTTCCAGTTTCAGTTTTTGAAGTTCCAACTGCTTAAAGGTCATAGAAAGCATCTGGAAATACATGATACCGTTGTCGCCGCGCTTGACCGAGATCAAGCCGCGCACCACATCGGACAGCATGGTACTTCCAATCCGGCTCTCCATGCGGGTGAGTGCGTTTTCCTCGTTGCCGGATGCCATATCCGCAATCGTGATTTCCAGTTCCCGCTTCATAGCATGACCGGCGTTTCTCTGGTAGGATTTCAGGATGTTCAGCACATCACGAGATGCTCGGAGTTCCTGTTCAATGGTGTTTACAAATCTGGGCAGCTCGGCTTCGATTTCTTCCCGGCGCTGTTGAACGATCTCGTCCGCTCGTTTCTGCTCTTTGAAGTAAACTGCCACCGCCAGAAACACAATGACCGGCGCAAGGATCGGGAAAATCAGAAGGGCCGGAATTATCAGCAGAGCAATCAGACCAGCCTTTACCCAGGCCGCCGCAATATAGGTTTCCGGGGACATTTTAATTTCGGCGGATTTCAACTGTGCCTCCAGCTTCTTCCGCTTATAGCCGTCCAGATGTACCAGCGGAGAGAGCCGTGCGGCCATATCGAACAGGACAGCATTGATGCTGCCTTTCTGTGACTTTCCACGGCTCGTCACGGTCAGAACCGCCTTTGTGCTTGCGGAAGTCGGCAGCCGGAGCAGTCCGGCCAACAAAAAGAACGCTCCCAGGCCAAAGAGCGTCCCAAAGCATAGCAAAATGAGATACAAAACTCGCGTCACCTCAATTCTTTGTAATAGAGCCGTTTGGGGCCGGTGTTGCGGCTGTCGGCTCTGGGGCGCCCCGGCACATTCCAGTTCCCGCCGCCTCGCAGTCCCGGCGCACATTGCCAGCCGGAAGCCCGCAGACTGGCTCCGTTTTCGGTTGCCAAGGTGTAGGTGATGATTTTCTGATAGCCCATCAGTTTCGCAATCCGGGCGCACCGGCTGTAAAGGAAGCTGCACCCGTTGGCAATACCATCGGTGCAAAGCCGGGTCACTTCCGCTGTTTTCCCATCATCCAGTCGGCGGGCAACGGGGCGCCCCACAATCGCAACTCCATGAACGGCGTCCAAATCATCTACGACAGCCACACAGAATTTACAGCCGCGCACCTGTCCACTGTGCCGGTGATGCGCCAGAACAAACGCATTGGCGTCCCGCAGGGAGATCGGTAGCACTCTCGATGGTATCACCTCCTGACGGGATCAACGCTTGTATTCTACGGGCTTGGTGAGCCGGATCACCGCCGCAAACGAGATCAGCAGCACCAGCAGACACACCGCCAGAATCCCTTTGCCAAAGCCCGTATTTACAAGCACATCGTACCAGTCTTTATTCAGGAAGTATAACAATGGGATGTTGCCAATGAGCAGGAACGCCATTGTGATAAATTCCTTGAAAGGCTCATAAAGCAGGTTCCACCAGCGCACATCGCTCTTGGATCCGGTCTCCTGCGGACGAACGTAGGGATAGAACTGATCAGATACCATCTGACTGTATCGTCCCATAAAGGTCGAATGGTTACGGTCAGCGTAGTTCTCCTCCGGACCACGGCCATAATAATCAATCCGATCGAACTGTTCGGGCATCACCAACTGCATCCCGAAACGGAACATATCGGGCACATCTTTGCGCGAGGCATCAGCCTTCAACTGTTGCGTCACCTGCAAAGCGCCGTCGTTGTTCATCCGATAGGTCATCTCCAATTTAGCCGACACTTCAGGCATGTTGTACAGAACTTTGACGGTCGGCAAGGTATTTTCGCCTTCAGCAGGGGTAAAAGTAAGCTGCTCGAGCACCATCTCCGGGTTGCGCCATACGGCATTCTTCACCTGCAACGAGGCGCCGAAGTCATTATCGGTCGGACCACGCCAGAAATTAGGGCGTAACACATAACCCTTCTTGAGCATCTCCACCCCTTTGAACTGATACGATTCGAGCCATCCGGTCGTACGGTTGAAGATCGCCTTAACCTCGCCCGCTGTCAATTCATAAACCGCAATGTTTTCATAACAGTTGACCGCATCGCCTTGTGCGGTGTAGGTGCCATAGCGCTGTGTTCCCTCATGAACCAACAGCTGCTGGCGAGCCATCGTATAACCTGCAGGCAGCAGATCGGTTGCACTCTTGAGCCGATACGAAAGATTCAAAAAGAGGTCGTCTGTATCAGCCTGCGGCAGCGCATAACCGTTCAATACAATCTTAGCTTTCTGTTGCGGTTCCACCGGCAGCTGATTGACCACACCACGGGAAAGGACGTAACCTTTGGGGCCATCGACCAACTCCCACTCCAAAACCAAATCAGAAAGATCGGTAAAGAAATTTTCATTATAAACTTCAACCACCCCTTTG
>OHBJ01001486.1_pt1 | contig 16079 bp, 14 predicted proteins | sample 1577241 | NCBI WGS metagenome assembly OHBJ01 (sample SAMEA3541594, study PRJEB24748) | human gut metagenome | biome: human gut; feature: human-associated habitat; material: faeces | place: China | collected 2012 | reverse complement strand
GGTCGTCGCGTCGGCAAACATGACCTCCTGCGCGATCTTCCAGTGGTCGGGGGTCTTGAGGTAGAAATCCGCAGCAAGATGCATCCCGTTGAGCTCCACGACCACACGCTCGGCCCGGTATTTCTTCTGCAGATCGGTCAGCATTTCATCCGTCACCAGGCTGCCCTGATACAGAAGCTGGTCGTTTAACATCGGCTCTCAGCAGTGCAATTGTTATTAATGGAAAAAATACAACCATGGATCTGTCCGGTGCAGAAAAAATCATGTTGGCTGGAAAAAATTATATTGCCAGTTCTAAAATTGCAGGAAAAAGAACAAATAGTAATGATGTGATGACCGGTGAGGAGACAAACAGCGTTTTCCTTTCAGGAGAGGTGACGGAACCGCCTGTCTACAGCCATTCTTCCTTCGGCGAGGAGTTTTTTCTATTTCAGCTGGGGATCGTGCGCAGGAGCGGGCGTCAGGATGAAATCCGTGTGCTGATTTCCCGGCGTCTTCTGGACATCGCCGGACTTTCCGCCGAAAGGGGCAGTTTTGTTACGGTACAGGGACAGATTCGGACGTATAATCAGCGCGACGCCGATAAAATGCACCTCAGAGTTTTCGTGTTCTGTCATAGAATCGGCGGGTGCGGGCGGTCCGAATGCGGCGACAACAGCGTAACTCTGGAGGGATTTGTGTGCAGGCAGCCGGTGCACCGCATTTCCCCTCTGGGAAGGGAAATCTGCGACTGTAATCTTGGATTTTCTGTTAATAAATCCGATTCCCATGAAATAATCATCAAAATCAAGCACCTCAACAAGATGTCCATCAATTATTCCGTCAGACATCCATTCAATTTCGTTATCATATACCCAGGCTCCACCTGCCTTTAAGGTTCTCCCTTCTCCTTTTCTTAATCGTATCTTTCCACATACACTGAATAAATCTTCCATTCTGTTCCTTCCTGTCAGATATTTCTGACATTTATCATAATTCTTCATAATATATTAATCCGTTGACGGATTACCAAGAAAATAAAACATACATACTCCTGCAACCGTAATAAGAAGCGACACAAGCTTAATCCATGAAAATGTAGTCTTCTCACTTCCAAACAATCCAAAAAGTCCTAGCAGATATGAAACAATTATCTGTGCAGCTACAATCGTAACCTCAGCTTTCGCAATTCCAAGACCACTTATACTTTTTATAACTGTAAATGTTATAAATGCACCTATCACACCTCCAAGAAGTGTAATCTTGTTATCAACCTTAAACAACTTCATGATATCAGGTCTTCCGTCAATTACCCACATAATCGCACAAGTCGCCAGTGCTGTCAACTGCACAAACATTGCCGTAACCCACACACTGCTCGCTTTCGTAACATTTGTATTAAATGCCCCCTGTAAACTCATAAGTGCTCCTGATATTATTGCAATCAAAAATCCTGCCATTAACTAACCTCCCCATTAATCTGCATAGAATAATTATTAGTTAATAACAGGATATTTATTCATAATGTTATTTAATACTCTGCGTACTGTTTTCATTATTATTTTTAGTTGTTTTTTCTATTGTTGTTGCAAATGTACTGTAAGCTGTATCAACATTTCCACCATCATATACCTGATGAAGCATAATCTCATATCTCATGTATACTTCACCAACACCAATATATTTGGCCTTTACAACAGAGTCAGAATAAATCTGGTGTAACTGTTGATAGCTTTCTTCTCTCTTAACCTTTAAATCTGCCCTTGCACAGCTTTTCTTAGCCATATTTCCAAGATAATCTGCATAATCATAAGAAATTGCTCTTGCAACAGCCTTGGATGCATCTACATTCTTAGTGTACGGATTAACTACTGCCATCGTAGTAACAGACATTGCCTTAGAATCAAGGTCATCTCCCATTGTAGGATACTCACATATTCCATAATCTACATCTGTAACATTAATCTCTGCAAGACTGTCTGCATCTAGCACCGTATAGAGCATATTTCCAGTAGAAAACAGATCCGCACATTCTTTAAGACTTACTGTATTTCTGTCAATACCAAATGCATCTTTTAACTGAGCGTACTTAGTAAGAACCTTCTTAATCTTTTCCTCATTAAGAGATACCTCAGCCCTGTTCTCTGCATTAACTCCGCCTATATTAATATAGGCTCCTGCTGCTGCATAATTAAGGAACATTGAATCAGGATCCCATTCAAACACCATTGAAACATCCTGATTCTCATCTGTAATCTGGTAATTATCACTTATATTACGAATCTGGTCTATAGTATCAACTGCTTCTGCATATTTCTTATTATATACAAGAAATGAAGTGTTGAACGACACTGGGTAACCATATAACTTACCACCATACGAACATGCAGTCATTGCAGCCTTACCATACACATTCTCATTATAGACTTCAGGATACATATCATTCTCAGAGGTAAGACCTGAAAGATAAGCCTTCTCCATCTCTTCTGATGACAAAAAATATATATCACACGCATTGTCGTTTCTGACCGATTCGTCATATATATAAGTAATATATGAATCAGCCTCAATATATACAGGATTAATAGTTACCAGTTCATTAGATTTCTTAAATTGTCTGGCAACGAATTCAAGATAAGACTCATATGCACTGTCATTATACCAGACATTAACTGTAATAGGTCCACTAAGATTAAGCTTCTTCGCAGCCTGTGTCCTGTCATCTTTATTACCACAGCCTGCAAAGACTGTCAGCATGGTAACAATCAGCATCATACTGATAAATCTTCTTAATTTCATAAAGTAAACTCCTGATTCTAGAAGGATTTCTTAAGCTTAGCTATGCATTCATCTACATCTGCCTTAGTGATTACAAGTGGTGGAACAAATCTTATAACATTAGTTCCTGCTGAGAACAGAATAAGTCCATTATCAAGTGCTTTGGCAATTACGTCCTTAGGATTAACTGATAACTCAAGTCCCTGCATAAGACCCATTCCTCGTCTCTCGACAACAACATCTATTGTCTCAACAAGCTCATCAAGCTTTTCTTCAAAGTAAGCAGATACTTCCTTGACATTATCTAATACATGCTGCTTCTCAAAAAGTTCGAACACCTTGGTTGCTGCTGCACATGCAAGTGGATTACCACCGTATGTTGTTCCATGGTCTCCTGGAACTAATGCCTTCGCAACTTCCTCTGTCGCTGCAAATGCACCTACTGGAACTCCACAACCAAGAGCCTTGGCAACTGTAAGGACATCCGGCTTAACTCCATACTGCTGGAATGCAAACATGCTTCCTGTTCTTCCCATTCCGCACTGAATCTCATCAAGTATAAGAAGGATTCCCTTCTCATCGCATAACTTTCTTACACCTTCAATAAATTCTTTAGTAGCAGGATAAATTCCTCCTTCACCCTGTACTGTCTCAAATATTATAGCACAAGTTTTGTCATTAACAAGTTTCTTTACACTGTCAAGGTCATTATACTGTGCAAACTTAATTCCCGGTATCATAGGTCCGAATGCTTCCTGATAATGCTTATTACCAGTTACAGCAAGTGCTCCCATACTTCTTCCATGGAATGAATGCTGCATTGCAATAATCTCTGCATCAGCCTTTCCGTTCTTGACATAATAATATTTCTTTGCAAGCTTGACTGCACCTTCAATAGCCTCTGTACCACTGTTAGTAAAGAATACTCTGTCCATTCCTGAAGCCTTTGTAAGTGCTGCTGCAGCTTCTACAGCCGGTTCATTATAGAAATAATTAGATGTGTGTATAAGCTTATCAATCTGTGCCTTTAATGCATCGTTATATTCCTTATTGTTATAACCAAGTGCAAATACTGCTATACCCGCTCCAAAATCAAGATATTCTTTACCATCTGTATCATAAAGTCTGACTCCGTCCCCCTTATCAAGTACTATCTGGTAACGGTTGTATGTATGAATCAGTTTCTCTTCTGCTGTTTCTATAATCTGCTGTGTATTCATGATTACTCTCACTTTCCTATTCTTATGAGCACACATTTTCACATGAGCCAATATAATATTATAACCTCAAAGCTTACGGTTCGCAATTATTTATCTGAGTCGAAGAATTTTTCTGCATCATCTGAAAGAATAGCTGTACCAACACCCTTGTTAGTAAATATTTCAAGAAGAAGACAGTGTGGAATTCTTCCATCAAGAATATGAACTCTTGATACACCATGCTCAATAGCATCTATACAGTTATTAAGCTTAGGAAGCATACCTCCGCCAATTGTTCCACTCTCTAAAAGCGTTCTCGCCTCTGAAGTAGAAAGCTCAGATATTAGTGAATCCTTATCATCAAAATCCTTATACACACCTTCAATATCTGTTAAGAATGCAAGCTTTTCAGCACTGACTGCTCTTGCGATGGCACATGCTGCATCATCAGCATTAATATTATATGCATGGAAATCATCATCATATCCGATAGGACATATTACCGGTAAGAAATCGTCCTTAAGCAATGAATCAAGAAGTGTTGTATCAACATCTGTTACTTCTCCAACATATCCTATGTCCTCACCCTTAGAATACTTCTTCTCAACCTTTAACATGCCGCCATCCTTACCACTGATACCGCATGCCTTAACTCCAAGCTGCTCAATCATTGACACAAGACTCTTATTAACCTTGTTAAGAACCATCTCGGCAATCTCCATGGTTGGTTCGTCTGTAACTCTTAAACCATTCTTGAATTCAGGTGTCATGCCTGACTTTTCAACCCATTTGCTGATTTCCTTGCCACCGCCATGAACGATGATTGGCTTAAAACCAACGAGTTTAAGAAGAACAACATCCTGAATAACTTTTCTCTTAAGTTCTTCATCTACCATGGCACTTCCGCCGTACTTAACTACAATTATCTTTCTGTTAAACTTCTGAATATAAGGAAGTGCCTCAACAAGCACCTGTGCCTTCATAAGTTCCTCTGTCATATCTTTTGCGCTCATAATAATCTCCATTTCATATTTATTCAGATATATTTGCTTTAAAATGCTGTGTCAGATTAGCTTCTGTAATCAGCATTTATCTTGACATAATCAAATGTAAGGTCACAGCCCCATGCTGTAGCGCTTGCATCGCCCTGCTTAACATCCGCAATAGCAATTACAGGATTCTGTGAAAGTATTTCTGTTGCCTTCTCCTCGCTGTAATCTGTAGCAGTTCCATCTTTAACAATCTGAAGCTCACCTGCTTCACTCTTAAAGAATATGTCAACCTTCTCAGGGTCAAAGTCTGCACCAGAATATCCCATTGCACAGAGAATTCTTCCCCAGTTGGCGTCATGTCCGAATATTGCTGCCTTGGTAAGACTTGATGTAACAATTGACTTAGCAAGTGTCTTGGCTTCTGCCTTAGTTGTTGCACCCTTTACCTGAACCTCGAAAAGACATGTACAGCCTTCGCCGTCACCTGCAATCATCTTGGAAAGCTCTGTAAATACATAGCTTAAGCCTTCATAGAAAGCATTATAATCAGCACCCTCTTCTGTAATCTTCTTGTTGCCAGCCATTCCGTTAGCAAGAACAAGAGCTGTATCATTAGTTGATGTATCTCCATCAACTGATATCATGTTAAATGAATCATCAACAATTGCACTTGTCATCTTCTGAAGAAGTGCCTTGTCAATATCACAGTCTGTTGTTATGTAGCAGAGCATTGTTGCCATGTTAGGATGAATCATTCCTGCGCCCTTGCACATACCACCGATTGTTACCTTAGTACCTGCAACTTCTACTTCTACAGCAACCTGCTTGCTTCTTGTATCTGTAGTCATAATTGCCTCTGCTGCCTGTGTTCCTGCTTCTAATGAATCATCAAGCATTGGAGCAAGCTTTTCAATTCCTGCACATATTCTGTCAACAGGAAGCTGCATTCCGATAACACCTGTTGAACCGATAAGTACTGCATTCTCCGGTACATTAAGAACCTTTGCAACTGCCTTTGCTTCTTCTGCACATGCGTTATCTCCTTCAACGCCTGTACATGCATTGGCAACACCGCTGTTTACAACTACAGCCTGTGCAAAGTCTTCATTATATACAATGTTTCTGTCCCATTTGACAGGAGCTGCAAATACTTTGTTAGTTGTAAATGTTCCTGCTGTAACACATGGCTTCTCACTGTATACAAGTGCCATATCTTTCTTTCCGTTCTTATATTTAATCTGTGCTTCACATCCGGCAGCCTTGAATCCTTTAGCTGCTGTAACACCGCCTTTAATTATATTCATAACATCCTCCTATTGTACCATCACATATACTCTGTCATTGTGCATATTTCGTCGTGTAAATTCTGAATTTACGCTACATTTATTATGGAAACATTGGTGCAAGCTGTAATCCCTCATTCTCTGGAAGTCCGAAGAGAAGGTTCATATTCTGTACTGCCTGACCTGCTGCACCCTTAACAAGATTATCTAACGCACCCATCATTATAAGTCTGTTAGTTCTTGGCTCAATCTTAAATCCTATATCAACAAAGTTGCTTCCCTCAACCCAGCGTGTTTCAGGGCATACATCTTTAGGAAGTACTCTTACGAAATATTCCTTATCATAGTACTTGTCATATGCTGCCTTAACATCTTCATATGTAACATCTTTGGCAAGGTTGGCGTATGCTGTTACAAGAATTCCTCTGTTCATTGGAACCAAATGTGGTGTGAAGATAAGCTTTAAATCGTCTCTTCCACACGCATAACCTAACTGCTCCTCAATCTCAGGTGTATGTCTGTGAGTTCCTACACCATATGCCTTCATGCTTTCATTAACTTCACAGAAAAGGTTGGCAACCTTAGCGCCTCGTCCTGCACCTGAAGTTCCGCTCTTTGCATCAATTATAATTGTATCCGGATTGATTATTCCTTCCTTAACCATTGGATAAAGTGTAAGAATTGATGTTGTTGTATAGCAGCCCGGGTTAGCAATAATTCTTGTATCTTTGCTTACCTTGTCTCTGTTAATCTCACATAAGCCATAAACAGCTTCATCAATATACTGTGGTGCTTTATGCTCAAGCTTATACCACTGTTCATATACATTAACATCCTTAAGTCTGAAATCAGCACTCAGATCTATAATCTTAGTCTTTGAAAGAATTTCGTCATTGACAAGTGATGCACATAAGCCCTGTGGAGTTGCTGTAAATATAACATCAACCTCATTAGCAAGCTGTTCCATATTGTCGTCCATACATTTTGCATCTACAAGCTTAAACATGTTTCTATATACATCTGAATAATTCTGATCTATGTAACTTCTCGAACCGAGCCATACAATCTCTGCATCCTTATGTCCTAATAATAATCTGACAAGCTCGTTACCTGCGTAACCTGTCGCACCGATAATGCCTACTTTAATCATAACTCCTCCTTGTTTTGCGAAGCAAAATGCATATATTCAACATTTATGCATAAAATAACGCAAAATGTAAATTGATAACCTACATTATAGCAACTTTTTTTCTTATGTAAAGGATATTTTGAAGAAATTTTATATTCATACATTTTCATTGCATATTTGTGCATAATATGCATAATTTGTTGTTGCATTTTTAAATAAAGTAGTTTATTATAATCTGCAGGTGCATAGCATATGTGTTTTACTATGTAAACTTAATAATATACGGAGGAATATATAATGAAAGAAAAAGTTATTCTTGCTTATTCTGGCGGACTTGACACAACTGCCATCATCCCTTGGTTAAAGGAAACATACAACTATGATGTTGTCTGCGTATGTGCAGACTGTGGTCAGGAAGAGGAGTTGGACGGACTTGAGCAGAGAGCTCTCTCATGTGGTGCTGCCAAGTTATATATAGAAGATATCACTGATGAATTCTGCGACAACTACATCGTTCCATGTGTTCAGGCACACGCTGTTTATGAAAATAAATATTTACTTGGTACTTCAATGGCAAGACCTCTTATCGCTAAGAGACTTGTTGAGATTGCCCGTAAGGAAGGTGCTGTTGCTATCTGCCACGGTGCTACTGGTAAGGGTAATGACCAGATCAGATTCGAACTTACAATCAAGGCTTTAGCTCCAGATATCAAGATTATCGCTCCTTGGAGAGATTCTAACTGGAAGCTCCAGTCTCGTGAGGATGAGATTGAATACTGCAGACAGCATGGTATTCATCTTCCATTCAGCACAGACTGCAGCTACAGCCGTGACCGTAACATCTGGCATATCAGCCATGAAGGTCTTGAGCTTGAAGATCCAGCTAATGAGCCTAACTACAAGCATTTATTAGTTCTTGGATGCACTCCTGAGGAAGCTCCGGATGAACCAGAATATGTTACTATGACATTTGAAAAAGGTGTTCCAAAGTCAGTTAATGGCAAGGCTATGAAGGTTTCTGATATTATCAGAGAGCTTAACAGACTTGGTGCCAAGCATGGTATCGGTATCATTGATATCGTTGAGAACCGTGTTGTTGGTATGAAGTCCCGTGGTGTATATGAGACTCCTGGTGGAACTATTCTTTACGAAGCACATCAACAGCTTGAGGAATTAGTTCTCGACAGAGATACAACAACATTCAAGATGGATGTTGGAAACAAGTTTGCACAGGTTGTTTACGAAGGAAAGTGGGAGACACCTCTTCGTGAAGCACTTCAGGCATTCGTTGAGAAGACTCAGGAATATGTAACAGGTGAAGTTAAGTTCAGACTTTACAAGGGTAACATCATCAAGGCTGGAACAACATCTCCATATTCACTTTACAACGAGTCAATTGCATCATTCAAGACAGGTGATATGTATGATCATCATGATGCTGACGGATTCATCAACCTCTTCGGTCTTTCACTTAAGGTAAGAGCTATGAAGAAGCTTGAGAATGAGAAGAAGAACAATAAGTAATTAAAGATTATAAAGCAGCATCCCCGGCATGGTTAATAGTCATGTCGGGGATGTTGCTTATTTATTCTTAATTATATTCTCTTCTTTTTGACTTCAACTTGTCTTTCCACTGCTCTAACGTCCAATTCCGCGTGATGGCAAGCGACTGGATTATTTTCCAATTTAAGACACTTACATAAGCCAATACAATGCTAATACTATCAAGTAGAAAATAACAAATACAAAAAACACAATACTCAGAACCAGATAAATAGTCGGTTCATTTCCCACCACTGCATTCTTGGGATTTATTTTACTAACATATATCGTATAAACCTCCCCTCTTGTATGAAGCGGTGAAAATATATTCATACTTACCCAGCCAACATAATTATACCCTTTATCGTCACGGATAAGGAACTCAGAAAAGTAATGATTGCTATTACCATATGCGATACCTTCAGTTTTATAGAATTGAGTTTTTATGTATAAATATCTAGCCAAAAATATCATATCCAGCATAATATAAATAATTATATATTCTCCATGCATTATTGCATCCCCCTTAATGAATCACATCTAACATAATATAAATCATCTACCTTATCTTACCACTCCCCAAAGTTCCTCGGTAAACTACTATAACAATAGCACTATGTATAAACCAACAAATATAAACTCCACAATACTCAGAACCATATATATAGTCAGTTCACTCCCCATAACTCCATTATATGGATTATGTTTTTTTACAAATATGGTATAAACATCCCCCCTTACATGATACCTTGAAAATATATTATTTGTTACACTGCAGACATAATTATGCCCTCTGTATCCATATATAAACTCAGAAGTGTATCGTCTGTCATTTCCATTTGCGACGCCTTTGGTTTTATAGAATTGGGTTTTTATGTATAGAAATCTTGCAAAAAAAATCATATCCAGTAAAATCCCCATAACTAATGCTTCCATTTTCTATCCCTCATATTTTATATTAGCAATTATAGATTCTTTACATTTACTATTCTAGCATACATCAAACTTTACCATTTGTAAACAACCGTACCTCCGTGTCCCCGACACAAGATACAATTCCCGAACAATCTTCCGTGCAAATGGAGGCAGGCTGCTGTATATATCATTTTCAAACCGTTGCGAAGACGCCGGCACTTAGTAAGCTGGGAAAGCTGGCACACAGTACCAGCAAATCCCAGCGAACTTAGTACCGCTGCGTCGTAGCACGAGCGCAAGCGTGTTTGAAAATGATATATACAGCAGCCTGCCTCACACATCCGCACGAAACCTACCCCTGAAATTTCTCTCTGTCAATCTCCTTCTCTTCCACTTTCCTGTTGACATATGTCCGAAGCAGCGCATAACACACTGAGCTGATTGGAATAAATGTAAGCATCCCCATTATACCAAACAGATTGCCACCGATTGTAACAGCAACAAGCACCCACATTCCAGGCAGTCCAACAGAACTTCCAACAACATGAGGATATATAAGATTTCCTTCAATCTGCTGTAATATAAGGAATACTCCCACAAATATAAGTGCCTTTAACGGGCTTGTCATCATTATAAGAATCACACCGACTATACAGCCAATAAATGCACCGACAATCGGAATAAGTGCACTAACCGCAATAATAATTCCTATAAGAAGTGCATAAGGCATTCTCAATATAGACAATGTAATAACAAACATCGTTCCAAGAATACATGCTTCAAGGCACTGTCCTGACAGGAAATTAGAGAATGTAGTGTTGGTAAGTCTTAGCACTTCAATAATTTTATCTGCCCTGTTCTCAGGCATGCACACATACATAAGTTTCTTACACTGTGATGCAAGCTTTTCTTTCTGGAAAAGCACATAAACTGAGAATACAAACCCAATAAAGAAATTAGTAATACCTGAGAAGAATCCGCTTATAGCCCCGATTCCGCCATTAATAATTCCTTTAGTTCCTATTGAAAGGAAATTCATAACATTTGAAAGAACGGAATCCCAGTTGATTGATATGCTGCTTAACTTTTCCTCATACTCAGGATATGCAGACAGCTTGACCTGCAGCCAGTTTATAAGATTATTAACTGCTGTCGGCACCTGTCCTATAAGGTCAGCTATTGTGTTCACCAGTTCAGGCACAACCACAAAAAGTACACCTGCAATAATAGCCAGTATCAAAATCAGTGTAAACATATAAGCAAGCACTCTTATAAGTCTGGGATGCTTCTTCTTACAACGCTTGTCAAACAGCCTGTTAAGTCCTTTTTCAATTGCTTTCATAGGTACATTGAATACAAATGCGATGACTGCGCCAATTATAAATGGCATTACAAGTCCTGCAAGATATGATATAGAATCAAGAATTCCAGTCACATTGTTAAGGGCAAGGTATATTACAATTAGCACTGCGCCTATCGTAATTCCCTTAACAACCTGACTGTCTTTAAAATGTCCTTTGTTCATACAACCCCTCCACTCTTTAAAGTTACTTCTAATATACTATACAGAAGTCCGGGATTCAAACATATTATATAAATTTAAGAATTGTAAAATGTTAGTTATACTGTGCATCAACCATACTCATCATCATTCGCATATTGAATGCTCCCATGAACTTCACTGATGGAAGATATACAAAATGCTTCTTCTGGATTACACAGTCATCCTCATATTCATCATCATACACTTCAAGTCTCATAACCTCATTTACAAGCTGACCCTTACCCGGCTGTACATTGAATGCGCCTTCTATGAATGGTGCGAAGCAGTCACGCTCGCCACTCTGGTCAGGGTCATATGCAATAAATGTATGAATCATACTCTCATACTTTGTAATAAATAATCCATTATCTGCACCGCTTTCCTTTAGTGCATTTCTGTAATTGTCCATCTCTTCCTCATACACTGCTGACTGCTTATTAATAATCTCTTCTAACTCACCCGCAGTCATAGGAATATTTTCTGCAAAGAAAAATGCAAGTGGCTGGATGCTTCCATATAATAAAAAGCAGCTCATGTCCGAATTAAGAGTCTGTGATACCTCAAGCTTATCAGTATCACCCATATACATAAGAACTGCAAAATTGCCCTTGGCAGTAAACTCCTTAAGCATGTTAATAGCTGCCTTTAATTCTGTTCTCGAAAAATGTCTCATAATATCTAATTCCTTTTCATTTAAACTATCGTAGATTATATCACCTATGACTGATATTTTCACTTCCAAATTTTACTTTTCATAATTTCATACAATCTTCATTCAGATATATGGACTTCAATATGCCACCACTTCTCAAAAAGAAAGGGGCACGAAAGCTTTCACTTTCGTGCCCCTTTGCACTTCGACACTAACTATAGTCCCAAGTGCGTGAAATTGCAACAATAAAAATATGCGTTTTTTCCTTAATTCATAAGGTGATTTTCTAAAAATTTCTTTATTCGTAAAGTGGGTACTTATCTGTAAGTCCCTTAACAAGTTCCATTGCCTTAGCCTGGTTAGCATCTACATCATCAACAAGCATAGCAATTGCTTCTGCAACAACATCCATATCAGCCTCATTGAAGCCTCTTGTTGTAACGGCTGCTGTACCAAGTCTGATACCGCTTGTTACGAATGGAGAAGCCGGATCATTAGGAATTGTATTCTTGTTACATGTAATGTTAGCTGCATCCAGAAGCTTCTCAACTTCCTTACCAGTCTTTCCCTTGCTTAAGAGGTTAACAAGCATAAGGTGGTTATCTGTACCACCAGATACGATATCAAAACCTCTGTTCATAAGTCCGTTAGCAAGTGCTGATGCATTCTTAACAACATTTTCAGCATATACCTTAAAGCTTGGGTCAAGCGCTTCCTTTAAGCACACTGCCTTACCAGCAATAACATGCATAAGAGGTCCGCCCTGGATTCCAGGGAATACAGCCTTGTTAAGCTTGAACTTCTCTGCTGCCTCTGCTGAAGCAAGAATCATACCACCTCTTGGTCCACGGAGTGTCTTATGTGTTGTTGTTGTTGTAACATCTGCATATGGAATTGGGCTTGGGTGTGCACCACCGGCTACAAGACCTGCAATATGTGCCATATCTACCATAAGTAATGCGCCAACTTCATCACAGATTTCTCTGAACTTCTTGAAGTCGATTGTTCTTGCATAAGCAGAAGCTCCTGCAATAATCATCTTAGGCTTGCATTCCTTGGCAATTCTTAATACTTCATCATAATCAATAAATCCGTCTGCTGTAACACCATAAGGAACGATGTTAAAGTATTTTCCAGAAATATTAACTGGTGAACCGTGTGATAAATGTCCACCACAGTCAAGGCTCATACCCATAACTGTATCTCCAGGATTAACAAGTGCGAAGAATACAGCTAAGTTAGCCTGTGCTCCTGAATGTGGCTGTACATTTGCATATTCACAGCCAAAAAGCTTCTTGGCTCTTTCAATTGCAAGTGTCTCAACAACATCGACATACTCACAACCACCGTAATATCTCTTTCCAGGATATCCTTCTGCATACTTATTAGTAAGAGGGCTTCCCATAGCAGCCATAACTGCCTTACTTACAAGGTTCTCAGAAGCGATAAGCTCGATGTGGCTTCTCTGTCTTCCAAGTTCATCATCCATAGCCTTTGCAAGGTCTGGATCATAGTTTAATACTTCATCAAATGAATACATATAACTTCCTCCCATTATACTTTAGTGAAACAAAGTGTCCCTAGTTACTTATGATATAATTAAATTACGGATTAGTCAATTTAAAGTTGTGAATTCCTGCTTTTTTTAATATTTGTTTCTGTATATCGACTGCAACTCCATATCCCTGCTCCTCAAGTTCATATGTTGATTGTTCAAGTGCCATCTCAAATTTTTCAACCATACTTAAAAAATGCTGCGTTGCTATTCCTTTTCCAAGACCAAGTTTCTTTGCCTCATTCTCAAACGACTTCTGATTTATATTCCTTATATCATATTCGCCATCTATGTTAAGCGACATTTTCTCTGTGCTGCTGTCATATATAACAGTACTTAATAAATCATATGCCGGAGCTAATCTTATTCCTTTTAAATCCTCACTATATAAAAGAGCAATATTTTTAACATGATTATCTGTATTACCTATAAGATAATTAAATATACATAAATCCCATAGCCTTATCTGATCTTCAATTGGATTGCTTGAATAATTTTTTATTAGTTCAAATGCATCTGCTAAATAATCTTTCCCGTTTTTCTCGTATTTTTGTGACGCTGTAATTCCAAGTGCCTGTGCAAAATCCTCCTGATGAAGTCTTAATGGAACTTTCTTCCCCATTAATTCTTTGGATGTATCTAAAATCTTTCTGTCATATCTTTCAGTTGCAAATAAAAAATCATTTTCTTTATCATTAAGATTAATAATAAAACTATCTGGTGTCCTAATTCCTAGTTTTCTTGCTGTCAGCAAACATAACTGTTCATTAGCAACAATCTTTTTTAACCTTACATGGCTCTGCTTTAATATATGTGTACTTGGTGCCAGTCCCGCTGGCTGATACCATTCATTATTATTCCTGTCATAATATAATCCGGTCTTTCCTGATGCCCCAGCCAATGATAAATGTGATTTAATAACCAGTTCCGCTGACTTAGTTGCACCTTCTCTTGCAAATTCCAGCAATTCTTCATGTGATAATAATCTGTAAGAAGATTCTGTTATATTCATATCACCTTCTACTATTCTTATTGCTCCCAGACACTCGCTTCCTAATTCTGAAAGAACTGATATATAATCATTTTCATCAACATGAAGCCAACCCGCAACACACCTTCTTGTATATCCTTCTGGTAAAAGACTTTCAAAAAAGCATCGTGTTCTTTCTGGTGAAAAGCTTCTTTCATCAAGCGGTAAACTGATTGATATTGCTCTTGAAGATTTATCTTCTATATATTCCTCTGAATATGAAAATACAGCATCGTCAGAATTATGCCCTGTAATACTGCCAACATTAATCATATTTCCATTACATTCAATATATACCTCTAAATTTCTCATTATCTCCCCCTTACATTAATATTAATATCAAGTCCCAGAATTGAAATTAACTGCATTACTTTGCCAATCTCAACAGTTGTTTTACCTCTTTCTACATCTGATATAAAACTTACACTAAGACCAGTATATTCTGACAAAAATGCCTGCGTATACTTTAATTCTTTTCTCCTGTTCCTGATTATATTTCCAAGCCCCTCAGAATCAGTTATTTTCATAATATTCACCTCAACGCAAAAAACAAGCCGTACGGCTTTATTATACATATTTTCTCACAAATAAAGCCGAGCGGCTTTGTTTTGATAAAAGCATTATAATATAAGCCGTACGGCTTAGTCAATTTTCTTTTGTTACATAATTTCATTTTCTTGTAACAAAATAATATCCTGCGATTATTAATTTATATTGTGCCTTATGGGTATAGTATATATTTATCCAATCAGAACTTTTTGCCTTCAAACAAAAAACGAACCCACCCGAAGATGAGTCCGTTTCATAGTCTTAAACCGGCAGATTCTTCATACTCTCAAGACTTATAACAAGTGTTGATGTATTATGAAGAAGTGCTGAAGTTGTAGGCTGTATGACGCCCGTTACACCAAGTGCAATAAGTGCGGAATTGAATCCGACAATCACACGGTAATTTCTGTTAATCTTCTTAATCAGACTGTCACTTAATTTCTTAAGCATAAGTATCTGGTTAAGATCATCTGCGCCGACAGTGATATCTGCAATCTCTCTTGCAATCTCAGCACCATCACTTATGGCAATACCTACATCTGCTGCTGAAAGCGCCGGTGAGTCATTAATTCCATCACCAATCATAATTACCTTTCGTCTGGCTGCCCGCTCTTTCTCTACGAACTTAGCCTTGTCTTCTGGAAGAACTTCTGAATAATATTCAGTAACTCCAACCTTTCTGGCAATAGAGGCGGCTGTTCTTTCACTGTCTCCGGTCATCATGACAACCTTTGATATTCCAGCCTTCTTAAGCCCTTCAATAACCTCCGGTGCTTCTTCTCTTAATGGATCAATTATGCATATAACTGCTGCAAGCTGACCGTTAATTGCCATATAAAGATGTGAGCAGTCATCTGGAAGACTGTCAAATAACCCCTGCTTTCCTGCTGGAATTACACATGCTTCATCCTCAAATACAAAGTGATGGCTTCC
>OHBJ01001484.1_pt1 | contig 16085 bp, 18 predicted proteins | sample 1577241 | NCBI WGS metagenome assembly OHBJ01 (sample SAMEA3541594, study PRJEB24748) | human gut metagenome | biome: human gut; feature: human-associated habitat; material: faeces | place: China | collected 2012 | reverse complement strand
GCAAGCTGAAAGTGCAAAACGCAGACCCTTTGCACTTTGCACTTTCGCACTTTCAGAGTTATAGAAGAATGACTATAAGCCCTTGTGCGCCGTAGCATGAGGGCTTTTTTCATGGAAAGGAGAGCCTATGAGCAATAAAGCCAGCACCCCCGCAAACGCTTCCCCTCTGACCGTAAAGGAAGCAGAACAGCCCGATATTGTGAAGAAAATCGGAAACACGACCTATCGGGTGAAAATCCACTTCAGCACCACCAGCAAGGAAACTATGAGCGATAAAATCAAGCGGCTTATTATGAACGATTGCGGGAAAATTTCTTAAAACCACCTTGACAAAATGTATCAGAGGATACGCTGCTTTCTGCAATGGAGGTCGCCGGTGCGAAAGAAATGCCCGAAGATGCTGAACGCAAAGGGCTTGGGACGCCTGCCACCCGCGCGGCCATTCTGGAAAAGCTGGTGGCCACCGGCTTTGTGGAGCGCAAAAAGAGCAAGAAGACGGCGAGCCTGATCCCGACTCACGCCGGTGTTTCCCTGATTACCGTGCTGCCGGAACAGCTTCAATCGCCCCTGATGACCGCTGAGTGGGAACACCGGCTCAAGGAGATCGAGCGCGGCGAAGAATTCCCGGAAACCTTTATGCAGGGCATCCGCGATATGGTCTGCGAGCTGGTCAAGACCTATAAAACGGTGCTGGGAGCCGACGTACTGTTTCCGTCCGGAAGAGCGGTCGTCGGAAAATGCCCGCGCTGCGGCAGTGATGTTACAGAGAGCAAAAAGGGCTATTTCTGTGAGCGGAATGACTGCCATTTTGGCCTTTGGCGCGATAACCGTTTTCTTGCCGCGAAGAAAATCAATCTGACAAAGAAGTCCTCGGTCTGGTCGGTGGTGGAGTTTGGTTCGACCAGCGCCTGGAATGTGCCGACGCGGGCGGGTTTGCCTTGGATGGGGTTGCCGTCCGTGTCGGTGGTGGGCTGGCCGCGCCAGATTTCGATGGTTTCCACTAGGATGTCTCCCCCGTTGCCATGTCGACGCTGAACGCGCGTTGCGCGTTGATGCCGAGGATGCGTTTCTCGTCGTCGCGCAGCCAGAGGTCGCCGGTGGGCGCTCCGAAACTGTATTGTTCGCTGAAGCTGCCGGTGGTCTGGTTCATCTGCGTGATGCCGCCGGGAATGTCGTACGGGTCGGCCTGCATGATTCTGCGGACGATGTCGCAGGTGATCTTCGTCAGCAGGCGTGGCCGTTCTTCGAGGAGCCGCTGCCAGATGGGCGAGCGTTCCTTGATGTAGTCGGTCACGTCCGCGAGATGCGTGTCGGCTTTCTCGCGTTCCTCGTCGGTGAGCTTGTGCCATCTCCGTTCGAGGTCGTCGGAGGTGGCGAACATGTCGGGTTCGTCCGTCATGGTCACTTCTTGTCCGGCAGTTTGACCGCCCCGGCGGATACGAGGCCGGCGATGATGTCGTCGAACTGTTTCGCCAACGTGTTGAACGCGGTGACGAGTTTGTCGAATTCGTCCTTGGTCGGAGTGTCCGCCGCGGCCTCGGCGATGTTGCTGTCGACGTTGCCGATCGCTTGTTCGGGCGCGTACTGCTTAATGCCGCCGAGGGTGTCCTCGCCGGCCGCCGGCAGCTCGTAGGCGCTGGATCCGGCGGAGAAGTCCGTGCCATCCTTGTTGACAAGGCTCACCTGCGCGTCCAACGGTCCGATCGTATGCTTCTTCTTACCTGACGGATTGACCACAAGGGTCTGGATGGGGAAACTCATCGTTCACCTCATTCCGTGGCCTTGAGTACGGCGAACGCCTTCGGATCGATGATCGCGAACGCGTACATCGCCTCGGTGCGGTATGCGATCTGGTTATGGGCCTTCAGGTCCACGCCGGTCTGGTCCGGATCGCCGTAGGCGATGATCTCGCTGGTCAGATCGCGGACCATGCCCCATTTGATGAGGCTGAAATCTCCCATGAACGCGAGCACCTTCGTCGGGGTCTTGGCCAGTCGGCCGTTGACGGTTCCGGAGGTCGCGGCGGTGATGCCGTCCAGGCTGCCGGCCTGCAGGTTCAGCGGGATCTCCGGGTAGAAGCGCATGCCGGTGGAGGGGACGCGCAGCTTGCGCAGGCGGGACGCCCAGGTCTTGGACAGGGCGACACCGTTGATGTCGTAGGAGTCGTTCAGCGCGTCGGCCAAAGCGTCCACGTTGCCGATCTCATCCTCGGTGGCGATCACCTGCACGGCGGACGTGCTCAATGGGTCGAATCCGGAGAGCGCCTCACCGGTCTTGGGGTTGATCGCATGGTAGATCACGTAGTCGAGGGCGCGGCCCAGTGCGGCTGCCTGATCGGCCTGGATGCTGCGGATGATCTGCAGCTGGTTGTCCTCGTCGGCCCACTGGAGTTCGCTGGTGACGCGGGTGGTGGTCTGCACCTTGAAGCGCTTCGCCACGACGGAGTCCACGGTCTGCTCGTAGCTGCTCTTGACCGCGCCTTCGGCCACTACCTCGGCTTCGCTCTTGCCGTTGAACACGAGGTAGTCGGCGTCGGAGAAGATCTGTGGCGTGCTGGGGCTCAGGGACGCGATGGTGCTGGTGTCCTTGGCCTTGTTCACGATTTCGGTGGCCACGCTCACGGGGAGCTTGATCTGGTCTGTTTTCATCGCCATGATGACTTGTCCTTTCGGATGGTTGGGTTATTCGCCTAGGAGCTGGTGGATGTACGAGAGCTCTTCGGCGTCCTTGTTGTTGTTCTGGTGCGATGGAGAGCCCGTCTGGTTCCTCACCTGAGGCGGCTTGGATGCCGGATGCAGCGCCGCGTGCAGGAGGTCCGCATGCGCCTCGAGTTCCTCCTTGGTTCCGCCGCGCAGCAGTTCGGCCGGAACGTCCTTGTCTTTGGCGACTTCGGACACCCATTCCGCGTGCTGCTTCTCGGCCGCGGCGTCGTCGATCTGCTTGCGCAGCGCCGCGTTCGATTCCTTGAGTTTGTCGATTTCGCTCTTTCCGGCGTTCTCCATCTCGTCGAGTTTCATGGCCTTGGACTTGAGCTCGTCGTAGTCCTTGTACTTGCCGCGCTCCTTGGCCAGTCGCTTCTCGACGATCTGGTCGACCTGTTCCTGGGTGAACGACCTCGGCTCACCGCCGTCGCCACCGTCATTGGAACCGCCCTCGTCGCCACCGCCGTCGATGAGACGGATGTGTGCCGGGAATCGGAATCTGATGGACATGCTGCTCTCCTTTGCTGTTTCCCGTGGATTCGAGTTCGACCGCGCCACGGTGCGCTGTATGGTCCTCCCACGCGATACGGCGCATGGTCGCCGCCAACCTGAATGGCTGGCCGAGTGGTGGATGCAGGATTCGCACCTGCGCGGCTGTGAAGCGCCCGAGTTACAGTCGGGTCCATTCGTCTGCTCTGGCAATCCACCGAAATCAATGGTTTTTGGTAAAATAGAAGTACCGGAGGTCCCGTGCAGACTTGAAATAATAGCCTATTCGTGCGGGAGTGCCTCCGGGTTTTTATTGCAGCTCGATTTCTCTCATCCCGTTGTTGTCCAATAGGAACAAACGTCTGATCTTGTTTTTCTTATGCAGCGCGTTATAGCGGGAAAGTTGCGTCACCAGTTTCTCCGGAGCCGAGTATCCAGTGAGATCCACAATGAATGCATCCTTCACGACACCATGCTGCTCGGCTTTGGATACCGCTTTTGAGATGTTCTTCGAAATGGATCCGTAGTCTGGGCGTTTTTGCCGAGATGACTTAACCTCGCACTCAAGGTCTTGCTCAATCCATTTCAAGTCATTCGTCGATTTGTGCCCCAAAGTATCGCGTGGAATCCATTCGTAATGCTGTCCGAGTGACTTGAAATGTTCCAGGAACACGATTTCATGCATCTCAAGGACGTCTGCGTCTACTGGGACGCCAAGCGCCTTCTGCCTTCCATCCCATCCTTTCTTGCTTAATGATTTCTCGTCGCGCATGCCGGTGAAATCATGTTCGACTTTGAAAGACGCACGTTTCTTCGGCATGATCCCGTCGCTCAATTGCTTAGGGAACTTATGACGCATAACGAATGTGACGGCATTCGCGTCGGCCGAATCCAACTTGATTCCGGCTTCCTCGGCGGAGGACTTCCAATTCTTTCCCAATGCGTTGCCGTTGATGGCTTGCACGGCCTGATCGTACATGGCTTTATACTTCGCTTGGTCATAGCCGAAGATCTTGTCCTTGCCCCAGCTGCACACGGGAATGCAACGGCATTTGCCGTTATGGAAAGAGCCGCCGAAGTCCGCGCTTTCCTCACTGGTGTATGCGAATCCTCGGCTGGCGAGCATCACGCAAAATGCACAAGGATTGGAGCCTCGTGGGACGCGTGCCCATCCAGGATGCGTCTCGTCGGCGTCGCGGTTGTTCTGCGTGGTCAATCGTACAGACCTGCTCATCATGTCGGCAATGAACTGCTGCCAGTCGTCCACCGTCTTCAGGTCGGGCCAAAGGTCTTCAACAGTCAGCCCGTTGGCGTTGCCATGCTTCAAATTAGTGTAGTTATGCCCATTCCAATCGGTTCCAGTGAAACCGCCTACCTGACGGTATAGCACTTCATATTCGTCGCAAGTAGATGAGACGTAGGGCGGCATTTTGATGCCGGCGTATTTCTGCCACAGGTTCCTGGTGTCAGTGTAGTACCTGCGTGATCGTTCGGACGCATCGCGGGTGTACCTGAGCACTATGTCTTGTCGTTCCAACGGTTTCGCGGATTCCATCGCGTCGGTGGCGTCGTCTGTCAGATTCTCAAGATCAGTCTCGTAATCCCTATGCAGTTTCTCCAGTTTCTGACGAAGCTGCGCTTTCGCCGGTTCCGGCAGATCCAGATTGTTCAGATCCATCCGTCACCTCCGAGGACGCCGCGCTTCTGTCCATGAGCTGGTCGATGCGTTGTTCCGATTTCTGCCGTTGCTGGTCGGCGCGTAGGCGGGTGATTTCCTCGCGGGTCAGGCCGAGACGTTCGAGTCCGACATCGGAGTCGGCGTAGCCGGTGATCTTGTCGGCGATCTTCGTGAACGCGTCGGCGCGCGCCGCGTCGGAGATTTCCCTTGTGGGCGCCCATACCGGATGCACGTCGCGCATGGAGTCGGGTATCGTGTTCGCGCCTTCGCGCAATGCCACGGCGATGCCCATGGCCCGTTTGAGTTCCCGTCCGAAGGCCACGTTCTGCTTGTCGGCGATGCGCGTCAACCGTCGTTCGGCGGATGCCATGGCCTCGGCGCTGGTCGGATTGTCCAACGTGATGCCCAGATAGTCGACCGGCACTCGGGTCTGCGAGGCGACGAGCATGGCCAAGGTCTTGAGCATGTCCGAATGGGGCGTCATGGACGCCTGCTGCACCTGATGCAGTTGGGGAAGCTCTCCGTTCTCGTCCGCGGTGATCGCGTTGATCGCCTGGATGAGACTCGTCCATGTGTTGCTGCTGAACGCGTCCCTGTTCGCTCCGATGAACCAGAGTTTCGGAACGGAATAGAATTCGGTCTTCAAAAAACGATATAATTCACTGAAATAAAAAACTTTATTCAACAGCAAACAAACAGGGAGAGAAGGCATAATAATCTTCTCTCCCTGTTTGTTTTCAATTAAACTTATTATTACTCTTCAGTTTCAGAATCCGATTCTTTCATGTTATGGAAAACATTAGTTACATCTTCATCCTCTTCGAGACGTTCAATCAACTTCTCGATCGAAGCACGTTGCTCTTCGGTAACCTCTTTGGTATCCAACGGAATCCGTTCAAACTCTCCACTGATGATCTCGATGTTGTGATCCTCCAAATATTTCTGAATCGTTCCGTACGCTTCAAAAGGTGCATAAATCACAATTTCTGACTCGTCGTTAAACACCTCATCCACACCACAATCAATTAATTCCAACTCGAGCGATTCAACATCCATTCCTTCGCTCTGTGCGATTTTAAACACACATTTGTGATCGAACAAAAACGACACAGACCCTGACGTTCCCAATGCCCCGCCACATTTATTGAAACAGTTACGTACATTTGCCACCGTACGAGTCGTGTTTTTGTTATGAATAACTCTTTTTCGCTATATTTGAACCTTACAACAAAGTTGAAATAATGCGGTCATCGTATTTTTATGCCAAAATTGAACAGACTATGGAAAAATTAGATGTTTTAGATTGCTCGAATGTATTTATAGCAAGCTATTTTACAGATGATAGAGGATGTGCTCATTGTAATCGCGAGCATACTCTTATATATATTCATTCGGGTGAATTGGAGATTACCGAAAAAGGAAAGAAAACGGTTCTCCGTGCGGGTGATTGCGCTTTTATGCGGCGCGACAATCACATGTGGCTGCAAAAGCGTGTAAAAGAAGGTTGCCCTTACCGTTCGGTCGTACTGAAGTTCTCGCGTGATTTTCTCCGAGAATTTTATCATACGTTGAATAGCAAGGATATTCCTGTCGACGTAAAGCGCGACAGAACAAGTCTTTATGTAATGCCGCACAACCGAGTTGACATACGCAGCCTTTTCGAATCTGTAATTCCTTATTTTGAAACAGAGGTCAGGCCTTCGGAAGAAATTCTTAAACTGAAAATGACAGAAGGTGTTTATGCAATCCTTAATACCGATGAAAGTCTTTATGCCTCATTGTTCGATTTCGTGGATCAATGGAAAATTGACATTATCGATTTTATGGAAAAGAATTATAAGAACGAACTATCTATGCAGGAAATAGCTTATTATACGGGGCGCAGTCTTTCTACATTCAAGCGCGATTTCAAGCAATGCAGTGACCTTACGCCTCAGAAATGGCTTATACAGCGTAGGTTGGAAGCTGCGCATGAACTGATAAGGAAAGGCGGGCGCAAGGTGTCGCAAGTTTGTTATGATGTAGGTTTCAAGAATCTTTCGCACTTCTCGAAAATTTACAAGGCAACTTACGGAGTGGCTCCTACGGCGGAGAGATAGAATATTTTAACAGACCGAAAATATTATCATTGATTTCTGTTTTTTCGCGTTTAAACTGTAATGTGAGTGCTGCGGCTTGCTTACGTTGTTGTGCGGTAGGGAGCTAACTTGCCTGCTGCAAATAAACAATATGTTCGAGATGTTCTGAAATATCTCGAACATATTGTTGGGTTTTCATTACTTTTGTATTCAAAAATCAGAGTCTTGCGTTTTGGTACAAAAGAAAATAAAAGGTAACTTAGACGCCAGAATTTTGCAACTCTTTAGGAGAGACCGACATTGCATACCGCTAAATGGAGAAATTAAAACAATTATATAAACGCGTTTATGGCGTTATTCCTGAAAGAATAGAAAAAATTGCAGGTTCCGGAAGCAATCGCGAATATTATAGGCTTGCGGCCGATGAAAACCCAGACAACAGCGCGATTGGTGTAGTGGGGCAGTCACGCGACGAAAACCGTGCGTTTGTTTATCTTACGGAGCATTTCAATTTGCGTCGTCTTCCCGTACCTTCGATAATAAAGGTTGATGATGACGAAATGCGTTATCTGCAGACAGATCTCGGGCGTCGCACTCTCTTTGACGCCCTTGAAAAAGGCCGCGCCGTGGGTGGGCGTTACACTTTGGCGGAGCGCAGATTGCTCGTTTCGACCATAGAGGCATTGCCTGAAATTCAGTTTCGCGGTTCGCGTGGGCTGGATTTCTCATATTGTTATCCTCAGGCCGATTTCGATAGAACGGGAGTTCTTTTCGATTTGTATTATTTCAAATATTGTTTTCTTAAGGCCGTAGATCTTGAGTTTCATGAAATGAAACTTGAAGCCGCCTTCCAGCTTATGGCCGACGAACTGACGGCAGAGCATTGCGAATCGTTTCTTTATCGCGATTTCCAAGCACGCAATGTAATGCTTTCGGCCGACGGGAAACCTTATTTCATCGACTACCAGGGAGGTAGGAGAGGACCGTGCGAATATGACGTAGCTTCTTTTCTTTGGCAGGCCTCTGCACGGTATTCCGATTCATTGCGTCGCAATCTAATAGAAAAATACATAGCTTCTTCAAAGAAATACACAGAACTTAACGAAGCCAGATTCCGCAAGCGGCTGCCTTTGTTCGTGCTTTTCAGGCTTATGCAGGTTTTGGGCACGTACGGTTTCCGCGGATACTACGAACGCAAGAAACATTTCTTGGACAGCATTCCTCCGGCAATAACAAATTTGCGGAATCTTCTGAAAGAAAACGCTTGTCCGTATCCTTATTTAAAGGATGTGCTGACGCGGCTTGTGGAACTTCCGCAATTTGCAGAGCCAAAGAAGGCCGAAGTCAAGAGAGATGATGGCTTTCGTATAGCTACGACCAATGTTTACAAGGCGCATGCCGAGGACGGGCCGCCAACTTATTCGAAATATGAAAATAGAGGTGTTCTTGTGGTTCGTGTGTTCAGCTTTTCTTTTCACAAGGGTATTCCGCAAGACGAAAGCGGCAACGGCGGAGGATATGTGTTCGACTGTCGCAGCACGCACAACCCTGGACGTTACGAGCCTTATAAGAAACTTACAGGGTTGGATGAACCTGTGATACGTTTCCTTGAAGACGACGGCGAGATACTTGCTTTTCTTGATAGCGTTTACAAACTTGCCGACGCACATGTAAAGCGTTATATGCAGCGGGGCTTTACAGATTTGATGTTTTCGTTCGGATGTACGGGCGGGCAGCACCGCAGTGTCTATTCCGCGCAACATCTTGCCGAGCGCTTGAATAGAAAATTCGGCGTGGAGGTACGTATCTGTCACCGTGAGCAGGGAATAAGCCGCGTGTTGCCTGCAAGAGAGCCGGATGTGCCTCAAGAAAAATAATTTGATGTTGAATTTTCTATTTGTATAAGGTATGGATTCGTCTTCAAACGACAATATACGAATTTCTCCTCGTGCAATGATTCTTGCAGCGGGCAAGGGAACCCGTCTGCGCCCTCTTACAGACCGTATGCCAAAGGCTTTGGTGCCGGTCAACGGCGTTCCGCTCGTAATAAAGCAGATAAAAAAACTCCGTGCGAACGGATTTACCGATATAACGGTTAATGTTCATCATTTTGCCGATATGCTTTGCGGCTATCTTGCCGATAATGCTCCGGCCGGCGTTAATATACGTATCTCTTCCGAGCGTGAAAAACTTCTTAATACCGGTGGCGCATTGCGCAATGCCGCTGAAATGCTTCTGTCGGGAGATTATGATAATCCTGTGCTTGTGCATAATGTAGACATACTGAGTAATGCCGATCTTTTCGAACTTTACAGACATTCCTTTGCACACGATGCCACGTTGCTTGTAAGCGAGCGCAATTCTTCCCGTCGTCTGCTTTTCGATTCTACCACAATGCGCCTTGTTGGTTGGAAAAATCTGACTACAGGCGAAGTCCGTACTCCTTTTAATCGTATAGATGAGACCGAATGCCGTAGTCTTGCTTTTTCGGGAATACATGTGATATCTCCTGTGCTGCTTAGGAAAATGCAGCAGTGGCCTGACGAATTTTCGATAATAGACTTTTATCTTGAAGAATGCCGCGATTCCGATATAAGGGCTGAGTTTGTGTCGTCGCTAAGGCTTCTCGATGTAGGAAAGTTAGATACATTGGCCGAGGCTGCCACTTTAGAGAGAGAGTTCTAAAAAACGGCGAAGCGGTTATCTTGCATTGTTTCTTATAAGAAGCGTGTGCGTGTTCGTATTCTGGCTTTTTGAAAACCTTAATATGGGTAGTAAAAAATATCTCTGAGATATTTCGAATTATGTCAGACATATTTTAAAATATGTCTGACATAATTTTTTTTTGCTCCCGAAAGGATATAACATTAAAAGCGCAGAAAAAATTATTTTTCTGCGCTTTTAATGTCTTTTGTACATTGGCTATTTCACCAGAGTTTTCCGGCCGTTTACAATGTATATTCCTGTTGGGAGATTATTCAAGGCCTCGTCGGCTTTGACGTTTTGTCTTATAATTACGCCGTCTGTCGAATATACATCCACCAACTTGTTCTCTTCGGAAACGTCTCCAATGCCGAGTTGAAGTTCTTCATCGGCTGTTACTATTTGTGCGTTTTTTATTACTGTGTAGTTTGATATCGGAATGCTTGTCTCTATACCGTTTTCATATGAGTAGAGAATAAGTTCGTAGGTCATTCCTTCCGACAGACCGGAAATGTTTGACGGCAAAAGCGTTATTTCGGTTTCTTCTCCTTTCTTCAGTGCTACGGTAGCGTTCAGTGTACCGGCCGTTTCGCCGTTCCACGGTTGTATGAAGCGTGCTATCAGTTCGTGTCCGTTTATATCGGCAAGCGCTTTAAGATTTACATGCAGTTTGATGTTTGCAAGCGAAGTGAATGTGCCGTGAGTGAATGAAATGGGCTTCGTTACATATAATTCAGGCTCTTGCCCTGTTAAGGTAAGTGTCATGGTTGTTGTCTGCGATGACATGTCGGCCCGTCTCCATACGTTGCTGTTGCTTGCGCGGTAAACGGGAATCACTTCATAGGTGCCATTCTCTATTATGTCGCTTGCGCTGAACATGAGGCCGTATATGGTGGCTCCAGCTGCGAATGTATAGTCGGTGGCTCCTATTATAGTGCGGGTTCCGGTGGATGTGTTGATAAGTTCGATGGCCATATAGACGTCTGCCGCCGACATAGCGTTTACCAATTCTCCGCTAACGAACAGCATGTCGTTGTGCGTAGCCGAAGTTTGCGACAAGGTGAGCCCGCTTTTTGCAATAACACCGCCTTCTTCGTTTGCCGGAGTTATTCCCGTTATGATACTCTGATTGTAGGTATAGCCTGTGTTGGCCGTTCCCCCGCCGGCACCTGTTCCGTCGGGCGCAAGGGCTCCGGCTCCCGTAAGGCTGAAGAATCCGTTGAAATGTCCCGACCATCCCCAGTTGAAATGGTAAAGCCCTTCTTTATATCCGTCGCAAACAAAGGTGTGGCCTGTATTGTTATCCTGGAATCCAGAGTAAATAACGGGGCGGCCGGAACGAAGTTCGTTGTAGATTCTCGATTTCCACTCATCGTCCGACACTTGAACGCGGTAAAGTAAGCTTGTCGTCGGGCTGTATCCGAAGTTTTCGATTAGAGCGTCGTCTATGTTTTGAGGTTGGGCATTTGTTTCTGTGTTTCCGTAACGCGCATTTACGCTTACTCCGCAATCAAACATGAGTTGCGCAACGGCCGCGGCCTGATTTTCATTATAGTTGCCTTTGCTGTAATCGGCAACCATGTTGTTCCAATCGTATGTGTGCTTTGAAAAATCGCTTTCGTAGTGTTGCGTCAAGGACAGGCCGCCCTCCGTGATATTGTATTCGTAACTGTTTGACCCTGTTCCTGTTTCAGGCCACCGATAGTAGTGCATCACTTGCGCCATTGCCGTGGCTACACAGCCGGTCAGAGCTTTCTGCCTTCCGTTCGTCGAATTGTAGTAGCACATGTCGTTGAACGGTTGTGTTTGATCCCATACAGCCGTTATAAATGGTTCGATAGTAGTTCCAACAGCTCTTGTTGTCCGCGTGGAGAGATGTTCATTGGCAGGCTTGTTGCAAACTGCGGCAATTTGTTCTGCGTATTGCTCAAGCCACCAGCGCATGTTGTCGGGCATGACATCGATGTCGAAAGTTCCTTCTGTTACGTAGCCCAGGATTTCGTTTGCGCGTTCATCGGCCGAGGTTATAATGAAACCTCCTTGCGGCAGATTGAATATATAATATAACGGGCGGGTGTCTTTGTCTTTTATATAGGCGAGTTCCATGTTTTTGGCAGTCGCTTTTTGCGGAAGTCTTGTGCCTGTTGTTCGGTTCAGGAAGTTTTGTACATTTTCCTTTGCTTTGTCCACGGTGATTTCCTGGGCGCTCGCATTGATAAATGAAACCAGTGCAAATAGTGCTGCAATTAGCTTGCCTTTTTTGATGGTAATAGCGTTCATCTTTGTAATCTGTTAAAAGTGAATAGTGCTGGTAAATATAATAAGTATACATTTATTTTTATATATACAATCGCGTATATGCAAAATAAGTTATAAAAAGTGTGTACATATACGAAAAGACATGCTTCCGTTTGTGCACATTACTTTATTTTAAGGAATATGGGGCGGAGGTTAAAAGAGCATGCACATGTTAAATCCTGCTTTTCCGTCGGAATAGTACGGTAAACCAATCATCGTCATATCTTGTTTGCATTTCGATTTGTTGAATATCTTCGGATATAACCAGTAAGCCAGTTTTGTGCTCATTACTCCCACGCAGGCGCCGGCTATGACGTCGTTGAGGTAATGCCGGTCGTTGTAGATTATCATGTATCTCGTTGCGGCGGCTGTGGCATAACCCAAATAGCCTATCCAGGGGCAAACGTCTTTGTATTCCTTGTTGAAATATTCAGCTCCCATTAATACCGTGGCCGTGTGCATGATTTTTTCCGTTGCATGACAGAGCATTGATAAGTCTAACGTGAGTTCTGTGTAAGTACGGTATTTTTTTGCAATAAAATAAGCCTTGCAGAAAATTTGTCACTGTCTTGCTGCATGGATTTTGCAGACAAAAACGGTCAGCGGCCAAGCACTTGAAAATCAGCAGGTGTATATGTAGCAAAAAATATGTCTGAGATATTTTAAAATATCTCAGACATATTTTCGATTATCTCCCTTGTATTTTCAATTATCTGCGGGAAGTTTTTTACCACACGAAAAAAATATTTTTTTTGAAATGTCCGGTTTTGGATGAAATAAGTATGCTTACTGATTTTTACGGATAAGAGTCTTATTGTTTCGTATTCATTTTAATTTTACATGGGTGTCAAGGTCTTTCTTTTGCATAAGGGCCGTAATTTGGGCTTTTGTTATCCGGAGTTTTTCCGTATCTTTGAATCCTCAAACGTATATAGCATGGATTTAACGAGAATTCAACGCGTAAAACAACGTTATGATATAATAGGCAATTATGAAGGTCTGAACAGAGCCTTAGATGTGGCTTTGCAGGTAGCAATGACCGATCTTTCCGTGCTTATCACCGGCGAAAACGGTGTGGGAAAGGAAGTGTTTCCGCGGCTTATCCACGACAACAGCGCGCGTAAGTCCAAGAAATATTTTGCGGTGAATTGCGGCTCGATACCCGAGGGAACGATAGACAGCGAACTGTTCGGGCACGAGAAGGGGGCGTTTACCGGTGCCATAGGCGAACGTGAAGGATACTTCGGCGTGGCAAATGGCGGAACCCTTTTTCTCGACGAGGTTGGGGAGTTGCCTCTTTCCACGCAGGCACGGTTGCTACGTGTGCTGGAAACAGGCGAATATATACGCGTAGGTGCGAGCGATGTGCGGAAAACCGACGTCCGTATCGTGGCCGCAACTAATGTCAATATAGCAAAAGCAATAAATGAGGGCAAATTCCGTCAGGATTTGTATTACAGGCTTAACACTATACCTATTTCAATTCCTGCTTTGAGAGAACGCGGTGAGGATATATACTTGCTGTTCCGCAAATTTGCTCTGGAAATGAGCGAAAAGTATAAGATGCCGGCAATTTTTCTGACAGAAGACGCAAAGAAAACACTTATCGCGTATTCCTGGCCAGGAAATGTGCGTCAGCTGAAGAACATAACAGAGAACATGTCGGTAACATCGGAAGAACGCGAGATTACATCTGAAATTCTGAACCGTTACCTGCCGGATGATTCGCACCGCGGCCAGCTGATAACGATGAACGATAAAACATCGGGGCACAGTTTTGAAAATGAAAGGGAGATTCTCTATCAGATTCTTTTTGACTTGCGCAGAGATGTCAGCGATTTGAAACGCATTGTGCGCGACCAGCAGCTGCGTGGCGACAATAATGTGCTGGCACAGGAATATAATTATGTCACTACCGAAGGAAATATTCTTAATCCGGAGCAGCAGCGGCAGGAAATGGCAGGAAAAGAAGAGGCAAGGGAAGTTCCTGCGGATGAGTATGTGGAGGAATCTGTTACACTCGACGACCACGAGCGCGATGTGGTGAAACAGGCTCTCGAACGCAATAACGGCCGCCGCAAGGATGCAGCCCGTACGCTCGGAATATCAGAGCGGACTTTATATCGCAAGATAAAAGACTATGGACTCGAATAAAAAGTTCTGCGTGCTTGTGTCGCTTGTGACAATGTTGCTTGTTGCGTCGTGCAGCGTGCAATATAAATTTAATGCGGCCTCAATAAACTATGATGAGATAAAAACGATTCAGATAACCGACTTTCCTTTGCGTACAGCGTTGGTGTGGGCTCCAATGAGAGCTATGTTCAATAACCAGTTGCAGGATACTTATGCTAATCAAACGCGTTTGCAGCTGGTAAAGCGAAAGGGAGATCTTCAGCTGAGCGGCGAGATTGTCGGGTATGAGCAGTTCAATAAATCAATCTCGGCCGAAGGATATTCTTCGCAGGTGCAGCTCCGTATGACAGTTAACGTGAGGTTCGTAAACATGAAAAATCATACGCAGGATTTCGAACGCCGTTTTACTGCCACAAGCGAATATGATTCATCGCAATCGCTGAATTCGGTTCAAGAGGAACTTGTAGACGAAATGATAAAGAATATAACAGATCAGATTTTCAATGCAACGGTAGCAAACTGGTAAATTAATCGGTTGCTCTGTAAAACAGTTTGGCAATAATGGAGTTCGACGAAATTTCACTCATCAGAAACGAAGAATCAATGAACGCAGATACATTGTATGGGCTGCGCTCATTGACATCTCGTTATCCTTATTATCAGACTGCGCGTCTTTTGATGGTGAAAAACCTGTTTCGTGAGAAGAATGCCGACTTCGGAAAAGAACTCCGTAAAGTTTCGTTGTTCGCGGCAGACCGCAGAGTACTTTATTACATGATAGAAAGCGGTAATCCTTTGACCGAGCCGGCTGTAACAAAGAAAAAAACTGTTGTAAAGCCTGTTGCAGGGAAAAGAAAGGGAAGTGATCGTACTTTAGACCTTATTGACGGATTTCTGGCTGCTGTTCCGGACGATCAGCCTCACCGACGTCTTACTTTGGCCGACGCGACAACAGATTATGCGGCTTATCTTGCGCAGCAGGGTGATGACGAAACGGAAAACAGCAGAAGTTCGGAAACCGGACAAACTGTTGTAATGGAAAATCTCTCAGGTGGAAATGACAATAAGCAAGTTTCAGAAGATATCGCCCCGACAGTTTCTGGAAAAAAGGTAAAAGAAAGTGTAGAGGAGAATTATTTTACGGAAACATTAGCCAAAATATATATAAAACAAGGTAAGTATTCGCGGGCAATTGAAATTATGAGCAGGCTGAAAGCCGATTATCCAAAAAAAAGTAGTTATTTTGCAGATCAGATACGTTTCCTTGAGAAAATAATAATAAATAATAAAAACAAAACATAAAAATGTACTCAGTAATAATTATTTTAATGGTGATAGCTGCGGCCTTGATGTGCTTTATTGTCTTGATACAGGAGTCAAAAGGCGGCGGCCTGGCATCAGGTTTTGCTTCGTCGAATCAGATAATGGGAGTCAGAAAGACTACCGATTTTATTGAAAAGGCAACATGGACACTCGCAGTAGCATTGGTTGTTTTCAGCGTTGTTGCTGCTTATTTTGTGCCTTCTCCCGAAGCTCAGAAATCCGTTGTTCTTAAAGAAAATATTATGCCTGCTGTTCCTATTCAGCAACAGCAGAACGGACAGAAGAGCATGTTGCCGGCTACAACCGACGCTCAGCAACAGGAAAGCGGCGAAAGCCAGGCTCCAGCTACAACACCTGCCAATTAAGGAGTTTTTAAGCGGAACATAATAATAGAAGCGCTTATCGGCATTGCATTCATGCAAAACCGGTAGGCGTTTCTATTTTTTGTAGAGTAAATATCAGGCTCAGTGGAAAATTCGTGGAGAAGAATTTAAGCTTGGGGGCAATTTCCGGTCAGAATATATTTAGACCGGAAAAAATATCGCTATCCGTAAAATCCGCAGAGACTTGTTGCAGGGTTTTGCAGACAAAAACGGTCAGTCGACAAGTAATTGAAAATCAGTAGATGTATATGTAGTAAAAAATATGTCTGAGATATTTTAAAATATCTCAGACATATTT
>OHBJ01001483.1_pt1 | contig 16091 bp, 12 predicted proteins | sample 1577241 | NCBI WGS metagenome assembly OHBJ01 (sample SAMEA3541594, study PRJEB24748) | human gut metagenome | biome: human gut; feature: human-associated habitat; material: faeces | place: China | collected 2012 | reverse complement strand
ATAATCGGAAAATTGGTCAAGTAAAGTATTCACTAATTTAATTCAACCAACAGGTTTATATATATAATAAACTCTTGAGTTTAACTATTCATTAAAACATGAATAACGATATATATTTCAAAATTCTTTACCTTTTTATTTTTTCTGAATCTACCTTTCACTATATTTGCATTATATAGGAAATGTTAGTTAGGTTTATAAATAAAATGACCAGAAATGCAACTTGGAAAATGTTTTTTAATCAAACATACCTAACTATACCATTTCTTGATTGACATTATATTTGATTATCTGATAATTATAATATCTTTAAGTTTATACTATATAAAACTACAAGTATGGTTTTTGATGAAATAATTGAAAGGAAGGGTACAAATTCAATGAAATATGATGCCCTTTCCGAAAAGTTCGGCAGAGACGACCTTAATCCACTATGGGTAGCAGATATGGACTTTGCTATTTGCCCTGAAATTTCCAATGCAATAAAAGCACGAGTAAATCACCCTATCTTTGGATACGAATTTGTACCAGATTCTTATTGGGAATCTATCTTAAAATGGTGCAAACGAAGACATGGATTGATGATTAACAGAGAAGAAATATGCTTCATGCCTGGAATTGTTAGAGGTATTGCGTATATTGTAAACTTCTTCACCAACAAAGGCGACAAAATTCTAATACAACCACCTGTATATCACCCTTTCGCAAATGTAACAAGAGGCAACGGCAGGATAGTTGTTAACAACCCGTTGATTTATAATGAGGGAAAGATATCAATGGATTTCAAAGACCTCGAAAGTAAAATAAAGAGCGAGAAACCTAAATTGATGATTCTATGCAACCCCCATAATCCAGGGGGAAGGGTTTGGTCTAAGGAGGATTTAGAAAAGGTTGCAGAAATTTGTTATAATAACGGAGTTATAGTCGTAAGCGATGAAATCCATGCTGACATTGAACTATTTGGCAACAAATACACACCTTTCCTATCAATTGGCGGCAACGCTGAAAAATGCGGCATATCATTAGGTGCCCCTTCTAAAACTTTCAACATTCCTGGACTGGTCAGTTCTTGGTGTGTTATAAAAAATCCTCAAATAAGAAAAGATTTCTTTGAATGGATGGAAGTTAACGAATTCAGTGAACCAACCTTACCTGCTGTTGACGCTACAAAAGCAGCATACGACAAAGGAGAATACTGGCTAAATGACCTAATTTGTTACCTCGAACAAAACATCATATTCGTAGAAGAATATTTATCAGCAAACATACCGCAAATAAAGCCAATAAGACCAGAAGCATCTTTCCTAATCTGGCTTGACTGCCACGGTTTAGGACTAAACAATAAGGAACTTAATGACTTGTTTGTAAACAAAGCAAAACTTGCATTAAACAACGGCGAAATGTTTGGAAAAGAAGGCAGCGGCTTTATGAGATTAAACATAGCATGCCCCAAAGCAAACTTGACAAAAGCATTAGAAGCCCTAAAAAATGCAATAGACAAATAATCGTAATACAAAAACAATGAGGGGTTGTGTCAAAATAAATTTTTGATACAACCCCATTTTTGGTGCGTTATAATTGACAAAATGCAAAGCACTGAGAATAAGCCCGACAGGAATTTACTAATAGTAAATGCCCGAATCCGAATTTCGAAAGTAACGAAGCAGTTCGCAATTATGCCACACCTCCTTGCTAATATATTAGAAATGCAGTTGCAAGACACACAGGTTTAAATTGCTTTAATAACAAAAAGTTTAAATCAAGACAAACGTCCTTTGTGCTTAAATATATTATCCTTGCTTTATATGAATCTAAAACCTTGAATTACTAAAAACCAACTTTAATAATAGAATGATTATTAAAATATCTTGTTTATATTCAAATATATCTATATATTTGTACCATAAATAAATATGAAAAATATAATTTATATTTTTATGAGATTTTTGGGGATTATTCTAAGTTTAGTAACGACCTTACTAACATTTGCAGATTACACTAACATACAAGAACTAAAAGAACTCAACAGCCTAATTGAGAACAAGCAAAAAATAGATGCTGAGAAATTGAAAACCATCGAGGACTTAAAATACACACTATCTCAACAAAACGACTGGCAAAAAAAAGTTGAGTTTATGAATGCTATTGGTAGAGAATATACCATATTTATGTCAGACTCAGCCGTTTACTACTATAACAAATCTCTCACAATATGCCGAGAAAACGGCGACTCAACTGCCGCTTACAATGTTATACTTGAGAAAATCAGACCTGAAACCATCTCTGGATATTTTGCAGAGGCTCTCGCTGATTTCCACGCTATTGACACTCTGCTTCTGGATATTAAATTAAAACCAAAGTATTTTGAATGTGGATACAGACTCTATTCTTTCGCTCTAAATGCCACAGAAAACGGAAATCCATACTTCGAAAAATACAAAGCCAAAACCGACAAATACAGACGCTTATGGATTGACAGCCTGCCTATTGGCTCTATAACTCGCGATCTTTATGAGGCTGAAGAACTTTTCAAAAAAGGAAATAAGGATAAGGCTAAAATCATTCTTAGAGAACTGCTTACTAAACTTGACAAAAAAAGCAATGAATATGCCATTACTGCGGCAATAATTGCAAATATCTACCATTCTGAAGGTCATCTCGAAGAGTGCATAAGATATTATGCACAGTCGGCAATCGCTGATATACGCTGCTCTGTCAAGGAAAACCAATCAATCTACGAACTTGCAATACTATTATATAATTTGGGTGAAATAGACTCAGCATATAAATATATACTTGCCGCAATCGAAGATGCTGCTTTCTGCAACGCCCAGGTCAGAGTGTATAACGCATCTCGAATGCTCCCTGTTATAGAAGATGCTCACCAGAAGGAACTTAGGTCTCATGAAAGAATGCTTATTGGCTATATGCTTATGGTTTCTCTCCTCGTTTTAGGACTCGTTCTTGCTGTATTCTTCCTTATAAAACAAATGCACAAACTTTCGAATGCCCGCAAAAAATTGCACGACGCAAATGCAACCAAAGATGAATATATGGGACAATTTCTTGAATTATGCTCTGTATATATGAAAAGACTTGACTCTTTCAATAAGATGGTTAACAGAAAATTATCACTGGGGCAAGTCGATGACCTTATTAAAATGACTAAATCCTCTAGATTCTCCGATGAGCAGCATCGCGAATTTTACCAAGCATTCGACCTCGCTTTCTTAAAAATATACACAACTTTTATTGATGATGTCAACCAACTTCTTCGCCCTGAAGAAAGATACAACATTGAAACTCCTGGCTCTCTAAACACTGAATTAAGGATATACGCACTAATCAGGCTCGGTATTTATGATAGTACAAAAATTGCTGAATTTTTAAAATATTCAGTAAATACAATTTACACTTACAGAAATAAAATTAAAAATAAAGCTATTGACAGAGCCAATTTTGAAGAAAATATTATGAAAATTGGTGTTATTGAATAATATATTTGTTTATATTTCAAATTAACTCATATAACATTATCTTATTGATATTCAATATAATAACATTATACAATACCAATAATAATTTATATATTTATTAATATAGGCATACAACCATGTTTTTTTCGTTATACCTTTGCAATGTCGAAAGCAAAGAGATGCTTTCAATGACAAAGAAATAATGGTTAAACACTACGATATATTATGGAGTATTAGATATTTTATAAATATTATCTCGTTGTGAAATGCGGTAATATTTCTTCTATAATGGTTTTATGTTAGGTTTGTAAACTGTTGCTTTTAATAGCAACAAAGAAACAAAGTTCGCAATAGCGAACTTTTTTCTTTTATACCTATTTGAAATCATATACCTGTAGAACCAGGCTGCTCCAAAAACAAATCCCCAAACAATATCCCAGAAACCAACCATAAAATGCGGATAATGTGAAAATTCAGCAAAAAAAACGGAGGATAGTGTGAAATTTAGCCGCAAAACAAGGCGGATTATGTGAAGCGCATAATAATGACATCTCAAAACTCTCTAACAATCAAAGAAGCAGCACCACCTGCTATTCCTTTACCATCGGCAATTCTATGCGGAAGGTCGTACCAACATTGATTTCCGAAGATTTTACATATATTTTTCCACCATGGTATTCTTCAATAATCCTTTTTGCAAGTGTCAGACCCAAGCCCCAACCACGACTCTTTGTTGTAAAGCCAGGATTGAATACAGTCTTAAAGTTCTTGCGCAACAATCCTTTACCTGTATCAGTAACATCAATGCATACCGTTTGACCTTCATAGCTGATATTAACACTAAGGCTTCCTCTACCCTGCATTGCGTCAACTGCATTCTTGGCAAGATTTTCCATAACCCATTCAAATAGAGACAGGCAGAGGTTTACACCCTTATCATCACTCGGCGTTGTTATTGTCAGGTCAACATTTTTGGAAATTCTCGCCTTCATATAATCAAGACTCTTTACAACGGCATCACAGATAAACGACAACTCCATTTCTGGCTTGGAGCCAATCTTTGAGAACCGGTCTGCTATGGTACTCAAACGGGTAACGTCCTTGTCCATATCGTCAAGTATTTCCTTATCCGTTCCAAGTGCATCCAGATATTGCACCCACGCCATCAGAGAGGAAATCGGCGTTCCCAACTGATGGGCAGTTTCCTTAGAAAGTCCTACCCACACCTTATTCTGCTCCGCCTTTTTTGTCGTAACAACCGCGAAATAAACGATTAATACGAAAACAACCATAACAGCCAACTGAATATTCGGATAGAAAAGAATACGCTTCAGCAGCGTAGAATCTTCATAATAAAGATGTTGAACTGTATTTTCATCAATATTAATCTCAATATGGTTATTTGAATGCTTCAATTCTTGCAATTTCTCAGCAAGAAAAGCCTTATTTACGTCTGTCAACTTATATGGTGAAATACTGTCAATCGGTTCCGGCAACTTAAAGTTTCTGTATTGCAGGATATTATCATTTTCATCAACAAGCATAACGGGAATATTCCTGTTATCCTCAATTATACTCAGAAGGAAGTCTATATTTTCTGAAAAAGCAACCATTGCTTCCTGGCTTTCCCCGTCACCATACACTGGTGCAGAAGCAAGTTTCTGTGTAGCCTTTGCCCAAATTTCCATTCTTGCCCTTTCTTGCTTCGACATATCCTCAACAAGATTATTCGAAACATACAAGAAAAACGCTACAAGAGCAAGCGAAATGAACAAAAATGCCCATTTCCACACTCTTCGCTTGTCGTACATATTAGCCATATTAAAATAACGCTTTCTGTCGTTGTTTATTGCAAATAATGCTCTAAGTTAGCAATTTATTAATATTTTTACAAAAAGCATACTGCAATAGACCAATTATCGGTCTGAGTATCTTTGCATTATACGAGATAATAAATGAAAAAAAGCAAAAAACGGCATAAACGCTTTTATTAGGATATACTTAGTATTATATTTGCAGATTATAATATGTCAAAATATAACGATTATGTCTGATAACGGAAACAAATGGAGCGAACTGACTCTCCTTCCTGAATGGGAAGAGGAATTTTACCAAGTATATCGTGTCAAAAAATACGGTAAATGGGTGATGCTAAAATGCCTCAAACCAGAGTATGCAGAAAAGAGAGAATACCAAGTGATGCTTGAAAAGGAATTCGATGTGAGGTATAACCTTGCCCATCCTAATATCGTTATGATTAATGACCTTGAGCATATCGACGGTCTTGGCATGTGCATTATCACTGATAACGTTTATGGTGAATCGCTACGCGAAATCATCGACAAGAAGGCTATTACGCCCGACTTGCTATCAAAAATAAAAAACCAACTCCCTGCGGCTTTAGGATACATTCAGGAAAACCACATCGTTCACAGACCGTTGCGGCCGGAAATGATTATGATTACCGAAGAAGCAAAAAACATCAAACTTATTGACGTTGGCTTCGACCAAAAAAACACTCTCGGAAAGCAAGACGTTATGGATGACATATATAACTACGGACTTATCCTAAAGGAAGTTATCGCTGCTTGTACTGGCAAGAACTCTCTACTAAAGCACATAGCCGATAAATGTACCGACAGTAATCCCAAAAAGAGATTTCACGACATTCAGGAACTGAGGCTTGCCATAGAGAAACGCTCAAGCAACGCTATTTACCTGTCAATCATTGCTTTTATCCTTGCAATGAGCATCGTTCTTGCATGGCTCAACTCCCGCAATTCTCCTGAACACAAGGCTAACAACACCCAGATTGAGGCTAATAAATGAAATTTTTAACCTTTATACTGTTTTTCTGCCTTATCTTTCCTGCTTTATCTCAGGAAGAAGCAAGCGAACTGCCTAACGTTCAAAATAAAACGTATAAAGGATACTACTATTTCCATACTGTTGAAGATGGCGACAGCACCCTCATGCTTGTGCTAAACCCTATTACCTGCTTTCCTGAAGAGAAATTCAAAAACAAGAAGCAGGAAGAATTCTACTGGCGAACTGTTCGCGACGTTAAAAAGGCTCTGCCATACGCTAAACTTATTGCGGCTACGCTTATTGAAACTTACGAATATATCGAAACACTGCCCACTAAAGAAGAACGCGAAGACCACTTGAAAGCAATGGAAGACGCCCTATTCAAGCAATACAAACCGGAACTGAAACGCTTTTCCAGACGGCAGGCAAGAATACTTGTAAAACTTATTTACCGCGAAACCAACCAGCCAACGTATGGAATTATCAAAGCATTCTTAGGCGGTTTCCGCGCCACATTCTGGCAAGCATTCGGAAAACTCTTTGGAGTAAGCCTGAAAGCAGAATGGAAGCCCGACAAAGACCCTAACGATGCAATGATTGAGCGTATCTGCATCCGAATAGAGCAAGGAACGCTATAAATTTTCCATAAACGCCACAAACTCAATAAATAACAAAAACTTACAGCCGTAAGTATTACGACAGTAAGTTTTCAATAATTCAATATCGTATATTCCTAAAAACAAAATGCTAAATAAAAATACTCAAACACTTTACTACCTATATTATTATAAACATCTGTAGGAAGTTTGAATCTGTACTGAATCTGTACCTAATTTTTTTGAAAATATTTATATTTTCTCTTGCTCTTTTAAAATTTAATAATTATAATTGAGGGAGATAAAACCAATACTTATGAAAACGAGCAGTTACTATCCATATGGAGGTCTGATGGGTAGCGGAAGCATGGGCGTTCAGCCGTACAAGTACGGAGGCAAGGAACTTGACCGCGAGAACGGTCTCGACCTCTACGACAGCCACGCACGCATGTACGACCCCATAATCGGACGCACAACGACAATCGACCCCCTCGCCGAAAAATACACCCACCTCTCACCCTACCTCTGGTGCGCCGCAAACCCGCTCAAATACGTTGATAAAACGGGAAAAGTCATTATCTTTATTAATGGAATGCATTTTGGAGATGGTGGTTCTGCTGAATATTGGGACGTTGTTGATGATATTGCTATGGAAGAAACAGGAGATATGAATGCCATCTATATCGATGGTTCTTATGGGGGTAAATCCAGTCTGTTTAAAAAAGGCAGTAATTTAATGGCCTCAAATAGAATTCAAGCGGGTTTTGATTGTGGATATACGAGTGCCTTTAAATTAATTGAATTGGTAAAACAAAATAAGGGGAAAATTAAAATAATAACGCATAGCATGGGTGCGGCTTATGGAAAAGGTTATGCAAAAGGCATTCTACAATATGCTAAAGACAATGATATCAGTACAGAAAATTTAATTGAATTTGAAATAGATTTAGCCCCATTTCAACCAAGGCAACAAACTGTATTGAAAGGAGTTAAAACTTTTTCAGTTTCCCACATGTATGATATTGTAGCAGGTACATTGAAAATTGATGGTGCTTATAATCAGGTTACAAGAAAAGATATAATTGTAAATGATAAGGAATTTATTAATGTAGGACTTAGAGAGCATACAATAAAAACATTTAAGGAAGACATAAAGAATGCTATTATTTATATAAAGAAAAGTAATATAAACAATTTAGATGCAATAATTATTAACAATTAATAACATATAATTATGGTACGAAATAATAAAACAATACCCATTCTGTGTTTAATGCTAATTTTAGGGCTAACTGCATGTGAACTATCTGATAAGATTGCGATTAAATTCGAGAGTCTTTTTAATTTTGAGCAGTATAAGGATTCTTTGCAGTTAAGAGATATGGAGCAGATTTCTGAAGCGTACAAAGAAAATATAGAGTACTATAGAATGTTTCGAAAGAATCGTGACGAAGGCGTTCCAATAGACAGTCTTTTAAAATATCATCCTTATTCTGACGTTGACCCTTCTGGTGCATTTTTTATGCATGCAGTCCGAATAAATCATACGAATGATGAAATTGTTGCATGTCCGGTCAAGACAAAAGATTGTATTGAGGTTTATGTTGATAGCATTATTTATAGCCGAGATAAATTATTTGCCTTTGCCTATGCTTGTATTGCTGAAAAACCTGTATGCACAGAAGACAGCATAGGAGACAAAACAATTATGTATAATGGAGTGGCTTTGATTTGTTATCGGAAGCATATTTCAGACCGTTTTATGATTTATCCTGTTTTAGGGTTTTCTGTTTGGGACTTTGACAGTAGAGAACTTGTTATACGGACTTTAGTTCGTTGGTATAAGAAAAACATAAAGCGTGGTTGCAGTGTTAGTGAAACAGTATTGGCTGAAAAAGAATGCAAGGTTGGATTATATGATCCAGCATTCTTTAAAGAGGCTCATTTTTTTGAAAAAAATGAAGATGGCTATTACTTATTTCAAATGTATAAATATTACAAGACAACAGATTCTGTTCACAAAAAATTTATTCCATTTCCATTTTTTAGCAATCAACCTGATAGTATAAAGGAAAAATGGAGATATAAAGATTAGTTTGTATTTTGGGTATTCTTTTCTACAACAAAGAATACCCATAAACAACACTGGAAAAATGGCGGTTTTATATCCGTTTCGTAGCATGATAACAAAATTTATATATAGACAAACACCTTGACACTTGCTGCTTGACTCTCTAAACCCAAAAAATCTGCGAAATTGCTTTTTTCTGAAACTTGTTTGCATTATCTTCGCAAAATATAGATAATTAAAACAATGAGAATAGTTATACAACGCGTACGCCAATCATCAGTATCCATTGGAGGCACGGTAAAGTCTTCGATAGGCGCCGGTATGATGATACTGGTAGGAATCGAAGGCGATGACACAGCGGCCGACATAGAATGGCTGGTAAAGAAAGTTACAAACCTCCGCATTTTTGATGACGAAAACGGCGTGATGAATAAATCAATACTTGACGTAGGCGGAGAAATTCTGGTAATCAGCCAGTTCACTCTCCACGCATCAACAAAGAAAGGCAACCGCCCGTCGTATATTAAGGCAGCGCGTCCGGAAGTTGCAATTCCTCTTTACCGAGCATTTATTGATGAACTTAACAAGCACTTGCCCAAGGCATGCGGGGAAGGCGAATTTGGGGCTGATATGCAGGTTGAACTTATTAACGACGGACCTGTTACTATTATCATCGACACAAAACTAAAAGAATAATGACTATAGCAGAAGCACAAAGCATTGTTGATGACTGGATAAAGAAGTACGGCGTTCGCTATTTCAGCGAACTGACAAATATGGCAGTACTTACTGAAGAGGTTGGCGAAGTTGCAAGAATTATTTCCCGCAAATATGGAGACCAATCTTTTAAAGAATCCGACAAAAAAGACCTTGGAGATGAACTTGCCGACGTCCTTTGGGTGCTTATTTGCCTCGCTAACCAGACTGGCACTGACTTGACTGAGGCTTTTGAAAAAAATTTGAGAAAAAAGACAGATCGCGACAAAACAAGACACATTAACAACGAAAAACTAAAAATTTAAATATATGGAAGCAAACATTCAAGACAAGTACACAAAGGTACTTAATGAAAGCACAGTAACTGAATGCGACAACACTGTTGCAGCTGAATTGCAGGAAATTCTTGCTAAGCACTTTGACGAAAACAACAACGTTGAAGTTTACAAACAATGCTTCAACGCAATCGACCTTACAGCCTTGAACTCAACAGATACTGTTGAATCAATTACAAAAATGGTTGAGCGAGTTAACGCTTTTGAAAGCGAATATCCAGAATTGCCAAACGTTGCCGCAATCTGCACTTACCCTAACTTTGCAGTCGTTGTAAAGGGTGCTTTGGAAGTATCAAATGTAGAAGTTGCTGTAGTTGCCGGAGGATTCCCTTCATCTCAAACTTTCCAAGAGATAAAGACTGCTGAATCTTCTTTGGCTGTTGCCGACGGTGCTACAGAAGTTGATATCGTTCTTAACCTCGGTCTTTTCTACGCTGGTAATTACGAAGAGGCTTGCGATGAAATTGCCGAAATAAAAGAATCTATCCGCAACGCCCGTCTGAAAGTTATCCTCGAAACAGGTGCATTGAAGACAGCGGCCGACATTAAAAAGGCTTCTATTTTGTCAATGTACTCTGGTGCTGACTTCATAAAGACATCAACAGGAAAAGTTTATCCTGGTGCTACTCTTGAAGCCGCTTATGTTATGTGTAAATGCATCAAGGAATACTATGACAAAACAGGAAATATGGTCGGTTTCAAGGTTGCTGGTGGAGTTTCTTCTACTGATGATGCCGTTAAGTACTACACTATCGTTAAGGAAATTCTTGGCGAAAAATGGATGAACAACAAATACTTCCGTATCGGAACTTCTCGTGCCGCTAACTATATACTTAGTTCAATTGTTGGCAAGGAAGTGAAATTCTTCTAATTAATCACTGTTTTAAGTAAAAAGGGATTGTGTCAAAATAATTGATGCAATCCCTTTAAATTATGTCATTGTCTGGCCTGCTACCTCTTGCCGGTTATAATGGCCTTAATATCATTCAGTTTGTTTAGAGCCTCCATAGGAGTGAGATTGTTGATATCTATGTTTAGTATCTCATCCCTTACCTGACTTAGAACTGGGTCATCCAACTGGAAGAACGACAGTTGCACTCCTTTTGACTCACCCAAATCCGAAAGACTTTTATTGATACCTTCCCGTGCATTGGCGGCTTCAAGTTGCTTTAAAACCTCGTTTGCACGCTTTACTATTGATTGCGGAAGCCCTGCAAGTTTTGCTACATGAATACCGAAACTATGCTCACTGCCGCCCTTAACGAGTTTTCTAAGAAATACAACCTTGCCATCTATTTCCTTTACGGAAACATTGTAATTGGTAATTCTCTTGAAGGTCTTTTCCATCTCGTTCAACTCGTGATAGTGCGTTGCAAACAGTGTCTTTGGATGGAATTTTCTATGCTCGTGCAGGTACTCCACAATAGCCCACGCAATGGAAATACCGTCGTAAGTACTTGTTCCTCTGCCAAGTTCATCAAAAAGCACAAGGCTGCGCTCACTGATATTGTTAAGGATAGAAGCAGCCTCATTCATCTCAACCATAAACGTTGATTCACCAAGAGAGATATTGTCGGAAGCACCAACGCGAGTAAATATCTTGTCAATAATGCCTATTTTAGCGGCATCTGCCGGCACAAAGCAACCTATCTGGGCAAGTAGTACAATCAACGCCGTTTGACGCAACAATGCTGATTTACCAGCCATATTAGGACCGGTAATGATAATTATCTGTTGCGAATCATTGCTCAACTTGACAGAATTGCTGATATAAGCCTCATCAATAGGCATCTGAGTTTCTATAACCGGGTGACGCCCTTCCTTAATGTCTATCGTCAACGAATCATCAACAATAGGGCGGTTATATCTGTTTTCGAGCGAAGCACGTGTAAACGATAGCAGACAGTCAATTCTCGCTATGAGCGAAGAATTCAACTGAATTGCAGGGATATACGAGGATATAGCCGCTATCAGGTCATTGAAAAGACGGGTCTCTATTGACAGTATCTTATCTTCCGCACCAAGTATCTTTTCCTCATATTCCTTCAGTTCTTGAGTGATGTACCTTTCTGCACTGACGAGTGTCTGCTTCCTTATCCACTCCTCAGGAACCTTGTCCTTATGCGTGTTCCTTACTTCTATATAGTATCCGAAAACATTGTTATAAGCGATTTTAAGGCTTGGAATACCTGTCCTTTCGCTCTCCCTTTGCTGGATATGCATAAGGTAATCCTTGCCGGAATAAGCAATGTCTCGGAGTTTGTCAAGTTCGTCATCAACTCCCTCACGGATAACGTTACCTCGATTGGTGGCATTAGGTGCATCAGGGTTCAACTCCCGCTCTATTCGGTCGCGGATAGTTGCACACGCATTCAACTGGTCACCAAAGGAACGGATAACGGGATTGTCTGAATTTTCGCAGTATTCCTTTATCGGTGCAATAGCCTTTAAGGCATTTTTCAACTGCACTGTTTCTCTCGGAGAAATACGCCCTACAGCAACCTTTGAAACAAGCCTCTCCATATCACCAATAACCTCCAAATGCCGCTTGAGCAACTCTCTTCCTTCACTGTCCTTAAAGAAGTATTCAACAACATCCAAACGGTCTGTAATCTGCTTGACATCCTTCAATGGAAAAAGTATCCACCGCCTTAGCATACGCGCTCCCATAGGGCTTACAGTGCGGTTAATAACGTCAAGCAGGCTCTTGCCTTCCTCATTCATCGGGTTTACAAGTTCAAGGTTGCGGATAGTAAACCTATCAAGGCGGACAAATTTCTCCTCCTCGATTCGAGAAATAGCGGTTATATGCCCAATTTGTGTATGCTGGGTAATGTCGAGATAAAAAAGAATAGCACCGGAAGCAACAATGGCGTTTTCCATATTGTGAATACCAAAGCCCTTCAAACTGCTGGTTTCAAACTGTTTAAGAAGTCGCTCTTTAGCCGTTTCTACGGTAAACATCCAGTCATCTAACTCGTATGAAAGATATTTTGCAGTAAAGGAATTTTCCAAACGCTTTTTGCAAGAGCGCTCAACGAGCAACTCTTTCGGAGAGAAATTGGCAAGCAACTTATCAATATAGTCAATAGTACCTTCAGCAGTCATAAACTCACCGGTACTTATATCCAAAAAAGCAACACCGCAGGAATCCTTGCCGAAATGAACCGCTCCAAGGAAATTGTTTTCGCGATAGTCAAGCATATTGCCGTTGATTGCAACGCCTGGCGTAACCAGTTCGGTAATACCGCGTTTAACAAGTTTCTTTGTCGTTTTCGGATCTTCCAACTGCTCGCAGATAGCAACCCTTTTCCCGGCACGGACAAGTTTTGGCAAATAAGTATCCAAAGCATGGTGCGGAAAACCTGCCAGTTCGATACTCTGACCAGGACCATTTGCTCGCTTTGTCAACGTTATTCCCAAAATCTCAGACGCTACGATAGCATCCGTAGAAAAGGTTTCATAGAAGTCGCCGACGCGGTACAGCATAATTGCATCGGGATGCTTTTTCTTCATCTCGAAAAACTGCTTCATCAGCGGTGTTTCAACTATTTTATCTGCCACAATTTTAATTTTTACGTTTTATGCAAAGGTAGCATTTAATTTCATTTCTTAGAAAACTTTTTGCCGATGGCAACCAGATAAATGGAATTATCTTTGACTAAATTGCCTGTTTAATTAGATTTGCTAACATCATCAAAACCCCATTTATTGCAAAATAAGATGATTTACAACCTCGTTTTTGTCATAATAAGGTAGTTTGTAACCACATTTATTGCAAAATAAGATGATTTGAAAACCCATTTTTATCATAATAAGGTAGTTTAATTAAATTATTTTATTTACATTTGCAACGTAAACTATTAAATATATGATAGATAGGCGTACAATAGAATTAGTCTTGTCAGAGCAAATACAAGAACTGGAAGTAAAGGCATCTTCTTTCCGCTGTAAAAGAAAAGAAGAATCATTAGTAAATCTCAATAGCAACCTTGCCCAGGTTGTTATTGGAGTGCGTCGAAGCGGAAAATCAACACTATGCTTCAATGTTTTGCATAACTCTGGAGTAAAATATGCTTATGTGAATTTTGACGATGAACGCCTTGTTGATGTTAAAGCGAAAGACCTTAACGACATTCTTGAAGTACTGTATAAAATAAATGGCAATTTCACCCACCTATTTTTAGATGAAGTGCAAAACGTTCCAGGTTGGCATCTTTTTGTAAACCGACTTCTCCGTCAGGGAATGAAAATAATAATCACTGGTTCAAACGCAAAACTTCTAAGCGGAGAACTTGCCACACACTTAACAGGCCGACACAATTCTATAGAACTGTATCCTTTCTCTTTTAGCGAATACTGCGACTATAAAGGTATCAATACAACCCTTTTAACCACACAATTGGAAGGACAAAGAAGGGCTCTTTTTGATGAGTACCTAAAGCAAGGTGGGTTTCCCGAACTGCTTATAGAAGAAAACAGCAAACAGTATGTAAGCAACTTGGTTGATGACATAATAAACAGAGACATTCAACAAAGACACAAAATCAGATTCTTTTCTGCTTTCAGCAAACTATCGCATCATTTGCTAAACATAACACCTTCAATTATATCAATCACGGAACTGACAAAACTTTTTGGCTTTGGCACACCACAAACCACTAACAACTACATAAATTATTTGAAGCAAGCATACTTATTGGTTGGTCTAAACAAATATTCAACAAAAAGCAGACAAAGAATTACCGACGAAAAAGTATATGCTATAGACGTTGCCCTAATGGATAAACGGACAAATGCCTTCACTGGAGAAAACGTTGGATGGAGGCTTGAAACAATAATATATATCGAACTACTTAGAAGATCAAAAAAAGAAGGCTGCGATATTTTTTACTATAAGAAACATCCTCGCGCTAAAGAGGTGGATTTTGTCGTATGTAAGGGCAACAGAATAATACAAATGTATCAAGTTGCATATAACATAACAAATGCTAAAACCAGAAAAAGAGAGTTAGAATCGCTTATTTCAGCTTCAGAAAAAACCGGTTGTAAACAACTGTTTCTAATCACAGACTTTGAAAGAGAAACTGTAAAAGAAGAAAATTATACAATACAAATAATACCTGCGTACGAATGGTTGCTACATTAAAAGCATAGTTTTAATTATACATTTAAAATTTATCCGTTCCAACATGGCGGACATATTTGCAATGTGTCTCTACATATAACTGATATTCAATATATTGGATAATATTCGCCGTAGGGACACTTATCCAAAGCGTCCGCTATTGCAGAATCAAAAACATTTAAATTTGCGGGCTGAAAGCCTAACGGTTCTCCAGCCTGGGCAACGCCCCAAGAAAGCATCACCCCACCAAAAGCGCTCTGTAGGAGCAAGGAGTTTTATTGATATTATGTGTGAATAGGGTGACCTCAAAGTTTTATGACTTCTGGGCCACCCTATTTATTGTCTATTAGATTTTATTTTAGAAACTATATCTTAATCCAAGTGATAAAGTCAGCGTATTTCTTGTATGATATTTTTCCAAGAAAGGGAATTGCGCTCGGAACATATAAGAAAAGTGCTTGCCTGTTTCCAACGCAACCTCTGCTACTGCGCCTACATTAAATCTCTCACCAAAATTACCAGAAATTTTATCCTTATACACTTCATCATTATGATTGTTAAAATAATCATAATAATACTTTTTTCCTGCCAACAATTCCTGCAAATAAACACCTGCACCAAAACGCATTCCCAAACCTTCTGAAATAGAGAATCTGTAACTTGCTATAACAGGAATATTTATACTAAAGGTCCTGTTCCATTCCGAATGGTTGCTATAAAATTGAAATACAGAAGAGTTTGGATAAAACGAACCTGGATGTGAATAACCATCAGTTGTTGCTCCATTATTAATAAATCTGAACTCTAATTGTGGTGTCAGGCTCCAATGGGAATTAAAGTTAATCTCATAACCGGCACCTATAAAAGCCCCGCCACCCCAGCCGTAACTTTGGTCTGATGAAATAGCAGAAGCTTCCTCACATAAATGAGAAATAGAGCCTCCTGCGTATATATTCCATC
>OHBJ01001482.1_pt1 | contig 16104 bp, 27 predicted proteins | sample 1577241 | NCBI WGS metagenome assembly OHBJ01 (sample SAMEA3541594, study PRJEB24748) | human gut metagenome | biome: human gut; feature: human-associated habitat; material: faeces | place: China | collected 2012 | reverse complement strand
AAGATACTGAGCCTGCACAAAGGGGAAATATCCGTCTTCTCGCATCCGGGTGAAGGAACCACTTACGTCGTTAAACTCCCGCATATCTGATTTCTCTAATGGTTTTCTAATACCACTCTAATAAATCTCTAACGGCTTTTCCACGAAGCCATTCTTACTTTTGCGACGTGAAATAGAAACGCAATTAGTAACTTCAAAAAAAAGAAAAGAGATTATGAAGTGGAAGAAAAAGTTACAGCAGCCTCAGTATGCGCTCAACTCCGAGAAAGTATTCCTGACTGCCACACAACCGGCAAAATCCGTTTACTCATACCTGCAAACGACAAGGCTCGGGTTGACAAGAGCAGAAGTTGAAGACCGCCAACTTACGTATGGAAAGAACGAAGTGGTTCACGAACAAAAGAAAAATCCGTTCATCGTATTCATCAAAACTTTCATCAATCCGTTCATAGGAGTGCTGACCGGATTGGCAGTCATATCACTCGTCATCGACGTACTCATGGCAGAACCGGGAGAACAGGAATGGACGGGAGTCGTCATCATCGCCGTCATGGTGGTGTGTAGTGCCATCCTGCGTTTCTGGCAGGAATGGAAAGCCAATGAAGCCACAGACTCGCTAATGAAAATGGTAAAGAATACCTGTCTCGTGAAGCGTGCCGGAAGTGGTGAGGAAGAACTGGATATTACGGAACTGGTTCCGGGAGATATCTTATTTTTTCCGAATATAATTCTAATGTTGAATGATTAAAACTTAAAATGCGGGAGAAAAAGCATGTTTTTGACCCATCCAGATGGAAGTGTCTGGGATATGAAACAAAAAAGTAAAATGAAGTAATGCCAAAGTGTGGTAAAATAATTTGATTACTATGCCTCTCAATTCGTTTACCTCCATTTTAGTCGACTTTAGAATTGTCGCTTCAGGTAGTCCGTTCTCATTTAGGGTGCAAAGGTAAATCCGGTCTTGGATGCTCAAGGTTTTTTTAGAAAGTATCACTCTTTATTGATATTTCTTGCATCATATTCTTTTTTCAGATCATCCAGAGTGACATCAAGTTCTGACAGTACACTTGCCATCAGTTCCACTTTGAACCTGTGTTGTGTTTCATCAGAATAGGCAATATTGTTTTCTATTCCCATCCGAACAAGTGTTACGATAGTCTGACCTAAATATATCTCACTATCTCCCTCTAAAACAGGGAATTTAATCAATGTTTTAGAGTTGTTTTTCTTCTGTATTTTCGTTTTCATTCTTTACAGTAGTTATATGTACATCAATAAAACAACCACCAAGGCCGGATAATGCATTGGGTTTCGTGTAAGTAACAGTGACCAGGGTTTGTCCCATGAATGTCTCTATCTTGTCTACAATAGCTTCCATTGGCTCTCCTAAGCCTATTGCTTCAGAGGAAACCATAACTAAATCACCTTCTTTCATATTACTTCATCTTTAATTTCGTATTGTTCTCCTTTTACCAATTTATCACGTAAATAAGATGGTATTTTTATGCCATACCTGTTGTTAACAAAACATGGAATCCATGGTACGAATAAAATGTTAGGTATATAATAAGCTAAATCATAACTACTTAAACCTCTGTATTTTTTATGCCACTCAACCATGAATTTTTTAACTACATCAAGTTCTTTATCTGGTTTATAATATAGTTGATTCTTATACTTATAAGAGATTACGTTGATAGGCATAGTATCTTCTGGAAATTGCAGGGTATCATAACTCCATTTGCATGTTATTCCTTTATAACAATAATATCCGATGTTAGTGGGCCTTATTCCTGTTAAACCTGCAATCATTTGAGGAATAGTATCTAATTCAGATTTTATTTTTACATAAAAGTCTTTGATTGTAGATTCAAATTTAGTTCCTGGCAATGCTAAAAGAAGTATAGAATCTTCTTCCTTTTCATTTAAAGATTGGTAGAATTGCATTTTCCAATCTTCATCAGAAGTATATACATACGCTATTGAATTTGGTTGGTCGATTTCCACAAAAATGATATATGAACCTTTATAAATAGGGCGAAAATATTTTTTAAGTTCAAACTGGTCCGCCCCGTCAAGGTATTTTTTTGTTTCTGACGATATGTGAATACTTGACTTCTGTATGTCAGGATAATCTTCTATATATTTACATTGTATTTTGTCCATTTTTTCCATCTTTTTGCTAATTAATATTTTCCATACTATTTTATTCCGTTTTCATGCTCTTTTGTTTTTTTCACTAACAATCTTGCCATTTTATCCAGCTTTGCAGGTGGCATATATCCGTTTCTTGAACGGATATATCTTTTGGCTTCATTAAGTTCATTGGCTTTTTCTCTCGCTAAATGGTATTTCCTTGTTATGCTCTCCAGCTTATTAATTGCTTCATCTGCACACTTTTTGTAATCATCAGAAGAAGAACCCTCTAAGGCTTCTCTTATTTGCTCCAGACCGAAGTCTATTGCTTTAATTTCATCGTCTGTTATTGATATTTGCATAATAATCACTTTTGGTAATTTTTACAAGGCTTTTTCCTCGCTGTGATTCGCTTCTGTAGCACACGACAGTACATAGTACAATTCGCACAGACTTCATAGTGCTTGCACTGGCTACAGTGCTTGTCGCCATCGACCGGGAAAATAGAATTAATAAACTCCAGCATGGTAACATCTTCAAATCCGGATTCTTTTTGAGCTTTCAGACAATCCTTCATTGTTAATCCAGATTCTTCGACAAGTTGTTTTGCCAGTTCTGTTTCATTGTGAGAACAAACAAGAAACTGAACAGCTACCCAAATACCATTTTCGAATTTTCCCATATAATTTTAATTTACTGAAGTAGTAAAAATCTACTCTCCGAATACTTGTTCATAAGCATAATCATCTTTTAAATGAAGCTCTTTCCGGATTTTTGTGAGAGCATTCAAACTGTCTTTTAATTTTTCTTTTCTGGCTTTATAGTCTACCGCATCAAAACCTTTCTTTTCAAGTTCTTCTATCTTAGCGTCTAACATAGCGTTAGCGCAGCATAGACCAGATATTATAGATTCTATATCCTTAAATTTGATATTCATATCTAATGCTATTTTATTTTGTCATTATATCTATCCCATTCGCTTCGATTTAAGAAATTCTTTAGCAGCTTCCTTATCCTCATGTACCTCATATTCCCGGAAATACACAGCTTTCATAAGACACCTGCTATTTGTGTATCTCTCTTCACCTACTGCATCAGAATTATGGACAAAACCTTCTTTTGCCCATTGTATAGCGGTCAACTCCCTTTTTATCTTAGTATAGCCTTTCTCTTTCCTTTTGACTTTGTCTTTCAAAACCTCATGGAGTATTCTGGTTCGAGGACTTATAACACCATCCGCAGTAACAAGTGCTGAACAGTTATATCCAGGTTGCTCATAATATTCAATATTTTTCTGAATATCTTCTACGCTCATTTCTTCTATACGCTGCCTGTATTGTGCAATCGTTAGATTTGTCATATCTACTGCCATACTCTTGTTTTTATCTAAATGGTGGCGTATTCGTCCTTTTCTTTAATTCGTTTGATTATAAGTTCAAAACGTTGTTTGGTAAGTGGTGTAAGTGTTTCGGGGTTCTCTCCATCATAATTTTCTCCATAGATAAGTGCATCCACTCCTATACCGTGGTTGTAGTTCTCCCGAATGCAGTTGCGGAGAGTCCAAAGGTTACGCAAGTTAACCCAGTCGGCTGTACGGTTTCGTATCTGCCGGAATAACACAATGGCAGAGCGCATATAGTGTCCTACATGGTCGTAATCATGGAAAACACGCTCCCCCAAATAGTATAGAACTATTTCCTGATTTTGTTCGTCCTCGACCACTTGGCAAAGGAAGAAAGGGATTTTTCTCAGGTTTTCCCAATCAATGTAATTAGCTTTGGTCATGGTTTCTAAGATTTAGGATTTTCTCAAGGTCTTCGTAACTTCGAATTTCGTAAATATCATTTTGAACTTTAATATAGCCATTAATCTCCGTATGATTCCCGGTAATGGCGAACAAATCGCGAAATTCAACATCCAAAATTTTAGCAATCTCTACCAGTGTAGCTATGGACATGCCTTTTCCACCAGTTAAAATATTGCTAATGTATTGTTTGCTTTTACCCATTTTCTCCGCAAGTTCTATCTGCGATATGCCTTTCTCTTTAAGTATTTCTTTTATTCGTAATTTAGGTAATTCTTTTTCCATTGTTCTAAGTTTTTTGCAAATATATTCTTTCCTCGTTAGGTAAATAAAATAAGTTTACTAAACTTTGTTAAGTACATAATGAAAATTTACTTTCATCTTGCATAGTAAAGAAAATAGATGTACTTTTGATAATGAAATCAAAATAAAGATGATATGATTAAGCTACTTTATATTGACCTTTTTTGTGGTGCTGGAGGAACCAGTACCGGAGTAGAAAACGCACGCTACGCAGATGAACGGTGTGCTAAAGTGATAGCATGTGTAAACCATGATGCAAACGCTATCGCCAGCCATGCGGCCAACCACCCGGATGCGCTGCATTTCACGGAGGACATCAGAACTTTGGAACTGTCTCCTTTAGTGGCACATGTGGAACGGATGAAGAAGATTTATCCGGATGCACTGATTGTATTATGGGCCAGCCTTGAATGTACGAATTTCAGTAAAGCTAAAGGTGGGCAGCCACGGGACGCCGACAGCAGGACGCTGGCTGAGCATCTTTTCCGATATATCGAGGCTATTGATCCAGACTACATACAGATAGAGAACGTTGAGGAGTTCATGTCATGGGGCGATATGGATGAAAATGGGAAACCTATCAGCAAGGATAAGGGGAGATGCTATGAGAAATGGAAACGTAACGTCAGGAAGTATGGATACGATTTTGACTGGAGAATCCTTAATGCAGCGAATTATGGGGCATACACTACCAGGAAAAGATATTTCGGTATCTTTGCAAAGCGTGGTCTACCTATAGTATTTCCGGAACCAACACATTGCAAAGATGGGAAAACTGATATGATGGGTAGACTTGAGAAGTGGAATGCAGTTAAGGAAGTCCTGGACTTCACGGACGAAGGAGATAGTATATTCTGTCGGAAGAAGCCGCTGGCCGAGAAAACTCTTGAACGCATCTATGCCGGGCTGATTAAGTTTGTGGCCGGAGGGAAAGATGCTTTCATTGTAAAGTATAACTCCATGAACAGGAATGGTAAATATCAGCCACCAAGCATTGACGAGCCATGTCCAACTGTGGCTACACAAGGACGCTTGGCTTTGGCTAAAGTAAGTTTTCTATCCAAGCAGTATAGCGGACATCCGGAAAGTAAGAATATATCTATCGAAGAGCCGGCTGGTACAATAACTTGCAAAGATCATCATGCTTTTGTATCGGCTTATTATGGGAATGGTAACAATTATTCGGTAGAAAGTCCTGCTCCGGCTATCCTTACAAAAGACCATCTTGCATTAGTTACGCCCTTCTTTATGAACTACTATTCAGGTGGAGGTCAGTTAGGTGGTGTAGACGAGCCATGCCCGGCGATAACTACCGTGCCAAAGCAAAGAATTGTAACACCCGTATTCATTGACCAGCAGTTTGGTGCTTCCAGTGCAGCTTCAATAGAAAAGCCATTAGGAGCTATCACAACAAATCCCAAATACAGTTTAGTTACATGTAAGGGTAAAAGCTTTCTGATGAATCCGCAATTTGCCAGTGCTGGAGTTTCTGTTGATTCGCCCTGCTTCACACTTATAGCAAGAATGGACAAGAAGCCTCCTTATTTTGTAAATACGGAAGAAGGAATTGGTATCTGTATCAAAGAAGGAGACAGTCCGATGACTGTAAAAATAAAGCAATTCATGATTCTCTATGGATTGGCAGATATAAAGATGCGTATGCTTCGCATTGATGAACTGAAAAAGATTATGGGTTTCCCAGAAGACTATATTCTGATTGGTACACAGTCTGACCAGAAGAAGTTTATCGGTAATGCCGTAGAGGTAAATATGGCTCGTGTGCTTTGTGAGGCTATCTGTAAGGAGCTCATCAGAAAACGAAAAGTTGCATAAGAAATTTTCTATACATACATCTAACATTTTCCCCGCTGCAGTGATGCACCGGGGTTTTTTATTATAAATATATATGCCTATAAATATATATGCGCAGATATATAGATATACAGAAATATAAATGCGTGTTTCTTCTTTGTTTCGAATTACACTTAATCATGAATCATACTATTGTATGAGAAGTAAACAATATGAGTTTACTAAACTTTGTTAAGTACACAAATAAAATTTACTTTTATCTTGTATAGTAAAGAAAATAGATGTACTTTTACACTGTGAGAAAAAAGATAAGATGTATAATTTAATTCAGGAAATATGGAAACAGTTAATTGTATCAGTAATCAGAAGTTGACCGAGATTGAAAAGGAGGTCTATAATCTTTGTGTTGCCAATGCTGAAACTTATGGAGAAGACGGTGGATTTTGTTATGATGAAACGGATTACGAGTCACTTGGTATTACACTCGGACAGATGAAAGGTTATCTTGGCCAACTTGTCAAGAAGGGATATATTACTGCTTGTGAAGGTTGTTACTTTACGCATTTTATAGTAGCGAATGATTGAGTCTAATCGGCGGGGTGAAAGCCCTGCCTAAATTAAATAAGAGTCATGAAATCAAAATTTAAAGTTGATGCACTTTTGACAAAAGTGTTTGCTATTACTTTTCCCTATATGGTATTGTATCTCTTGTCCGCATGGATTTTAGGAGATTGGAATATTCTTTTATATTCAAGGTTCCCGAAGCTAATTATTATTGCTGTCAGCTTATCGAATGTAGGCGTAGTAAATGCTGGTTTAAATAAGAATATGAAATGTTTATTTGATATATTAATTGGTGTCGGTACATATGCTTTTTTATGTTTTTTAGCGTGTGCATTTTTAAATAATTCTTTTGATATTGCTACTTTTGCTAAAGTTGATAAAATTGTATCAAGTATTATTATTGAAATCGCAACAATATATTTTTATTTTAGTTTTTATGATTGCCCAAATGATAAAAGGACTGAAAAATAGTTTCTTAGGGAATCCTTATATAAGTTTAATCCTTATGTGGTTATATTACTGCATGTTTTGGGGAATATTCAACTTAAAGAATATAATATGTTCTTCTCCGGACGCAAAAGATGAATGGGTGTTACCTATTATTCCTGCTTTATTATATCATTTTGTAGTTTATTTATTCTCAGCAAAAAACATAAAGGAATATAGTATTTTCCCATTATTGTCCTTATTTTTCTTACCGGCAGCTTATTCTATGTTCCTGCCATATTGGTTTGACTATTTATCTTTAAGCCAGTCCTTAACGATTGCAATAGGATATTTCGTTATATTTCTTCTGTTTATGTCTTTCGGGAAGATAAAATATGTAGTGATAACCATTATGGGAGGAAGTTTAGTATCTGTGTATCTTTTATACAACTATTTATTACCGTAATATTTTTACTTATGAATGATTTGAAAGTAATCTACACTCCTGGAGGTGAAAAAGAATTGAGAGTTCTTAATGACGATATAAAAAAACAGATAGAAGAGTCTTTAGTCAAGAAAAAGTATGCTGTCGGTGACTCGTGTGTTGAAATAACAGCTTATGATATAGAAAATATAAGACGGAAAATCAATATTAAATCTGCTGATGAGCGTGAAACCTCGTTTGGTGTTTATATGTATATAGTGGGTATGATAATAATATTGACGGTTTTTATAATATCTACTTTTTTATTCTTCAAAACTTTTTCTTTAGATTATGATTTGAACAATACATTATATTTATTGTTTGTCATGCTATTAAGCAGTGGTTTATTTAATTTGTCCATTTATCTGCGAAACAGGCTCTCTAGAACTAAAAGAGCCTATATTACAACTGACGAAATAGATACTTTAGAAACTGCTATTGCTGTTGCTGATACCTTTTTATTAATGGAAAAGGCAGGGAATAGTCTTAAATCAGATATTTATATTGTCTCAAAAGAAAGAATAAAAAGAGGACAGAATATTTTATCCCTTTTAAAGGATAAGGCATTGAAATGCTAAAACTGTATTGTTACTATTTTTGAAATATACATACATCTAACATTTTCCCCGTTGCAGTGATGCACCGGGGTTTTTTATTATAAATATATATGCCTATAAATATATATGCGCAGATATATAGATATACAGAAATATAAATGCGTGTTTCTTCTTTGTTTCGAATTACACTTAATCATGAATCATACTATTGTATGAGAAGTAAACAATATGAGTTTACTAAACTTTGTTAAGTACACAAATAAAATTTACTTTTATCTTGTATAGTAAAGAAAATAGATGTACTTTTACACTGTGAGAAAAAAGATAATATGTATAATTTAATTCAGGAAATATGATGCAAAGAGTCAAAGCAAAAGTTAAAGTCAAGATATTTACGAAGTTTGGATACTGGTGCCTTGCTGAAATCCGTGGTCTTAAAGAAGGTACAATTTTGGAAGGAAGTTACAATCCCGAAAACAAAGCTTTTGATTTTACTTATCAAGGTCAAGATGCAATGCTTTGGATTGATGAGAATGCAGAACTGTTAGAACCTAAAGATATTTAGTTATTATAATATTTTAGACGTCTATATTAATGTGATTTGATTATGGAAGCAATATCTAATATTTCAGTTAAAGTAAGAAAACATGAAGTTTTATCGTCCTGGATGAAAAAACGTAATATACTTGTTTCATTTTTGTGTGAACAAGAGATTACCAATTTTCAGGCACTACTTATTACGCAATTGTTTACTTCACTTACTGTGTTGATGTGTTCTAATTTCTTGAATACTCTAACTCTATTTATTTGTGTAATATGGTTTGTATGTTCTTTCATGTTATGTAAGAAATACATATCTCTTAAAAATTAAACAAGAATTATAGAAAGATGGATTTTGACCTTTTTAATTATGACAAATACATTGTGTCTTTTTCCGGTGGAAAGGACAGTACGGCTCTACTCCTGTTCTTAATTGATAATGGAATAGACAAAAGCAAAATAGAATTATGGCACCAGGAAATAGACGGAAGAGGTGAAAACTTTTTTGACTGGGAGGTTACACCTGATTACTGCAAAAAATTAGCTGAAGCTTTTGGGGTATCAGTTTTCTTTCAGTGGAAAGATGGTGGATTTAAGCGCGAGATGCTCAGATGTAATGAACGAACAGCAAAGATATTCTATGAGTGCCCAGATAATACTATTCATAGTGTAGGAGGTGAAAAAGGTAAGTGCTCAACAAGATTAAAATTCCCACAACCTTCTCCTAATCTCAATGTCCGTTGGTGCAGCAGTTATCTGAAGATTGATGTATGTGCGGCTGCCATCAGGAACCAGGAGCGTTTTAACGGTATCCGAACATTGGTATTATCTGGAGAAAGAGGTGAGGAAAGTAAGCAGCGTGCTGGGTATGCCATTTTAGAACCTGACAAATCAGATTTGCGAAATGGGAAAAAGATCATGAGGTACGTAGATAGATATAGACCCATACGAGATTGGACAGAGAGAAGGATATGGGATTTGCTGGAAAAATACAGAGTGAAACCTCACCCGTGTTACTTCATGGGATTTGGGCGTTGTTCATGTAAGTTCTGCATATTTGGTAATGCGAATCAGTTTGCCAGTGCAGCATGTATAAGTCATCAGAACTTTTCACAGCTCGTTCAATTCGAAAAGGAGTTTGGGTACACACTGAAACGTGATACAGATTTATCTACGCTCATAAAGAAAGGTGTGCCGTACCATGATATTACTCCAGAACTGGCGCGATTGGCCACAAGCTACCAATACAACAGTGATATTTTTATTCCCTATTCGCAACAATGGAATTTACCATCTGGAGCTTTTAAAAAATGCGGAGGACCTATGTGAACTGTATTTTGTAAATTAATTTGAAATATAAAAGTAAAAGATATGAAAGTTAAACATAAAGCTGGTACCCGTAGTAGCTGGAAGGAAATGGATTTAGAAAGTCGTCTGGCAGTGAAATTATCAGAAGGTTTTGTCAGAGATAAGCGTAGTGTAATTATTAACGGTAAATCTTTTAACCATTGTATGTTGGTTATACACTATGGTAACAATATTCTCACTACACAAATTGAAATTATAGACTGTACCGGTTTGACTATAGCTTTTTTTTCCGAAGGATTTTTTTATGACGTTATAACAAAGAATCGAGTTGAATTAATCTGATAGAATAATGGCGAAAAATTACTTTTTTCGTTGTTTCAGGTATGTGTATAACGTAGCTTTACTGATTCCGGTTGTTTTTATAATCTCCGATACTGTACAGGCATTTGAATCGTATAATTTTAATGCCAGTTCAATTTTCTTATGGTCGACAGATGGTCGGCCTCCTTTCCGTCCTCTTGCCCGTGCAGCTGCTAAACCTTCTAATGTTCGAAGTTGAGTTGAGTCGCGTTCAAACTGGCTCAATCCGGCAAACACCGAAAAAATGAGTCGTCCGTGTGGCGTTGTTGTGTCGAGCCATATTTCTTTCAGAGATTTTATATTTACCCCTGTCTGAGAAAATCTATCAACTAATTCAATTAAGAATTTCTGACTTCGGCTAAGCCTTGTCAGTTCGGAAACAATTACGGTGTCACCTGGTCGAAGAGCATCAAGCATCCGATGAAGTTCTGGACGATTGTTTTTGGTTCCTGATATTTTTTCGGAATAAATCCTTTCGCATCCTTCTTTCTCTAACTGGTCAATTTGCCGGTCAAGGTTCTGCTCCAGCGTGCTTACACGTGCGTATCCAATTTTCATGTCTGAAAAGATATTTTATAATGGGTTTATTGAACTTTGTTTTACAGACGAGTTTTCAGACAAAAATAAGCGTTTTTTTGTGAAGTGACAAGCCTTCGGTTTTATAGTCTGAAAAACGGTCGTTTTTTAGACTATATTTTTCATAGTTCTAAAAAAGACAGAGGGTATCCTCTGTCTTTAATTATTCGTGAATTTCTTCAATTTTCCTTTTTATTGCTTCAAGCATGGATATACTTGTCAGTGTTATTTTTCTTTCCTCAGAATTTACTCCAGCTTGAGCAACATTATGCTTATTTCCATTTAATAATATTTCGAGAAAACTTAGCATATCAGCCTTAGATGGATTATCTATATTAATTCGACTAATTGAGCGCTCACAGTAAAGATCTTCTGCTTTCTTCATAAGGGTTCTTATCGCTGCATTATCTGGATTCTTCCCGGTTATTCTCTTTATCTCTATTCTGAGTTTAACCTCTCCGTTACTTCTGTTTATTCTAAGGTTATCCGTAATCACATTATCAATTCCAGTGACATAGTCAATTTTAGCCACGAATGCATTATCTACATCTGTACAAGCAACAAAATCACACTCACCCAGTTTGTGGTCTCTGGATAAATCGAAAATAAATAATGGAAATTCTCTTTTACTCATGTTGCATATCTTTTATGTCAGCAACCAAAACTCCATTGCTAACTGTTAAATATAATCTACGGTTACCATCGTTACAGATTCCGTAATTGTCTCCGGTCTCATCTGTCCATCCGTTCAGTTCGATTATCTTATTGGTAGTTAATTCCCAATCTTCATTAGAGTTTATAAAATCCCTTAATTCTTCAAGTGTATGCATAATATCAATCTTTACGCTTGCTCCAAGTGATTTGCATATTCTTTCAATTATATCTATGCTGATATTATACTTCCCATTTTCAATCTTAGAAATATTGGAACTATTTATTCCTGATAGTTCTGATAACTCTCGTATAGTTAAGCCATGCTTTTTTCTTAGCATGGCTATCTGTTGTCCGATATTAATTCTTAGTTTCGTCATCCTATATAATTCTTTAGTACAATAATAAGCACTTTAGCATTCTTGTCTCCGTACAGTTCTTCAAAATCTGCACTTATACATGAGTTAGCCAAAACGGTATTGTTATAATCATCCTCGTCCATTACCTCAAAGTCAAACTCATTAATACCGGCACAATACAACTCATTAAAATTCATTTCATCATCCAATGAAACAATGCAGTCCGTATGGATGCTGTGGTTTACTCCTTTATACCCATAAACCTCTATGTCCGCACACAGCCCAACTTCTTCTTTTAGCAAATCCGCAATCCTATCGGGCAACTCTACTATTTCATAAGTTCTGCTATCACATTTATAACTTCTTGTTCCATCAGTGAATGTAGCACAAGCACCTCTGTTTTGATGGACGGCAACCCCCCAATTAGGGGCAGACGGATAATTACAGTTATCTTCATTATACATATCAAGTAATTTCTTGTATGCTTCTTTCAAATTCAGCTGGTCTGCTATTGTGATTTCGCATCTGCCATTGAATTTGCTGTCTCTCTGAGCTATCCAGCCGTTGGTCTTTCCTATAATTCTATATTTACACATAACGATGTTGCAGAATTTAACGTGTTGCCCCCACGGTTAATTATTATTGAGTTAAATATACCCGTCATGCCGATAGTGCAGCATTAATATTAATTGTAATAAGCAATGTACAGAGGTTCCTGGTTATAATTCCACACCTTATAGATTGTACAGCCCTTAACAAGTTCTTCTGCAAGTTCACCACATCCGCATCCTTCTTCTTCGATGTTTTCTATTTCTTCAATAATTTTCCCGTCTTGTTCAATTATTGATGTAACACCTTCTCTTGATTCTTCATCATTTGCAAATGCTATACCAGCGCCATACACATAGGCAAAATCGTTAGTTTTTACGAACTCTATTAAAGCTTCTTTTTTCATAACTATCACAATATGTATCTTTATCTCGCATTACAAATATAGCGAATTTATTTCAAAAGTTGGTATATATACCAACTTTTTATTTTATCGTTAGCAAACATTAACAAGTTATGCGATTAAGTAAAATATGGAAAGAAATATAGAAATCAATCTGTTTTAACCTCTATAACATCAGACAGATTGGTGGTGTACTGCTTGCTGATGTGTTCGCATTTGAGGTGCCAAGATTTATTTTTTGTTCCCTGTACGGCTACCTTAATGGTATTATGACCGTTCTTGCGATTAATCGCATCTATGGCAGCGGCCAGCCGTGATTGCTTATCACGGTCTATAGTATCAAAGAGGTTGGTTTGGATGGCAGAATCAGGAACGATATTCCAAACAATAACACCGGCTTTCTTGTACTGGTAACCGCCCTCTTTGCAAAAATCTATTCGGAGTGCCCGGACTGCGGTGCTCACAAGTTCCTGAAGGTCGTTGGTCGGTACCATCATGTGAATGGTACGGTTGATGCAGTGTTGCGGAAGATCTAAACGAAATCGGCTGGTATAGGCAAAGACCGTTATCTCCGTACAGCAGCTGTGTTGCATACGGAGCTTACGGACACATTCGGAAGAAAAGTTGGCGACAGCTTCCTCCAAGCTGGAGAGTTCAGACAGTCCGGAGTCAGGGAAACTGCGGCTGGTACAGATACTCTTCTTCTGAGGCAGTTCCTCGATATTAATACAGTTCTCACCACGAAGCTCCTTCCAGGTGCGGACACCAGTCACAGACAATAATTTTCTCACAAAGCTCTCACTTTTCTGTGTGAAATCCCAGGCGGTATTTATACCGTAATAGCGCAGCTTATCCAAGCTCCGATGACCGATACCCCAGACGCCTTTTACAACCGTGAATTGGTAAAAGCTTCGGAATATATGCCCACCGGAGGGTGCGGATTCTTCGAATCGATCAATGATCAGGAGGTTGCCAACCTGCTTTTCGATGCCGCCCGCGACTGGCTCTCCGCCCGGGGTTTGGAAGCTATGGACGGCCCTATCAACTTCGGTGACCGCGATCAGTGGTGGGGGCTGTTGGTCGAAGGATTTGAATTCACGCCGCTATACACCAATCCTTATAATTTCAAATACTACATCCAACTGTTCGAAAATTACGGTTTTCAGAACTACTTCAATCAGCACACCTACCTGCGTGAACTGGCTGAAGGGCTCTTCCCCGAAAATGTTTACGAACGGGTCAAACGGCTTCAAGAGGAGCCACGATACCGTTTCGAACATATGGACAAACGCCATATCGAAAGGTACGCAGACGACTTCCTCTCGGTCTACAACAAAGCGTGGGCCGGATTCTCGGGTGTCAAACCGATCGATCGCGAACACGCCTTCAAACTGATGAATACCTTGCGCCCGATTATCGACGAACGGTTGATGTATTTCGCCTACTATGACGACAAGCCCATCGGTTTCTACCTGATGATCCCCGACCTGAACGGAATTATCGGACCATTGAACGGGAAATTCGGTATGTGGCAAAAACTGCGCTTTTTGTGGCGGCTGAAAGTTACGAAAAAAGCCAAACGAATCTTTGCCATCATTTTCGGTGTGACTCCGGAATTTCAAGGTAAGGGCATCGAATCGGGTATGATCTACACGTTCGAACAATATGTCGGCAAGAAGATGCACGGCCGATATACAAGTCTCGAGTTGGCATGGATCGGCGATTTCAATCCGGTTATGATGCGTATGGTAGAAAACTACGTCTGCGCCAAAAGACACAAGATGCACACGACCTATCGTTATCAATTCGACCGGACCCGAGAATTCAAACGGGCCCCGCGCATGAATCGACGCAAAAAAGAGACAACCGCAGAGACTTCTGCCTAAACGATCTATCAGTTCACGCGACACTTATCCATATCGCCGACGCGTAAAGAGTCGAGGAAAAGAAGCTGTGACCGCTTGGATTTTTAAGGGAGGAGACGTACCTTTGGGTTCGGAAAATCGGATATGCGATCGATGAATTGGAAACATTTTATTAAAACTCATGCCGCACAGCTTCGGAAATATGGAATTCTCACCGGAATTCTTGTAGTGGCAGTCGTGTCGTGCATTCTTATTTTCGATCATTCTAAAAATCATCAAAATAATCATCAGACCATGACAAGAGGTATCATACACACGGAGAAAGGCGACATGCATGTCGAATTCTACGACAACGAAACCCCGATCACCGTAGCCAATTTCTGCAAACTGGCCGAATCGGGTTTTTATAATGGACTTACATTCCACCGGGTCATCCCCGACTTTGTTATCCAGGGCGGTTGTCCGCTCGGAACCGGAGCCGGAGGTCCTGGTTACACCATTAAATGCGAGACTTCAGCCCCGAAACAATATCACGATCGAGGCGTCCTGTCGATGGCCCATCGCGGTAAAGATACGGGAGGCTCGCAATTCTTTATCTGTATGAACCGGACCAATACAGCCCATCTGGATGGTGTACACACCTGTTTCGGTCGCGTTGTAGACGGATTGGATGTGATCGACGATATTCGTCAGGGAGACTTGATCCTCAAAGTTGACATCATCGAAGAGGAGGCTTAGACGATGGATTTTGAAGGAACTGTATTGACCGTATTGCCGGTTGTTAAGGGTACAAATGCACGCGGTGAATGGATCAAGCAAGAGGTCATTTTCGAACAACCGGGTGAATTTAATCGTAAAATCTGTGTTGGTTTTTGGGGTGATAAGGCTGCTGAAGCCGGAACTTTGCGTCCGGGTGAAGTGGTCAACATCTCTGCCAATGTCGAGTCTCGCGAATTCAATGGGCGCTGGTACACTGACGTTCGTGCGCGCCCGATGCGCTGCGTCGCGGCTTTGAGAGGTCACTGCTGACGCTCGCAGCCTATGAAGAGAAAACGCTTGTTGGCCTTGCCCGCGCCGTGGGTGACGGTGAGACAGTCGTGCTTGTGCAGGATCTGCTTGTTTTCCCCCAGCATCAACGACTCGGTATCGGCACAGCCCTGATGCGCGCGATGATGGATCGTTTTGCAAACGTCCGCCAGTTTCAACTTTTGACAGACGACACGGAAAAAACGCTCGCATTCTACCGCTCGCTCGGTCTGCACGACCTTTCGTCGCTTGGCTGTCAGGGCTTTATGCGCTGATTCGGCGCATCACTGGCAAAACATTCATAACGAAAAAGAGACAGCCGGAGCCTGTCTCTTTTTGTATGTATTACGCCTTATTTTCCCTCGTCAGGCTCGGAGAAGA
>OHBJ01001480.1_pt1 | contig 16112 bp, 14 predicted proteins | sample 1577241 | NCBI WGS metagenome assembly OHBJ01 (sample SAMEA3541594, study PRJEB24748) | human gut metagenome | biome: human gut; feature: human-associated habitat; material: faeces | place: China | collected 2012 | reverse complement strand
CCTATGAAGAAGATGATTTTGAGGCATACACTGTTCACGCCAAGTTTCAGGGAACTATGATGTCTTCGAGTGGGTTTTATTCAGGAACAAAAGACACAATTGATCTTTATTTGCCAAAGGAGCCGGAAACAATTCTTGTAACCAACAAAGAAGCACAGACGACAACAACGACTATTTACTCAGAAGAGGGACTCCTTGGAAATGATCCATATGAGGTCTTTTTAGGTGGAAATTATGGACTCTTGAATATTCAAACTAGCTCGCAGAGTGGAAGAAAACTGCTTTTATTAAAGGATTCCTATGCGAATGCAATGATTGGCTTTTTGACTCCATATTTTTCAGAGATTGATATTGTTGATCCGCGCTACTACAGCAGTGATCTTGATATGCAGATCGCTGTAAATCAGTATACCGATCTTCTGATTCTCTACAATTTGCAAAGCTTTGCAAAGGATTCGTCACTTGCACTTGTCTTAGGAGTCCTTATCTTTTTTTCAGAAAATGTTCGCGATTAGGATAAATTTCCTTTACTTTGATGTTTTTGCCCTCGTAGTCGCCTGCAAGAATTTCTGCGATACCGAGGTCTTCCTTTTGAACTGCTCCTGTTAAGAATTCCATATTTTTGTGCTCCTTTGATTTTTTAAGCGGGACGGAAAAAAGCCCCGGAGCATATCAAATTAATGAAATGCTCCGGGGCGAAAATTCTAAAAATATTCCGCGGTACCACCCGCTTTGAGAAAAAGGACTGTTCCTGTTTCTCCACTCTTATCCGTAACGTGGATGAATCGTATCTGCCTACTTTTGATATATAAAAGGCTTAATTCACATACGATAAACCTATCTATGCAATAAACCATATCAATCGTTCAACAGATCTGCTCCGGTAGTGTTCCTGCAATCAGCTCTTCCAAACAGCGCTCTCAGTCGGTGACGCTGTATTCCTGTCGGTGTCTGGTGATCCAAGTCTCCTTCAACGCATTTATTATTTTTTTGTTGTTTAACGTTATAACACAATAAACTTATTATTTCAACCCATCATAGCCAAAACTTAAGAAAATAAAGTATAGGAATATATTATAGTTTTTCTTAATTGTGGTTATAACAGAGCCTTCTTTTGCAACAATTATTAAATAAATTTAGGCCATTGCCTATTGCCTTTATTGAATTCGTATTGTAGAGTATATTTGGTATATATAATTAATTAATAATAATGAGGCAGGTAACACTTATGAAAAAACTATTATTTTTTGATATAGACGGCACTCTCGTTGATTTCGGCAATAGCACCATGAGCCCATCAACCGCTGATGCTCTAATAAACGCAAAACAAAACGGTCACATGATTTTTCTTTGCACAGGACGTAGTTACAATCAGATTTATCCATCATTAAAAGCCTTTGATTTTGACGGCGTTGTGGCTGCTGCCGGCGGCTATGTCACTGTGGGTGATAAGGTAATTGCACATCATGTCTATGGGCAGAATCTGTTACAGAAGGTTCTTGACACTGTTGGTGACAACAACACAGGACTTATCTTCCAGACAAAGGATAAAAGCATCACCAACCACAAGTGGGCCGACAAATTCATATCAGCATTCTCAAAGCAGTTTGACATGCATGTGATACAGGACAACCCGACATTTAAGGATATCGTGATTGATGATGAATTATCAAGCTTTTCTAATCGATACGCTGATGTTGAAAGCACCATCTACTGCAATTGCAACTACCACATTGATGATTTAAGAAAGCTCCTCGGCGATGAATTTGTAGTAACCCTGAGCAGCTTTAAAGAGCCTGAACCTTACAGCGGTGAGATTACATTGCGCGGTGTCAACAAGGCAACCGGCATACGTGATGTGGTAGAGTTTCTTCACATGAGTCAGGCTGATACAATAGGCTTTGGCGATGGCCAGAATGATTTTGATATGCTGCGCTACTGTGATGTCGGTGTTGCCATGGGCAATTCAAGCGATGAAGTCAAGGCTGTAGCCGATATAGTGACAGACGATATCAAAGAGGATGGGCTTAAAAATGCCATGGTGCATCTTGGACTTGTCTAAAAATGCACCATGGCATACTCTATGCCTCAATATTCATAAATCTGTCCCACTCGCACTCGTCTTTTGATGCCGATACAATCAAGGTGTACGAGCGCTCATCTGTTCCATCGAATACGAAGGTATAATTTTCATTCTCCTTCTCGATTAAATATGCGTATCCGTCAAGAAAATTGTTGAAGGTGTCGATATAATCTGTCTCCTCTATCTCCTCGTCAGCCGTGGTGCTCTTTAGGTTGCCATCGGCATCATATGTCTTAAAGCCCTCGCGTATGAATGAAATAATATTTGCATCTGAAAGCTTTAATATAAGGCCGTTTGTCCTCATATCACGGATATCTCTGTTTTTAGAATTATCTGCCTTTATGATTACGTTATCAAGGCATATTTTGAAGGTGCCAAAGCTCATCATGATATCGCTCACATGCACATCCGAAAATTTGAAATGTGTAAACTCGTTTTCTGTCCTGAATTTCATCTGTTATCCTCCGTATATACTCATGCCGATATTTTATCAGATAATTTTGCTTTGGGCAACTTGCATTTTATAATGTGCCGTACAGCTCAAGTGTATGGCCTACACTGCCTGCACCTATAAAATAATAGTCGCTTTGAGTGTCACCGTCTACAAAGATATACTGTCCGTACATCTTTATATTGCAAAAGAGTGCTGTGCGGCTTGATGCAGTAGCGATTCCATATCCATTGTTTGACACGACAAGCGGCAGCCTCTGCTGTCTGCCTCCGAACGAAATATATCTGGCTTTGTTTGTCAAATCAGTAAGGTCTGTCGCAAGTATTCCCTTGGATTTGAGCTTTTCCGATTTGTCCCAGTCAAAAAATGTGTAGCACTCGCCTGCGTCGGTAGGATCGAGCTCGAGTCCGGCGGCTATATCTTCGGCGGCATCGCCGGGTCGGTCGGTCATAAGGTAGCCTAACGCGCGCTCGGCATAGTATTCGGGCTGTTTGTCAACATTAAGAACCTTTGTATAGGCAATGACTGAGGCGGCGAAGTCGCCTTCAGCCGAAGCGAGAGCTGCCTCGGCGAGATTGGTGTTTATGTCGTCGGGGTTGTTGTGTCTGAGCCAGTTGATGTCGGCGCGGGCTGTTGCGGTGTGTCCGGCCTTCAGGTCGAGCAACGCGCGATGGAAGCGGGCATCGGTCATCGTGGTGTCGGCCTCGACGATGGCCGAATAGTCGGCGCGGGCTTCTTCGAAACGCCCCATAGCCATGAGAACACGGGCGCGGTTGCCGAGAATGGTTACAGAGCGCGGGGCTATGTCGTGGGCCTGCGTTAGTGTGACAAGTGCCAGCGAGTCGCGGCCACTGTTATATTGGACAATGCCCAGATTGCTCATCAGCATAATGTTGCCCGGATTCGACGGCTCGAGGCGCATTGCGCTCAGAAGCGCCTCTTCGGCTTTTGCCCACTGTCCGCGGGCTATGGCGCTGTCGGCGTCGCCGACGAGATTATAGTAGGCGTCGCTCGGCTCTTTCGATGCGGGGGGCTCGGCGAAGAGCGCTATCGTGGCCGCTATGGCGGCTATGAGGATTGACAGTCGTTTCATTGTTGGGTATCGGCGTCGGGATTAGAGCGGAAAGCGCGCGGCGACATGCCGGTTTTCTGCTTGAAATATTTACCGAAAAACGATTGGTTTGTGAAATTCAGTGTGTCGCTGATTTCCTGAACCGACATTCCTGTGTTGCGCAGCAGCATTTTGGCTTTAAGTATGACCTGAGAGTCAATCCAGTCGCCGGCCGGGCGGCCGCTGACTTCCTTAATGACTGTCGAGAGATGTTTGGGCGACAGACACATTTTTTTCGCATAGAAAAGCACTGTCCGTTCCTTCATGAAGTTCTTCTCGACAAGCGAGATGAACTTCGACAACAGCTCTTCGCGGCGCGAGGGCTGCTTGTTGGTGCGGTTCATACGCGAGGTGTATAGGCCGAGAGTCTCGTAGAAAAGAACCTCACACAGCGAATTGACCATCATGCGGTGATAAGGGAGCCGCGAGCCGGTCGAGCGGGTGAAGAGCGAATAGATTATCTTCAGCGATTCTATTTCGTCGGGCTCGGCTGTGATTATGGGCCGGTCTTTGAAGTAGAGGATACACGAGGCCATATAGGGGTACATCGGCAACATATCGTCGATGCGGTTGTTCTCTACGATGATAAAAAAGCCTTCGAAATCAGGCTCCTGGACAATCCCCTTTATAACGTGGGCTCCTCTGAGCACCATGACTTGTCCGGGCCCCATGCGCCGGTGTGTCAGGTCTACGGTCGCTTCGATTCCGCCGTTTATCGTGACAACCATCAGGGTCTTGTCGAGGCTGACAGTGTCGTCGAAAAGACGGAACCGCTCCAGAGAATTGAATACGGCGATGCCGCTGTCGTTCACCGATGTAACCTGCCGTTGTCGTTGGCGTGTGGACTCAGATGTCGTCATGTTCGTGTAGAAGTCTGCGGGCTTCGGTTAGATTTGCGGCGTCTACAATAATGTCGACCCCGAAGTTCGGGTTGGTGTCGCCCATCGGAAAGATGGCGTTTGTCGTTCGGTTGTCCAACAGGCATTCGATGCCGTGGTCAGCCAGCATTCCGGCGGCGATATGGGCGTCGGCTGCATTGGCGAAAGTGGCGGCGATTGCCGTCTGTTTGTCAGATGACTTCATTTTCGGTTCTGGTTAATGAATCTTTCGGCGGTCGAGTTCGGCCTGATAGCGTTTGGCATTAGCCTGGTGGGTCGCATAATCGGTGGAGAAGTTGTGGTAGCCCGAAAAGTCTTCGCGCGCACACATATAAATATAATTGTGGGCCGGAGCGTTCAACACGTCGTCGATGAGCTGAGGGTCTACAATCCGGATCGGCCCCGGAGGAAGACCTTTGACGCGATACGTGTTATATGGGGAATCTATGTTCAGCATGCTCCCGCCTATGCGTCGGAGCGAGAAGTCGCCGATTGCGAATTTAACCGTCGGGTCGGCCTGAAGCTTCATGCCCCGGGCGAGGCGGTTGAGGTAGAGACGGGCCACTTTAGGCCGTTCGTCGGCTTTAGAGGTTTCTTCGGCCACGATAGAGGCTATGGTTGTGACGCCTACGGGGTCGAGCCCGAGTTCGCGCGCTTTGGCGATACGGTCGGGGTTCCAGAAGGTGTCGCGGGCCTTCACAAGGCGTCTTACGAGCTTCTCAGCCGAGGTGGTGGCGTAGACTTCGTAGGTGTCGCAGAGAAACGCCGCCGGATATTCGGCTTTCTTGAATCCCTTGGCGCTCAGCAGGCTGTCGGCGGCGGCGAGAAACGCTTCGGGACTGACGGCGAGATTGTCCGTGACACGCCGGGCGAGTTCGTCGAGCGTGCGCACATTGTTGAACGTCAGCCTGACGGGACTCTCGTGACCGCGCGCCATCCGGTATCCGAACCGGGCGGCTGTCATACCTTTTTCAGCCAGATAGCTTCCGCGCAGTTCTCCGCCGCTCCCTCCGAGCGCGCGCCAGATAATGTATACTCGCGCGCCCTGACGCGAGCCGAGACGGCTTCTGAGGGTGTCGCCTACGGCTTCGGTGGTTTCTCGGCCGGTAAATGTCAGCCTGACGGTCTGCGGCGTGCGCCCGAAAACGAGTGCGCTGGCGGCTCCGAGCAGCATTCCGATAATGCTGCCCGCGATAATCAAAGCGAGCTGATTACGGCGGAAGAACGAGTCACCTTTCTTCGGCTGTCGCTTTTTCTTTGTCGTTGTTTTAGTTGTCATGAGCCGCAAAAATAAGAAATATCGGCCAAAAACTCAAATCTTTGGTTAAGCTGCCACACAATCGATGACCTGAACCAAAAGCCGGCGGCGATTGTTCTATTGACAGATACTCACGAAAGTTCAACTAAAGTTTCCGACAATGAAAAAAGATAATTCGCGACGTCGCCTCTCAAACGGAAAGCTATGGCTTGCCATAGGTGTTGCTGTGCTTGTTATTCTGCTTCTGCTATGGCTGACATTTGCCGATCTGCTGGGCGATACCGACGTGGCAGCTTTCATTCCGCCGGTTTTCTGACGACGGAATTTACAGCATAAGGTGGTATATGGCGGCGGTTGCATCGGGCGTAAGCTTGACGTAACCGCCGGGATGTGCGCCCTTGTTGCGATGGAATCCGGCCACGAGCGCGTCGAAATCGGGATTCCCGACGCCGAGTTCGGCGAGGGTGACGGGCATGCCGATCGACTTGTAGAACGTCTTGAGCCGTTTGATGCCCTCGAGAGCGTCGGTGTGGAGGTCGCCGGTAGGCTCGACACCCATGACCCTGTGGGCGAACTGGGCGACTTTCTCAGGCTTCTCGCGTTCAACCCACGTCATCCATGCCGGGAACACTACTGCCAGACCCGCTCCGTGAGTCACGTCGTAGAGAGCGCTGAGTTCGTGTTCGAGGCCGTGGCTCATCCAGTCTTCGACGCGGCCGGTGCCGCACAGGCCGTTGTGGGCCAATGTCCCGCTCCACATTATGTTGGCGCGGGCGTCGTAGTCGCGCGGATCGGCGATGACTTTCGGCGCTTCGGCCATTATTGCCATCAGAAGTCCTTCGGCGACGCGGTCGGTGGTCTCTACCCCCTCGGTCGGCGTGAAATAGCGCTCCATGATGTGGGCCATCATGTCGACGACGCCGGCTGCTGTCTGGTAGGGGGGCAGTGTGAATGTCAGTTCGGGATTCATCAGCGCGAACTGCGGGCGAAGAGTCTCGGGTGCGCGCAGCGAGATCTTGCGGCCGTCTTTGGTTATCACTGAGTTGCCGCTTCCTTCGCTTCCGGCTGCCGGGATTGTCAGAACTACTCCTACGGGAAGAGCCTCGGTATTCGTGGCTGTTCCGATCCAGAAGTCCCAGAAATCACCTTCGTAGGGCACTCCCGCAGCGATTGCCTTGGCTGTGTCGATCGACGAGCCTCCGCCTACGGCGAGGATACCGTCGACGTCGTTTTCGCGGCAAAGTTCTATGCCGCGGTAAACGTCGGCGGCAATGGGGTTGGGAACAATGCCCCCGAGGTCGATATGGGCCACGCCGGCGGCGTCGAGCGATGCCTTGACGCGGTCGAGAAGACCCGACCTCACGGCTGAACCGCGGCCATATACTATCATTACTTTCTTGCCCAGAAAACGGGCGCTCATTTCGCCGGTGCGAGTCTCGGCGTCGCGACTGAAGACGTAGCGCGTCGGTGTCCAGAATGTGAAATCTTCCATGGTTATTAATTTTGCCCCAAATATAGCGAAAAAATTTCTACCTTTGCAGCCTGTAAAACGAAAAAGCCACTATGCCTACAACTTCCCGCCGCGGTCGCGAGATGCCCGCTTCTCCGATACGCAAGCTCGTTCCTCTGAGCAACGCGGCAAAGGCCCGCGGAATCAAAGTCTACCATCTTAATATAGGCCAGCCCGATCTGCCGTCTCCGCCTCAGGCATTCGAAGCTCTGAAAAACATTGATTTCAAGCTTTTCGAATACAGCCCGTCGGACGGTCTGCCGTCGTTGCGCCGCAAGCTTGCCGAATATTACCACCGTTTCAATATTGATGTCACAGCCGACGACATCATCATAACGAGCGGCGGCTCGGAGGCTGTTCTGTTCGCTTTCATGGCTTGTCTCGATCCGGGCGACGAGATAATCGTGCCCGAACCTTCCTACGCCAATTATATGGCTTTCGCCATTTCGGCCGGCGCCCGGATTGTCACCGTGCCGTCGAGCATCGAAACCGGCTTCGCCCTCCCGTCGGTCGAAGAATTCGAGAAACTGATAACGCCGCGCACGAAAGGAATCCTCATCTGCAATCCCAACAACCCGACAGGGTATCTTTACACTCAGCGCGAGATGGACGCTCTGCGTGATATTGTCAAACGCCACGATCTCTTCCTCTTCTCCGACGAGGTCTACCGCGAGTTCTGCTATACCGGCGCTCCTTATATATCGGCGTTCCATCTGCCCGGTATCGAGGATCAGGTCGTATTGATCGACTCGGTTTCGAAACGCTACAGTGAGTGCGGAATCCGTATCGGAGCCCTGATAACCAAGAACCCCGAGGTGCGCAAGGCTGTGATGAAATTCTGTCAGGCGCGTCTGAGTCCGCCTCTTTTGGGCCAGATCGTAGCCGAGGCATCGATCGACGCCACTCCGGAGTATATGCTGATGACGTATAACGATTATGTCGACCGCCGTAAGTTCCTCATCGACGGACTGAACCGCATTCCCGGTGTATATTCGCCGATTCCGATGGGAGCGTTCTACACGGTAGTGAGCCTTCCGGTCGACGATGCCGACCGCTTCTGCCGCTGGTGTCTCGAAGAGTTCTCGTTCGAAGGGGCCACGGTATTCATGGCTCCTGCCAGCGGATTCTATTCTACCCCCGGACGGGGAAAGAACGAGGTCAGAATGGCTTACGTCCTCAACCGCGACGATCTCGGCCATGCTCTGCGCGTGCTGGCTGAAGCGCTTAAAGCCTATCCCGGCCGCACGATATGAATGTGGCCCTCCTGATAGCACGCCGTATCGACCTCCGCGGAAGCCGCCGTCGCGGCAGCGGCCCGGGGGTTGTGATCGCCGTAGCCGGCATTGCGTTGGCTCTGACGGTGATGATGATTTCTGTAGCTGTCATGCAGGGCTTTAAAAAAGAGATTCGCGCAAAGGTCACGGGCTTCGAGAGCCAGCTGACCGTAGATATAGCGTCGGAGAATGCCGACGAGTTCGGCGGCGAGACCGATGTGGTTACCGATGCCACGTCGGTGCGTCTCACTCCCGAACTTAAGGCCATTATTGCCGAAACGCTTCCGGGAGCGCGCGCAGCCATTGCCGCGAGTCGTCCGGGTGTGCTGAAAACCGATACCGACTTTGCCGGGGTCGTCTTTTCCACCCCTTCCGACTCGATGTTCGTGGCTTCTCATATTGTGGACGGAAAGATGCCCGACTACAGCGTCGGGAACAGCGAGAACGACATAATCCTGTCGGCCTCGATGATGCGTACGCTCGGACTCTCCGGCCCGGGAGAGAAGATAGGGGCTTATTTTTTCAGCAACGGCGGCATAAAGGCGCGCCGGTTCACTGTGGCCGGAGTCTACGACACCCATCTGACCGATTACGACGCCTCTGTGGTTTATGCTTCTCCGGCGATGATAGCGCGTCTTGACCGCCTCGGAGCCGACGCCGGAACGCGCATCGACATCAACGGACTTCCTTCCGACGCTCTCATAGAGCCGTCGGCGAAGCGGCTTCAGGACGCCCTGCTGACCGCTTATTACGACCGGCGTCTTCCCGAACTTTATCGCGTCGACAACGCCCACCGCCGTGGTGCTGTCTATTTCAACTGGCTTGAACTGCTCGACACCAATGTGGCTGTCATCCTTGCTCTCATGGCTGCGGTGTCGGCTTTCACTCTCATATCGAGCCTGTTCATAATCATTCTTGAGCGCGTCAACATGATCGGAATCCTCAAGGCTCTCGGAGCCTCGAACTCACTGGTGCGCCGCACGTTTATCATCGTTGCCGAACGGCTCGTCGTACGCGGCCTCGTCATCGGCAATCTGGTCAGCCTCGGGCTGATAGCTCTTCAGGCGTTCACTCATATTCTGCCGCTCGACGCCGATACTTATTATCTCAACTACGTGCCCGTTTCTATCGGTTGGCTCGACGTTCTCGCACTGAACGCCGGTGTCATAGTGATGGCGGCGCTCGTGTTGCTGCTTCCGAGCCATATCGTCGCCACTATTTCGCCGGCGCGGTCTATCCGTTACGACTGAGTCAACAATAACGGCGACGAAGGTGTTTCAATGTCGGAACATATTATTGACAGACATGAAACACCTGATACTTCTGCGCCACGGCCAGAGCGCCTGGAATCTCGAAAACCGTTTTACGGGCTGGACCGATGTGGAGCTTACCGACAAAGGGCGCAAGGAGGCCGCCGAGGCCGGGCGGCTCATCGCCGCCGAGGGCCTCTGCCCCGATTATTGCTTCACTTCGTATCTGCGCCGGGCCATCCACACTCTCGATATCGCCCTCGACGCCATGAACCGCTGCTGGGTGCCTGTGGTAAAAGACTGGCATCTCAACGAGCGGCATTACGGAGCTCTGCAGGGACTTAACAAAGCCGACACTGCGGCCAGATATGGCGACGAACAGGTTCACATCTGGCGCCGGTCATACGACGTAGCGCCCCCCGCGCTTAATCCGGCCGATCCGCGTTTTCCGGGCAACGATCCGCGATACGCCGGGCTGACAAACCGTGAACTCCCGCTGACCGAATCGCTGGCCGTCACTATAGAACGAGTGCGTCCTTGTCTCGAAGAGCTTATCGAGCCGTCGCTCAGGCTCTACGATAATGTTATCGTGGCGGCCCACGGCAACAGCCTGCGCGGTCTGGCCATGATGATGCTCCATCTCTCGGCTACCGAGATTGTCGGCTGCGAGATTCCCACAGGCAAGCCGTGGGTGTTCGAGCTCGACGACAGGCTGAACGTTGTAGCTAACCGTTATCTTTGACGGCATTGACGGGTGTCTCGGCGCTTTTTCGTAACTTTGCAGCCGATCATGATCTATCCCGAAAGTTTTGAACACAAAATAGGCTTCGATGCTGTGAGAAGTGCCGTTGCGGGCCGTTGTCTGACGGCTCCGGGGCGTCGTATGGTGGCCGACATGGGTTTTTCGGCCTCGTTCGAAGAGGTCAGCCGCCGTATCGACATTACGGCTGAGATGCTCGCTATTGTCAGTGGGCCCGATCCGATGCCGCTGAGCGATCTCGACGATGATCTCGACACCATCATTGCCGCAATCAGAGTCCCGGGCGCTTCGATTGAAGTTGCCGACCTTGTGAAACTGCGTCGTATGCTTGGAATTGTCAGGGATGTTGCCGACTATTTCGCCTCTCACCGCGAGGGGGAGAGTCAGCGGTCGCCTTTTCCGGGACTCGACACTACGGCTATTTCTCTGCCCGATTTCACGGCTTTGCGATCAGAAATAGACCGCACCATCGACAAATACGGGAATGTCCTCGACAACGCGTCGCCGGAGCTTGCCGACATACGCCGCCAGCTGCGCGGAATTTCAGGAACGATAAACTCAATAATGCGCAAAGTGGTAGCCCGCGCCATAGCAGAAGGTTATGTCGAGGCAGACGCTACCCCGACGCTGCGCGACGGCCGCCTCGTGCTTCCGGTTGCCCCCTCAAACAAACGGCGCGTGGCCGGCATAGTCCACGACGAGAGCGCCAGTGGAAAGACTGTCTTTATCGAGCCTGCCGAGGTAGTCGAGGCCAACAATCGTGTGCGCGAGCTTGAGATGGACGAACGCCGCGAGATAGCCCGTATCATGTCCGCCATAGTGGCGGACATGAGGCCCGAAGCCGACGAGCTCGCGGCAGCGTATCTCGATCTCGGCTTCTTCGACTTCGTGCGTTCGAAAGCATTATATGCTCTCGACAGCGGAGCTTCTCGTCCCTCGCTGTCGAAAGAACCGGAGATGGAATGGTACCATGCCTGTCACCCCGTGCTTCAGGCCACTCTCGCCGCTCAGGGAAAAGAGATAGTTCCTATCGACATCTGCCTGACGCCGAAGCAGCGTATACTGATCATTTCGGGGCCTAACGCCGGAGGTAAGTCGGTGTGCCTGAAAACTGTCGGAATACTTCAGTATATGCTTCAGTGTGGAATGCTTCCCACTGTCTACGATAACAGCCACTTCGGCATTTTCGAAGACATCTTCCTCGACATCGGCGACGATCAGTCGATTGAAGACGATCTGTCGACCTACTCGTCGCATCTGCGCACGATGAAACTCATGCTCCAGCGCGGGCGCACGACTTCGCTGACTCTTATCGATGAGTTCGGCGGGGGCACCGAGCCTCAGATCGGAGGCGCGATAGCGCAGGCCATTCTTCATCGTTTCAACGACCGCGGGATGTGGGGTGTGATAACGACCCATTTCCAGAATCTGAAGCATTACGCCGAGGACACCGAGGGCCTGGTCAACGGTTCGATGCTCTACGACCGCCATCTCATGCAGCCGCTGTTCCGCCTGTCGATAGGTAATCCGGGCAGCTCTTTCGCTCTCGAGATAGCGCGCAAGACCGGGTTGCCCGCCGAGGTTATTGACGAGGCGGGCGAGATTGTCGGCAGTGACTATGTCAATCTCGACAAATATTTGCTCGACATAACCCGCGACAAGCGCTATTGGGAGAACAAGCGCGCAGCTATCCGCAAGCGCGAAAAAGAGCTCGAGGCCACTCTCGAACGTTATCGCGACGAGGCCGAGACGCTGCGCCGCAGCCGCCGCGATATCCTTGCCGAAGCCCGCGCCGAGGCAACGCGGATAATCGAGGGCAGCAACGGAGCTATCGAGCGTGCCATTTCGGAAATACGCCATGCTCAGGCCGAGCGCGACCGCACCCTCGAAGCGCGCCGTCAGCTCGCCCGCGACAAACAGGAGCTTCAGCGTGAGTCGTCGAAGCTTCCCGAACTGCTGCGCAAGGCGCCGAAAGCGAAGAAAGAGCGCGCCAAGTCCCCGACAGCGGTTCAGACGGCGAAAGCGCCTGTTGAAGTCGGCTCGACGGTCAGGCTCGACGGTCAGGGTACGCCCGGACGCGTCATTGAGATAAGCGGAAAGAATGCCGTTGTTGCTTTCGGCATGATAAAGACAACCGTAGCTCTATCGCGTCTGCAGCCTACCAACGCAAAGATTCCCGAGGCATCGGCTAAAGGCGCAGGATTCGTATCGTCGGCCACTACCGACGCCATGAGGCGCCGTCAGCTCCAGTTCAATCGCGATATCGACGTGCGCGGGATGAGGGCCGACGAGGCAATTCAGGCTGTCACCTATTTCCTCGACGATGCAATACAGTTTCAGGCCGGACGCGTCAGAATCCTTCACGGAACGGGGACGGGAGCATTGCGTCAGGCTATCAGGACTTATCTGGCAACAGTGGCCGGAGTTTCGCATTTCGCCGACGAAGATGTGCGCCTGGGAGGCGCCGGAATCACCGTAGTCGATCTCGACTGACACTTTTTTGTAGCCATTTTTTGAGGCCCATTATTGTCCCGATGACGGATGATAATGGGCTAAATGTGTCGTATAGTACCTGTCTTTATTGGGAATATTGGCCGATTTGTCGAAATATGTTTTATAACATATAAAATTATTTGGGACTTTTTTACCCCCCCCCGTACTTTTGTTTCGAAAATAAAAACACCGCAATAGTTTCGAATTTCGAAAGTAGTTGCGTTGTTGCGAAACTGACGCAATTTTAATTCACAACCAATCATAATAATTTCCAATTCTAAACATTTCACATCATGCGCAAGCCGTTAATACTGAAACAAGTTGCGTTAAGCACGGTCGTACTCTGCGGTCTCACAGCCTGTGACGACGACACCCGAACCGATGGTTTCTCATCTTACGACGAACCTGAAATCCATGAGCTTTCCGACGCACAGAAAGAAGTCATTGCCTATACCCCGAAAAATGCGGTAATCGCCCATCGCGGCACGGAGTTCTGGGCGCCTGAAGAGAGCGAGGCCGCCATGCGCTGGGCCCGAAATATCGGAGCCGATTATCTCGAATGCGACCTTCAGCGCACAAAAGACGGAGTCACACTTGCCCTGCACGACACCGACCTGACACGCACGACAGATATCGAGGTCATTTATCCGTCGAGAATTGCCGACTACGTAAGCTCATTCACGTTCGAGGAACTGCTGAAGCTCGACATCGGATCGTGGTTCAACGAAGCCAATCCCGAGCAGGCGCGCTCTTCGTTTGTAGGGCTCGACGTGCTGACGCTCGAAGATGTCATCGCCATTGCCGAGGGCAAGCGAATCAAGCGTGACGCCGATGGCAAGCGCGTTATTATCCGTAATGCCGACGGTTCTTATGCCGGCACGGAATATGTTCCTGACGAGGCCGACAACGGAAACCGTCCCGGTGTATATATCGAGACAAAAGCTCCCTGGATGTTCGCCGGTATGGAAGAGACTCTTCTTGAGATTCTGACCCGCACCGGATGGTATGCCGAAGATATCAACCAGCTCAAAAAGATTCCCTACAAAGACGGCAAGCCCGGCGAAGTCGATGTCGCCAATACTCCGGCGCGTATAATTCTCCAGACATTCGAACAGGACGGCCTTGCAAACTTCAACCGTGTCTTCAAACGCAAGATTCCCACCCTGTATCTGTTTGGCGACATGAACTCCACTCCGCAATCCTACGCCGCACACATCAACTTCGCCATCGACAACGGCGCAACCGCAATGGGCCCGAACATCGACTATATTTCTGGCTATCCCACAAGCCTCAAGTCTTGGCAGGCCGCTATGATACAGAAAACCGGCATGGATGTTCATGCATGGACGTTCAACACTCAGAACCACATGCTTGCCTACACAGGCCGCTGGACTGACCCGACAAAAGAAGGCGGCCCCGACAAAAACTCGGTTGATATGGTGTTTACCAATCATGCCGATCTGGCGATCGATTATTACCGCACGACCCTGCAGGGATATCTCGATAAAGGACTGAACTACTTCAAGAGCAATGCCAACAATCCCTGGTTCAGGGATAAAGGTGATAACCTGCAGCTCCACAAGACCCGCCGCACAGCGCAAGAAGTTCTTGACGAACTCGGCTATTATAAATAAAAGTCACTCTCTCCACATCATCACAAATTCATCCATTAAAGAAAAATCATGAAAAAGATACTGACATTATCCCTGTGTGTACTTGCGGCCGCAAGTGTTGCTGCCGAAGAAACCGAAGCACAGCACGAAATGAATGCCTACATTCAGGACGGCATTACAAAATTCAGCACTTCCGACGGCAAGTATAGTTTTCGCGTAGGTGCACGGGCTGATATTGACGGCGGAGTGTATTTCGACGACCACACCGACCGCGGCAACGGCGCAACACTGTCGGCCGCGCGCATTCGTCTGTTCAGCAAACTCGGCGACCACTTCGACTTCAAATTCGATGTCGACTTCATGGCCAAAGGCAATATGCTTAAAGACGTGTTTGTGCGCTGGCATTCCAATAAAAACGGATTCCTGCGTCTGGGTAACTTCGCAGAGCCGTTCTCGGCCGAGAATATTCAGTCGACAATGGATTATCCGTTCATTGCAAAGTCGGCGACTGTGCAGGCATTCGGTACCGGGCGTGCGCTCGGTCTGAGTTACCGCTACTATCATCCTTATGTATGGGTTGAAGGCGGAGCGTTTAGCCAGAAGCTGTCAAACGAATATCATGGCGGTGACATGGGATATTCTCTCTCTGCCCGTCTGCTCGGCCGCTATACCAGCGAAGATTTCAACATCCATGCCGGCGGTAGCGTCAATTTCAGAGTCCCCAATGCCAACGGTATCAAAAACGGCAGCGATAAATATAACCGTTCGCTGACTTTGTCGTCGAATCTCGAATCTAACATTGACAATACGCCGTTTTTGCAGGCTAATCTCAACAACGTCAAGAGCACATTCAAATACGGTCTGGAACTGATGGCCAACTATCGCAATGTATATGTCAAGGGTGAATATATCCATACCCATGTCAACCGTGAGCGTGACTGGGTTTATGATTTCAATAACTCGCTCGGCACATTCATGGGCTCGATGTTCCCGACTATCGAAAGCTATAAGGCCATGATGGGTGAGGACACTCCGGCTAATTTTCAGGGCTTCAGCGTAGAGGCCGGCGTTATCGCCATCGGCGGAGACTACAGCTATAACCGTGTCGATGCTCTCATGCGCCGTCCCGGCGGCAAGACGCTTGAGTTTGTTGCCCGCTTCAACTATACCTCGCTGAACGATGTCATTCCAGGCTCAATCTATTCTGTCGGCATGATGGGCGACGGTTTTTATACAAGTCCGCTTCACCAGTCGTACGGAATGACCAACGGGTCGATAGGCGGCGGAGCTGTCCACTCATATACTTTCGGTGTCAACTACTACATCACCAAATCGCTGATCGCACGCGTTGACTACAGCTATGCCCGTTTCAACAACCAGTATAGTCTGGCATACAAAATGGATCGGAACTTACACTCACTCATGGCTCCC
>OHBJ01001477.1_pt1 | contig 16127 bp, 8 predicted proteins | sample 1577241 | NCBI WGS metagenome assembly OHBJ01 (sample SAMEA3541594, study PRJEB24748) | human gut metagenome | biome: human gut; feature: human-associated habitat; material: faeces | place: China | collected 2012 | reverse complement strand
CACGAACCAGCGAAACCTTGCCATCCGCAACCGTCAGCTGCAACGTTTTTACGGGGTTTGGACAGTCGGGGCCGCAAGATCGAATTGGGATATATGATATGCGAAGATCACAAAAGCATGAGCGGCAAAGCCACGAAAAACGCCGGAACGAGGATCATGACAAGATCCTTCAGAATACGGCCCCTGTTTGCGGGAAGGCCGGAATCGATCTGCTCGATGTGGGAAAAAAGGTCAGAAACCCCAGCGCACAGACCGGCGAACGAATAAACCAGGAAGGCATTGCGGGCTATCACCTCATTGCCGGTCGGTGTTCCGGCACGGAGGAAGTAACGACCTGATGTTCCTGCCGGAACGCTGACGGTCTTGCCTTCGTGCAACGGTGTTTCAGTCTGTTCCTGAGCATCGTAAAGAGTCGCGCTGCTGAACTGGTTCAGTCCGCCAAACGACAGTGTTACCATTTCCTGCTTGCTGCCGTAAACGCCCAACGGAATGTTATACAGTTCAGAAGTCCGGTTGATGCTGGTTGCCATCGTGCCTGCTACGGTATAAACCATCGGCACGTCGCCCAAGTTGGAATCGAGGAACAACTCGGCATCTTCGCTCGTTTCGTAGTCGGCCGAAGCTGCCATATCGTAGGCCACCGCCGCCCGGCTGGTCCGCCCGTCGCTCGTCGTGGCGGTAATGGTCAGGGCATTCGCGCTGCGCAATCCGTCGTCGTTGCCACCTAAGGTTTGCATTTCTTGGGTGAATTTGATGACATTACTACTTGTTTCTGTCTTCTTTTGAACGAAGAAGGATTGTAAAGGTGCTATGGTTGTTGCATCATCTTGCGTTGTCCACCCTTCATCATTATCTGGATCAACAACAGCAATATTCTGTACGCCGTCATTCACGACCCAATACTTAGGCTCTATTACCTCACTATTACCTTCCAAGAACGCATTCATATCCAAATGCGCCATGAATGGATTACCTACCAAGTAATAATCCTTAGTAGCTGATTCCGAAAGCTCAACCGTTATAGGTTCACCTTCACCCGCTTTGTCTATATCCGTATTTCGGTTATACAACTGCCGAGCAACCAAATTTCCTTTAGTAGTAGAACCAGAAGAACGGGTAATAGTGATTTCATCACCTACAAAAGGTTGTCCATTATTATAATGATAAAGATCATATTTAGGATCTGCTTTCGGCAAACGGAAAATAGCCTCATTCGTTGTTACATCCTGCACCTTCAATGAGAATCCTTTTCCCGGTTCATACTTTTCGGCAACATCATTCGTTAAAGCACTCCAATTTCCGGAAATAGCTACATTCTTTTTAGTTGTTGCATCAGTATATAACGGAACTTCTGTAGTTATTCCTTTCCACATACGTTGATAAACGGATGGCTTGAAACGATTATTGGAATCACTATCAAAATTAATATCCGTAAAGTATTCCTGCTTTTCATTTCCATCATCATCCGTATAGAAATCTCCAGCAACTACACCATCTATAGGTGTCGCCCACGAATACCACTTGCCTGGACTCACCTTATAATCCACATACGCTTTGTTATGTATCAAATATTCGGAATGCAACATCTCCGCTCCCGGTTCGAAGTGGATCTCATCCAGCAGGCTGACACGATAACGCTCGGTGGTCAATCCATTTGTATTATCAAACGCCATCAGGTCGTATTGGATGTTTTGCGTCGGATCCGCAACTTCAGCCGGACGATCTGAATTTACCCAAGAACCTTTCTCTCCATATCCCGCTTGATAAAGCCAGATCTTACTGTTGGCAGGAATCACCACTTTCGAGAAAAGCATCGGAACGAAACCCCGATCGTCGTTATTATATTCTTCAATCGTATTCGTCGCCTTAATGTCTGTATTAGTAGCCCGCTTCCAGTTTCCATCGTAATTCCAGTTACCAATAGTCACCTCTTGTGGCTGGTTTGGATCATCTTTTTGAGTATCGTTCCAAACCAAATATTCAGGGACAACTTTCATCGTCACCGGGAATTGCCCTAAACAAGCAGTTCTTTCGCCAACGTCCTTTATAGCCTCTTCAAAATAAACCGTAAAAGTATAATAATACCCTTCACGTGGCTTGAATTGAAAATCAACTGATTTACCATTCACTAGTAATTCCTGCGTCTCCAAATTAAATTGAACTTGCATTTCATTTGTAAAATTGGAACCTGTCGTATAATAATGTGCTTCCAGACCCTCCAGTTTACCAATCGGTAAACTCATCTTATCAAACGATTCCCCCTGATCGGTAATAAACTTTTTCATATCCGGATCATCTGTGTCCGTCAAGAACAACTTGTTATATGAATCATCTATGACTCCGTTATATTTCGTAACCGGTTGAAGCTCGAAATCCGTGTTCTCTGGATCATACGATTGTGCCCCACGCAAATCAACAGTCAGATTATTTCTACTCGTCGTGCTGACCGATTCGATCTGCTTGAGCCCGATACGAAGTGCCTGCTTATCGGCTAAATCATCCGGATATTGTACTGTATTGAATCCGATATGCAAACCCGGAGCATCGCCGGTTGTAGTCAGTTCCAGGTAGGTATATCCCCAACAAAGGTTTCCTTTCCACGACTCCTGATTGTATCCCAAATCTTCCATCACCTCCTCAGAGACACTCATCGGGATCGGACAAATCACGACACGCATCACATCCAGCAGGGTGATATTCAACGAAGGCTGGTGTAATACCAACGGACGGTTTTGCGCCCCTTCCGGTGCTTGCGCAGTATTCAAATAATAATCAATCAGGTTATACATGTTTTGGGTAAACGTATTGTTGTTTTCGTCTGTCTGCCCAATCAAGTTTGAATCCAATTCCGTAGCCGAAGGCGCAAGATTCCGGAAGATAGTCAACGCATCCTGCAAAGAAACGTCATAAGTCTCGTTTATCTCTACATATTGAGCTTGCGGATCGGCGATTTGCCCTTCCCTATTTTCCCCAAAGAACCAATCAAAATAAACAGCATCGGCAGGAACCGTCACCATTTCACCATCACCATCTCCACGAGGCACTTGTAGCTCTACGGTGAAATTATTGACATGACCTTTACAAAACTCCGTTTCGGGAGTCACGATCTCGCCATCGATCTTGATGGTCGTGTTGCCGGTCACGTGGAAATCCGCCTTAATGGCGCAAGGGTCATTATAGAAACCAGCAAATGCGATCGGATCTAACATATGGAGACCTTCTTCTGTTGTTGTAATAAGTTTTTCATCCGGATCTGGCACCAGCAATATCCAATAGGTTCGTCCGGGGATCAAATCGCCATAGAAATCGACCGCCAAAGCCGTACTGTCATTTGAGGTAAAACCATAAAAGGCATCTCCATTCGTGACCGCCAAATTTCCGCCTACATTATTCAAATCGTATACCGTGTTCTCTACAAAATCAGAGTTATACGTCAACACACGGAATTCATACGAATTGTCTTCCTGCCCCAGATGGACTGCCGATTTTTTCATGGCATCCACGAAGTTATTCCCGTTGAAATTATTGTGGAAAAGCAAGGTATCAATAAAACAGATACCCAAATTCCGGGTTTCATCCACACCCTCATTTCCCACACGTGCCATAAAACGATCCCAGTCGAGCCGCAGGCTCATCAACGTACGTTCTGTCGTACATGCCGAACGCAATTGCCTTGCCTCCGCCAATGGCTTGGAAATATACACCCTGATCTCGTCCAAATAATAGTCACCACCTCCCGTAGAAGCGCAGTTGTTATCGACACGCAATTCATAGCTTTGATAGGAAGACACATTCCAGTCGTCATTCACAAACGACATAAAGACTTGATACCAGTCGTTCTGTTCCTCTCCATATCCATTATCATCCGTATATTCAGACCCACTTTTCGTTGTAAGTTTCGTTGTTGTTTTGATTTGGCTGCTTGACTGACGATAAATCGGTGTGCGATTCCCTTTCCCATCTATCCCATAAATCGTAAACAACATAGCCGCATCGTCATTGCCTGCAGCTTCCGCACTTTTCACCCATGCGCTGACCAACAATTCACTACCAGGACACAAATTCTCAGTAAATGGCAAAGAGACCAACTCTCCGGGACGATCCGAGGCATCCACATACAGAAAATAACCCTCGCCATTTCGTCCACCTAAAGAGGGTTTAGTAGGTGCCTTCACAGTATTGTTTACTTTATCACCGTATCCCATATAATCGTTCACGATGGCGTAACTACCCCATTCGGTGAAAGGCTGATTATTAAAGTTACCATTATTATCAGTCGAGCCATCGAAATCAGCAGTAGTCGAGCCATCAAAAAAGGCATACGAACTATAATCCCAGCTCAACGGATAAGGATAATACGCTGATTGCCCATAATCTTCTGCCACCTCCGGATCATAATCAAAGGTACGGGAAGTCAATTCGATGTAGTTATCTTCCAAATATTCCGGAGTACGGTAGAGATATGCGTCTTGGAACCAATTCTCTTGAATTGTCTCACCGCTATTTCTCGCCTTATCCAGCCGGTCGATCTGGTGCTGCGTCAGCAAACGGGTATTTTTCTTGAAGGTCAACTTGAAGCGGGCGATGTTGTAGGTAGTTCCACTGACCGTTTTCTTCACCAGGATCGTCGCTGTCGTCCCATCGGATACACTCCAAGTTCCCCGTTCGGTCATTTTACTCTTTCGGAAGGAGATAATACGATTATCTGTTAATTCATCGTTCACTAATTGAATACCGGCCGAATTCTCATCGATTTCCACTGACAAAGTACCGTTCCAATCTCCCGGAACCCGGTAAAACTCCGCATTACGGGCGATCGCCACCATCTCGTCCGTATGGTCGCTGACATGGTCACAAGGGAAGGTGATCTCATATTCCTCCAAGTACTTATTACCCCCATTTTTATAGCCATCCGTATTCAAACGCTCGTATTGATTCAAATAAGTATTATTTCCCCACGTATCATCTATTCCGACAATATAATAAAGAACGCGCAGGGAAAGGGTCGGTTCCATATAACTATTACCAAAACTTCCCCCTTGACCGGAACTAAAATTATCCGTGAAGTCTGTATAACCGGAAATATCGCAACCTACCACATAATAATCGTTTCCGGCATTCCCATTTAATATCGAAGAATATTCATTATCCTCTGGATAATAAAAATCCGCACCATAGGTGATCGAGCTGCTTCCAATCAAATTGGCTCCACCTACGTATCCATTCTGGAAACGATAGACAGTTGTTCCTGACTTTGGAGTTAAAATGTCATTTACATTATTGCCACCTGTTAATCCCGTGGCGAACGTTCCTTCTGTCAGGTAATTATACCAACGCTGGTATTTCTGTGCGCTACTCTGCCCTCGGCTGGACGAAATAGTTGGCAACCACAACGAGACTGACGACCCTTTCTTCACATACAGCGTATCTACGTAGGTATGGGCGGATTGAATATCAACACCCGCATTCGTAAACATAGGATGCTCATCGTCGAATGTATCCACGAAGTTGCTGCCGCTACGCATCGTGTACCACTTCGCCGCCTTGTGCTGGATAGAAGGGACTACCCCCTTTGCCTGAAAGGTAATTCCCGTTATTCGGGTTTCATTAGCAAACCACCCATCTTCCGCTGTAATCTTTAATGTAATAGTCGAACCACTAGATTGATTTAAATCAATAGTGCATGATGTATTATCACCTATACCACTCGCTGAGCCTATCTCATCATTTTCATCATTTAAGACAGTGATAGTTTGAGGTGTATAATAAGTCCCCCGATTTCGATAAAAATTCAAAATAATCTGATCAGCTACATTACTTAAATTAACGGTAATTGAACCAGTCTCTCCAGAAGAAATCGTCGCATAATTATTCGTATTGTTATCAAAAATCCGACCTACATTTGATACGTATTGATCCGCAGAATAATTATTTATAGAAATTTGGCTATAATCAACAACAGAAGAATACTTATCCCCATACTCCTGCCCCCAAGCCTCCGCAACCGGCCACAAGGCAGCCACCATCAGGAAGATGAGGGCGGCTGTCGTCTTATATATATTTGTTATTTTCATAATCATTTTTCCTTTCTTCCCGGGATGAAGCCCGGGGTTTCTTACTCTTCACTAACCTTTCAGCCCTTCGGGCAGCTCCCCTACGACAGGGCGATGGGGTCCTCAATTATCAATTGTCAATCGTCAATCGTCAATTCTTATCCACCGGCACGAACTCGAGGCCGGAATCGCCACCTTCGCCTGAGGTGTTGCCACCGGGTGTTTCATCCGTTGTTGGCTGTTCCTCTTTCGAGGTGTTCGAGCCGCGACGATTATAGGCAGCCTCGACATCGAGGATCAGGCTGTTCAGTCCCGCCATGAAGTAGAGCGATTCTTCCGATTCATTCAACAGGTTAGACGCAAAGGCGAAGTCCGTTATCTCACGATACAATTCGCCCACCTGTACCCGTACGTCGCGCATCTTCTCATTGAGATAGGTAGTGGACTTTTTCACGTCTGCCCCTTGCACCAACGCCTCAAACTGGTCGTTGTACGATTGCAACTGGTCCAGATACTTCTCAAGTCCCAATGCGGTCACCGCCGTCGTATTTTCCGTCTTGTTCATATCCATCAGGAAACCTTTGATCACTTCCGTCTCCTGGTTATACGGCAGTTTGCCGACGCCATAATACGGCTTCGCCACGACGTAAAGTTGTTCGGCAGCCTTGCGTTCCTCTTCCAGAGGCAGGGAGCGCGCCCGCGAAATCAGTTCGATGATGTAGGCAATCAGGCTGTCGCGCAGGCGGTCGATTTCCTTCTTGGGTTTCGTCTCGGCCTTCACCTGCGATTCGCGAGTCAGGTCGCTCATCGTCTGCAAATAGCCGTCCAACTCAGCCACCTGATCGGCAGTGATGGCCAATGCCGGGGCGGCGTCGCGGCTTTCCTCGTCTTTCACGATGGGCAGCAAGGCCCGCACGCGTTGCATGAAGTTGATAAATTCAGCATGGTTCAGACGTGTCAAACTGATCTCTTCTACCCGGATATAATTTTTTCTCATTTTGTTATCCTCCTATTTTTTTATTATTATACTGTTTTCTTCGTTCATTTGCCTTCTTTCCATCGTCAGCGGGCTGTTGCGCCCTCGCTTCAGATAAAAAACAGGCGCATTTTGCCTGTTGCGACCCCGCATTTGTTAAAAAGCGCACGTTTTTCACGTGGCGACGCTCGCATTTGCTAAAAAACGTATGTTTTTAGGCCGAAGCGAGGGCGATTTTGTTAAAAATCGTATGTTTTTTCCTCGAAGCGACCCCGCAATGCCCAAAAACGCTTGTTTTTTCCTCGAAGCGACCTCGCAACACGCCAAAAACATGCGTTTTTCATTGCTCCGGGTTAAAACCTAGGGCTCCGGGTTAAAACCCGGAGCTGAGGGGCGTTTCACCAACCCGACTGCCTCGTACCAGCGTGGCGCTTCGCCCCATTGGGTGAGGGAACGGGTTGACAACTGATATTCATCCCAATCTTTCAGTGGAACAGTTGTCATTATCAAATTATTTGGACTTAACAAAATCGGTCGCATAATCTGATATTGTAACGTGATCTTTTGATCTTTTAATGCAACGACTCGCCCCGTTATCGGGGAAACAGCCTCATCACCCTGTTCATTTCCAGTCGGCAGAGAAGCATCGAACTCAATCAAATTATCATCTGCCGAAGAATTTGTCCATGTCCATGCTAAAATATCCCTCTTAGTGCTTGTTGTATTATTCCACAAATAAGCATTAATAGAAAATGTACAACCTTCCGGAACAGTTGCTTGATAAGCTTCCTCCTCCTCACTACCTTCTACGATACCGTTATTTCCAACCATAATTGGTACTGGATAACCACCAATCGGAGCAATCCAAGCTTCGATTTCAAACACGACATCAGAAGTTGCCAAACTTAACCGCACAGGCTTAACATTGTTTCGTGGAATATCTATTGTAGTCACATTCAACGATCCGGCATAGGTTGCTTCATTACCGGTCCCTTCTTCTACCGTCAATTGTACCGTATATTGACTATCTAAAGTTTCATTCACATAGATTTCTGGCAAATCAGTAAGCTTGTTATTCTGGGCAGTCAAACCTAAGACCTTTGTTACAGTTGTCTTTTTTTCAGTATCCACTCCTTCGGAAACATTTGGGAACAATGAAACATTCGAAGCAAATCCTGAATAAGCAATCTCTATAACTTTTACATCAGCTCCCTGATTATTTTGCAAAGCTGTTTTTATTTTACTGACCAAACGAACCAATGACAAACTGATTCGCTGCCCATCGACAGTCAGTTCCACATCCTGCTTTACACTCATGGGAATGTATTTTCTGTTTTCTTCATCTGCATTATTTATATCTACAGCTGCAGCCGGATCATTAATAACCAAGTCATCGATTCCCAACCACTCACTACCTTCAGTCATTTTAGAAAGCAATTCATCTACGGATGCATTTTCTGTTCCTGTCTTCGCATGCTCCATATTGGCAAAGGCATAAAAAGTATAGCTGCCCGGCAGAATATCGATTGTTGTTGAATACTGCGGCAGATTACCGATCGCGGCTTCTGCCTTTTGATCCGCGGTTAACTCCTCACTATCCGGTGTTACCGTGATATGCTTGGCAATCGTATCTATATTTTCCGTATCATGCCCCACAATAAAGAGATGCAAGGAATGGATAAACTCTCCTTCCACCGCATTCTCATCACCGTGCATCGCCTTGGTTTCTGCAGTTTCAGCCGCCCCGATACGGATGCTGATCGCTTCCAACTGGGGATCTTCGTCCACCGGAGGCACAATGATTTCAGGCTCATCTTCCGCTCCGCCAATTTCTTTGGTGCACGAAGGCAAAACACCCGACAACAGGCACAAGCAAACCAAACTTGCAAAATATGTCTTCATCTTTTTCATGCTCCTTCCTCCTCTGTATTTACTGCCGGATTCAAATTTATATCCTCTTCAGGCAGCATAATCCAATCTTCTACCAACACATTGACATTCACATTGCGGTCTCCCGGAATATCACCTCCCGGTCCCGTAATGCTGGTTACATCCAGTTTGTACAAATTATTGCGCACAATGGCATATTCCATCACGCCACCCGTTTTATCTTTCACTCCGACCAAGTCATTATTTTTATCCTGATCATTGGCATGCTTGATCCAATAGGTATAATAGCAGATACCATTCTTATAGGTGGACATTCCACTTATATTGTGTAAGATACGACGCGTTGTTCCAGAAGGTACGTCAGAAGATTCAGTATAATCTACCACAGCCTTTCCTTCAACCTCTTTATAAAAGCATTCATGCTCCAAATAATAATCCCATGCCAATGTTGCTTTTACCTCTTCTGGAATGTTCCCTACTGTTCCTTCTTCATTAGATTTGCTTATTAAATAAGAACGATAACCAACCGGGTCATCTCGTAAAGCTGTAATGAATGAAGACCGAAGGTTCTCCCAAGTAGATATAGTATTAGTAAATGTTTGCTTCAAATCATTCCAAGTTGGTAAATTGGATGAATTTTCATATAGACCATTCATCAATGCTTCCAGCGTAGCATACACTTCTCCATTATATTCAAAGAAAGTTTGTTCTTTATCCATACCATTCGGTGTATATTGCGCCCGGAAAACCACGCCGGTAGTCAGTCCCTTATCACCTAGCTGGTTGACATTCTCTTTCGGATAACCGATGCAGTTGTAGCCTTCATTAGTAAACAATGTAGTATAATTTGCATCAGCTTCCCATGCCAAAGATATATCCTCAGTATTTGTCGGATCACCATATCCGAAATTCTTGTAATAGGTTGCTGGCACAAATGAACCACTACTTTTATTTTCTATTGCATCAATAACATAGTTGGAAGCAGTAGAACTTGCAACTCCTTGATATGTTTCCATGCCTAAATAAGTCCAATCAGTTTCCGTAAACGAAAATGAATTTGCCACCCGCTTCAACAGCCAGCTTGGAGCTTCAGCATCCAATACATTCATCAGCATGGCACCGGTGATTCTGGCCGTGTCGATTTGCTCCGAGTTGAAACCCGGAGTTACGATATATGTACCATCATCCTGGCCTTCCGAACCTTGTGCCCGATAATCTACCCTTGCCGAAACACGTTCCACATCAATAACGGTATGTGCCGGATTGGTTTCGCTATTGCTGGGATAAATCTCCAACGGATAATTTTCATCATCAGCCGAAGCCATGAGGAAGTTGGAATATCCCGCTTGCGTCGGGTTTGAACCCGACGTTGATGATGGAGCATCATAATCATAGATCTTTTGTACCACAGCTTGCTGTAAATCACCCAATGTAAGATTCTCTATTGGTTTGTCCACTAAAAAATCCCCCCCATTCACCACAGCCAGTACATGATAGGAGTGATTGACAAGTAGCTGCGTTACTTCTACCGGCTTTGTATTCACTTTATCATCAACATGAATAAACTTTCCTGTTGCAAAATGATGCCGAGCAACAATCTTTGTCTCAGAATCACTATTTACTCCTTTATCTCCCTCTCCTACCTCATAAAAGAACAGGGTAATATCGTTCACCTGATTTTCATTCGATTGTCCTACTTCCGGACCATCACCATCTTCCCCGCCGGTCGGATCTTCCAGATCGTTCTCATCCGCGCGGGTAGAGGTATTCATCCCCGTGTTGAATGCCACAGCCACATAGGCATAGGGTACACCTTCGGACGTATAGAGCTGGCAATCCTCCGGATCGTCGTGAATCAACGAACAGGCATTGAATGCACCCAAAGCTACGGCGATGATACTATATATTTTCGCATATATTCTCATGTTGCACCTCTCCTATTTAAATCTCAAGATGTTCGTACTGTATCCGTTTCGCCCAACTCAAGACGCTGATCTCGACATTCACATATTCCCACGTATCGCCTTTGAGGAAGAACGTCAGCTGGTAATCGTAGCCACGGTCCAAGAATTCCTGCGGCGTATAGCGGTAAATCTCAGCCGAAGTACGCAGGCGACTCAACATATCGGGCAGATTGACACGTACCACCTCCACGCCAGTTTCCTTATTGGTGATCGAAAGGATGGCATCCTCGTCGGCCCGGTCGTGGTACAACAGGCGCGACGTCATAAAATCAGCATGGGCTATCACACCCGGATCGCCTATTTGCCCTTCCATATCTTTGTCTGAAGTATTCCAGGTAGCATACGGCGTATAGGTCAGCTCTTTGCTCTCGTCCACCGAGTTGTCCCACAGCAAACGGTGGTTGTGGTCGATGATGCGCAAATCATACTCCGCGATGTCGATCGACTGCGGTTCGTCGATCTCGCGCAAAGCCACATGAATCTGCTTGGTGTTACGCACCAGCGAAACCGTATCGCGGGTAATCTTGTCTAAAACGACTTCTACCGGTGTTGTCTGCATCCCGTGCCAAAGGGTATCCAACGGCAGATTGCCATGAGGAACGATATGCGTATTCCCAGCTACTTCGTGGTCGAGTGTTATTGTTAGGTCTTCCATCTTCCCGTCGGTAGCAGGTTCCTGGCGGCGGAACTTGGCTCCGTCGGCAGCCATTACCTCGTCGTAGTCTTTCTGATGTGCCAACACAAGATACTGATAGCGTCCCGGCTGTAAGTCGAAGTGCATAGTATAATCTTTTGCCTTCAGCGGGGCATCGGCAGCTGTATTGCTCTCCGACTGTTGCATCAGGTAATTACCGTTTTCGTCGAACAGATATACCGTCACTCCGCCTACATGGTCGGAAAACATATCCGCCCGCTGCAAGTTATAATCATACCGGAAGGTCAGATCCAAGCCCATGGGGCAAGGTTCCAGATCTTCATGGATGTATTCGCAGGCCGTCAAACCGAAGGCCAACACAACCATTTTCAATAAACTAAACCAACTCCTATTCATAATTTATATCTATTTTTTCTCCGGGTTGAAACCCGGAGCTTGTTATCCTCTTTTTCTCTGGGGTGAAACCCTCATTTTTTTCTCTCTCTCCGGGTTAAAACCCGGAGCTTATCTTTTTTCTTCGGATTGAAATCTGGGATTCTTTGGATTTCAATCTGACAGATTCATTAATTCCCAATCTTCCCATCCTTTTCCTCGATGTTCGTGGTGGGATTCTTGGTTTCGGATATATCTGCGCACAATTTCCAATCTGTCATTTCCTACCGATTGGGCGAAATATTCTGTTTGCCATTTCAGATCGGGGTTTAAACCCTTTTGCCCGGAGTTTAAACTCCGGGATAATGAATTATACCAATGGGCGGATTCTCCTTTGAGCTGTTGCATTACTTGGGCAATGCTTTGGGTAGCCCGCAAGGAGATCAGGCAATGGACATGGTCTATCCATCCGCCAATCGTATCGAGATAAATTCCTTTCTCGTGCGCATTCTTGTAAATATGGATGAACAAGGCTTTCCGAAGGGAAGGGTCTTGGAGCAATGGCTCCCTGTACTTGGTAGCCCATACACAATGGACTTTGATGCAGATAAATGACATAGCTATAAGATTTTGGGATTTACAACTATGCAAATATATCACATCATTTCCATATCTCCAAACGTCGGGTTTAAACCATCATTAACGTCGGGTTTAAACCCGACGCAACAACAATCCATCCTATAAAAGATCGCTTTGCCTCTGTTGCCGAGGCTCTTGTTCCCTTACCTCCGGCCAAGGAGATAAGGGTTGTGTAACATCGGTTGAAACCGGATGTTGTTATAAGTCTACGTTCTGAGAACGCTTTGCCCAAGAGAGGATGTTGATCTGAGCATTGATGTATCCGTAATTGTCTGTCGGAATTTCCGGAATTTCTGGTTCACCCGGACCACTGATACTATTAATATGGACATCATACCAATTGTTACGAACCATTCCATAATATCCCAATGCATTTTCATCAGAAGCTCCGGAAACATTCGGATCACGAGGATCTAAATCACTATAAGTGCCACCAAAATGTTTGATACGAGCTGCATAGTAATAAGACGTACCATCTTTATAATATTTAATAACCGAGAATTTCTCTACAATAGCCTTAGCTTGTTCTTCTGACAACTCAGAATCTCCAATACTAAATATATTTTTAACCTCATCCTCAGTATCAATGTATCCTCCTGACACACCATCTGTTTCAGCTTTTAGAACTAAGCTTTCATAACCAGTACCCAACTGCTTTTTCATATAATCAATAAGATCTTCCGCAGTCATCGGCATATTATCTATTACATAAAAAGAAGTTCCAGCTTCTTCACTTCCATGTTTATAAGTTGTTTGTAGAAGCATCCATGTAATTGTATTTTCAGTAGATTGAGCTTCACTGACATTCATCGTATTCTCTAAACAGTAAAGAGGAGCCTCATCACCACAGGATTTATTCCAAGGAATGTTCTCTTCATTTGTTTGATTATAAATATCAAATGAATTTGCATCATGTGAATCGTAATTCGGATCTAAAGCCCAATAAATACGATAATATCCTATACTTGGAATAATAGGAACACTTCCTACAAACGGACAATATTGAGCAGCTCCATACTTATAATTTTGCCAGGTAGTAAAATCTGTTACATCACGAACCAATTTGGTAGATTTATTTGTTGCATTCAGAATCCAACCTTTTAAAGTTACAACATCGTCTTTATAAAAAGAATTCTCTGTCTCCACAGATATTGTATAAGGACCATCCTCTCCATTTTGGGTGAATCCACTTAGTGTTGCTTTAGATACAACACGCTCTACAAAGATCTGATCAGACTGTAAAGCACCTTCTGCCTCATTCCATGTTTTATATACAGTCACAGGTACTAAAGTTTGCACTCCATAAGAAGGTGATCCTCCTACTGCGATCGGACTGTTCGTCATCATCATAGCATCCTTTCCATCACCGCCTATGAACTTATCAATATTTTGAGTATGGGGTATACGGATATTGTTTAATTGAGCACTCCCACCTGCTTGTGCAAAGAAATCTTCTTCACCTTTCCACTTTAAACTTCCATTCACAAGTTGAATCTCCTCATTCGTATTCAAAATTACTAATGCATACAACTGCTTATCGGCAGCTACTGTAGGAGCTTCCAATACTGTCACTTTCTGTGTAGTAATTTGGTTAGGATTATCCTCGTGAGTATTCCAATTATTCACACCTAAATTTTCAGCCTTAACAAAAGTTGCATTCTCTTCGCTTTCTCCTATATTCCCCACAAAGAAAGCAATAATACCATCCTTTACTTGATATTCCTTAGTCAACCCATCATCAAAGTTATCATTTTCTCCTCTTGTAGAATTACCTGAAGTAGTTGGCAGGTTCACCGCTACTTTCACATACCCTGTCGCACCTTCTACTACACCACTCCCTGACGCATCATCGATGTCATCCGTACAACCGGCAAAGGTCAAGCCTGCTGCCAGCATACCTAATAAATAAAACTTCTTTTTCATACCAGATTATTTAAGATGTTAATAATTAAATTCTCATTCATGGGTTGCCCCCCCAAACAATCCTCCTATGGGATCATCTCCAGATTCTTCGCTACCGCTTCTTTCAGATTCGGTTCGTTTTGCAAAGATTCAAGCAAGGTACGAGCTTCGTCGGTCTTCCCTTCCAACATCAGGATCGAAGCCTCGGCCAGTTGCTTTTCGGGGCAGTCGTTCGCCTTGGCCAGGTAGCGCTTTGCCTTGTCGAGCTGGCGGGTATTCACCGCACTGATCGCCGCGTTCAGGTTCGATACCGGGTCGTTCGGGTACATACGCACCGCCACTTCGAACACTTCGTTGAACGGTTCGCTGCCCGTCTCATACGTCTCCGCCACCAGGAACATCTCGTTCAAACTCAGCTTCGACGGGTCGGACTGGATAATCTGCTTCGCTTCGTCCACCGAGAAATTACGGATGTTGTAATTCACCCGGTAGTCGGAATGGCGCAAGGCAGGATAGACGTCGCGCAACAAAATCTTGTAGGACGTTCCGCCGTTCAGCGCTTTCAGTTTCCATTCGCGGGCATCCCAGTCCGCCGGTTCGTCGGCACGGATGATGGCCAGCAATTCTTCCTTATCCGACAAGTTGCCTTTTTCTACAGCCGCTTCCAGGCCTTCCCAATCCTCCGGCTCAAAATCGACCGACAGTTTTACGCCCGAGAGGTCATAGCGGTCTTTCACATAATTCAGCAAGGCCTTGGCGCGATTTTCGGCCAGATAAGCATTCCCTTTGTACGTGCCTTCGGGAGAAGCATATCCCTTGATCGACAAGCTGGTAATCGTTGCATACGGATCGTTCTTCACCGCTTCGACCGTCTGCTGGATCTTTTTCAATTCGGCCGGGTTGTTCCGATAGTCCGGATGAATGGCTGTCTGGTTCACCGGGAAATCCAGATAAGCACTACCGTCCAAATGGCGAGCCTTCACCGCTTCGGGAGCCGGTTTCACATACACCAGCATTGGGTCGATAACGACAGGCTCGGCAAAATTCAATGCGAAAAGCGGGCTTTTGTTCTGGCTCAATGCCTTCCAACCGCAACCGCAATCGTCCATCACCATCGATACTTCCGCTTTTTCCATCCAATCAGCATACGGCGTACGGACCAGGTAATCTACCTGTTGTTCTGTATCATTATAGCGTCTAATTTCCACTTCCTTCTTATCGGTCCGTTCCATGCGTTCGTACAGGATGTGGCGCACTTTCCCGTTGATAATAATCGGCTAAAAATCAATAGCGAATCCCGTCGACCGAATGACTGTGATTACTCTTTGGTGAAATGGGATTTATCAACACCGCACAGTGGGCAAACATAATCGTCTGGCTCCTGTGTCAGATCACCTTCGTATACATAACCACATACGTCGCATACCCAGCGTTCTGTCTCTGCCATTTTTGTTTCCTCCTTTGTTTCCTTAATAAAATGTGTTTTATTTACACCGCACAATGGACAGGTATAATCATCCGGTTCCTGTGTCAGGTCTCCCTCATACACATAACCGCATACATCACATACCCAACGCTGTGCAGATGTCTGCTTGTTACTGGTTTCTTCTTTTTCCGGTGCAATATAGGATGGTGCATTCTTTGGTGCACCGCCACGAATCACTTCGTGATAATAC
>OHBJ01001475.1_pt1 | contig 16127 bp, 18 predicted proteins | sample 1577241 | NCBI WGS metagenome assembly OHBJ01 (sample SAMEA3541594, study PRJEB24748) | human gut metagenome | biome: human gut; feature: human-associated habitat; material: faeces | place: China | collected 2012 | reverse complement strand
CGCAGCGATCAACTGCCCCGTCACGACACGATCCCCCTTGGCTACGCACGGTACGGCCGGAGCTCCGATATGTTGCGATAGCGGAATGACGGCGACCGTAGGCGGCGGTAACTCAACGATGGCCTCCGCTCGGCTTATCTTGAATCCGGGAGGATGAACACCACCTTTGCTGAATCCCTTCAACATACTGTATTTCGTTAAATTTCGGTTTGCAGTCTAAACTGATGGAGCAGATGTGCTTGCCTTTATTTCCGTTCCGCTTGGAGCGGGCCGAGCCGGAAAGTTGACCTGAAGGATCGCTCCGGTCGGACATTCTTCCACGCATTTACGGCATAAGCGACATTTGTCCGCATCGATATATGCTAAATTGTTCTGTAATGTAATCGCATCGAAAGAACATGTTTTCTGACATTTGCCGCATCCGATGCAGCCGCGGATCGCCTTTGTACCGATATGGACAAATTCCGTTTCCACACCGGCAGCCTCCAGCGCGCCGGCAGCCTCAGCCAGCGCAGTGTAGGTACAGCCCTTCGCATGGGGGCTGCCGTTTAACAGCAGTACTTTCATTCAAAACACCTCTTTGCAAAAATCAGGCGCGCCATGCGCCCGGAATCATGGTTTGGATCCCTCCCGCAGCAGGCGTAAAATCTCCGCCTCATCTTCCGATATGTCATAATCGCCGGTAAAATGCACTGTGTCGCGATGGTACAGCAGGCCCTGCGCTTCATTGGCGGCCAGATACGACGCAAGCGCGTCTGCGCCGTCCTCCCGCACGCAGCGCACAAAGGCGGTAAGGCGTCTGCTGCTGCTCTGCGCAGAGGAAAACATGCCCTCCCCGCAGGGAAAAAGCGGGCATTCCCAGCATCCGGAGAAGCCTTTCTCCCGGCAGCATGTACGCTGGCGGCACAAACAGGAAAGCTCGGCATCCGTACTCTCCCGGCAGCCCTTGCAGGACGGCTTGCCGCACAGGGCGCAGACCAGCCCGCATGGCGCGATGCTGCGGGCGATGCGCCCGATGTATTCCGGATCGGACATGTTAGGAATCCTCCTTTATTATAAATGATTGGAAACAGGGTTGCAAAACAGAAATCGAAAAAAGAGAGGACACATGGACGGCACAGTTCCACAGACCGGTTTTCTGCCGGGCAGGAACAGGCAGAATGCGGAAAAGCAGCTTCCCGGCAGGGCAAGTGCATCCGGATTGGCGGGAAAGCGCGGCTTTTTCGCCAATCTACCTGCGAACAGGGGTTTCGGCCGCGGTCGCTGCGACATGGCGGCCTTCGGCGGCCGCTTCGTTCTACACGTCTTGGCACAGACCCTGTGGAGCATCGCGAGGCTATTTTGCGCAAAAAAGGCCGTCTGAACGCTAAGAGCTGCGTTTTTAGCACGATTATCTGCAAGGGAGGCTTTCCGTTTCTCCGGTACGTGTCTGCGGGCGCAGCCGCAACCTTTTTTGCGGCGTTCGTCCCATGGCCTGTATTTTGCTTCGCAAAGCTGCATTGCATTGCCTTGCCGCCGCCAGCTTTTCCTCGATCTGTATCTATTCTTTCTTGTCCGTCTGTTTTATGTCTGCGGACGTCGGACTTATCTGGCCTCGAATGCTTCCTCCTCCGTTCCGAGCAGCTCGTTCAGCATACGTTCAGGTGCCTCCAGAAAGCGTTTGGTCAAAAGGTAAGGCTCTGTTTGCCGGTAGGGCGTTTTTTCGATGCCCCGTTCGCTCAAAACAAAAATTTCGGCGTTCGGATACGCCAGAAGCAGCGGGGAATGGGTGGCGATGAGAAACTGGGAATTTTTGCGGACCAGTCCGTCCAGAGCAGCCAGAAGCGCAAGCTGACGCGCGGGCGAAAGAGCGGCCTCCGGTTCGTCCAGCAGGTACAGGCCGCTGCCTGAAAAACGGTTGAGTACAAGCGCGAGAAAGCTTTCACCGTGGGACTGCTCATGAAGCGAACGGCCGCCGTAGGCGCCTTTCAGCGGCGCAATCTCATCCAGACGGTCGATCTCTGTGGCAACATTGTAAAAGCTTTCTGCCCGAAGGAAAAAACCATCCCGGGGGCGGCGCGGGCCGCGCTGCAGCACCAGCGAGCGGTACAGCTCCGCGTGCGTTCTGGCGGTAGAGAAGCGGAAATTCCGCGTGCCGCCCTCGGGATTGAAACCCCATGCCGCCGCGATGGCCTCCAGCAGCGTGGATTTGCCCGTGCCGTTTTCTCCCACCAAAAACGTGACAGGTTTTTCCAGCCGCAGGCGCCCCATACGGGCCAGCGCCCGAACAGCCGGCAGGGAAAAGGAATAATCAGGCTGCACCGCGGCGGCAATCCCCACGGCGCGAAGATAGAGAGCATCGTTCACGGGCGTTCCCCCTTCCGTACGGGCGCGCGGAAGAGAGGTGCGTTTTCCAGCGCGCCGCCGCGCAGGTATTTCTCCGCACAAGCGTGGAGTACGGGCTGTATCGTCGGGTAGGTGAGCGCGCTGGGCAGTGCGGCAAAGGCACACGTACTTGCGCGATTTCGCTTTCGGGCAGAGGGCCGCGCGTGATGGCCTCCGCCAGAAACAGTGCACCCCAGCTCGTCTGTCCGCCCTGTGTGACGCTATAGCAGCCGCAGGCGCACAGACGGAACCTCAAAGCGCCCGTTTCCTCGTATAGCTCACGGCATGCGGCCTCCAGCGGTGTTTCGTCCGGCTCCCGGTGTCCGCCGGGGAGCTCCCAGGTTTTTCGCGCGCTGTGGCGCACCAGAAGCCAGGCGCCGTTTTCCCGTACCGCAATGACGGAAAAGGCTTCTGTGATGTCCTTAGGGACGGCGGCGTGTATCTCGACGCCGTCTTTACGGCAAACGGGGGAAGGAATATTGGGCTCCATAATGCCCCTCCTTTTGTGGGAGCAAGGCGGGCGCGGCGGCCGGCAAGGCATCCAGACTGTCCGGTGTGCGCCGCAGCTCATCCTCCATCTCCAGCATGTTTTCCCAGTATCTTTTGGGACAGTGCGTCATGCGGCAGCGGGGGTTTTCCCGCGCAGCGATGGCGATGGTCTTGTAAAATCGCTTCCAAAGGACGCGGTAGCGCAGCTCCTCGGCGGTGGCGGGCGGCAGCTCCAGCGTATCCAGGGAGATGATTCGCGCTTTGCGGTCCTGCCAGACCAGTGCGGCTTTGTGGGTACGGTCGAAGATCAGAAAGGTTTCATTCATCAGGCGGGAGCAGAAATGCTCTTTCAGAAAGGGGAGCACATAGTTTTTCGGCGTGATGGTCGCGGCCAAAGCCCCGTCGTAGTCAGAAAAACGCAGGAATTCCTTGAGCAGATGGGCTTCGTTCAGCAGATTCTGCCGCGCGGCCAGCATCGGCTGAACAGCAGTGTGGGACAACAGATACATCGTCTGCCGTCCGCGCCGGTAGCCCAGCAGAAGGAAGCGGAGAATCGCCAGCTCCTTGCCCGGCATACAGCTCAAAAATACGCACTGCACCAGAGCGGCCGCGTCGGGCGAGATCTTCCGGGGAATGGAATCGTAGACGCGCGCAGCCTTTTCCTCGTCTGCTGCGATATATTTCTGGCGGAACAGCGTAGGCTGGGCCGCTTCTTCGGGCTGGATATCCACAGGAAGCTCATGGGTATATACGCTTTCGTGCACGCAGCACAAAAGCCCTTCAAAGCTGCCGTCGTACAGGTAGATCACATCTGACGTGCCAGGCACGAGACCGCCTCCTCACATACTTCCCGCGCGGCCGACGCAGGGCGCATTCCCTGTGCCGCCAGCTCCTGTACGGCGGGCGCGGCAAACAGGCTCAACTGTTCCGTGCCAACGCCAAAGGCGGCGGGGTCGAGCAGGGCGCGCACGGTGGCCTCCGGCCCGGCAGTCACGCCACGGGAAAAGCCTTTGCAGGTGATGAAATACTGGGCCCGTTTGAGCACCACGCCGATACGCTTCAGGTCGGCAAGGTCCAGCTGCCCGCTGCGCCGGGCCACCCGAATGCGCTGGGCGCTTTTTACGCCGATGCCCGGAACCCGCAGCAGCATTTCGTAGGAACAGCGGTTTACGTCCACAGGGAACAAATGCATGTTATGGACGGCCCAGTTGCATTTGGGGTCCAGGTAGGGATTGAAGTCCGGATGCTGCTCGTCGAGGATCTCGGAGGCGGAAAACTGGTAGAAGCGCAGCAGCCAGTCGGCCTGATACAGCCGGTGCTCGCGCAGCAGCGGGGGTTTGGTGTCCAGCGCGGGCAGCAGCGAATCCTCGGCCACCGGAATGTAGGCGGAGAAAAATACGCGCTTCAGGCTGTATTTTTGGTAAAGCCCCTCGGTCAGCCGCAAAATCTGATAATCCGTTTCGGGGCTTGCGCCGATGATCATCTGCGTGCTCTGCCCCGCGGGCGCGAACTGCGGGGCTTTGCGATACCGCATCAGCTCGGCTTTGCTTTGCGTGACGCTTTGGCTCACCTGCTTCATGGGGGCAAGAATGGCGCGTTTGCTCTTGTCTGGAGCCAGCAGCGAAAGGCTCCGCTCACTGGGAAGTTCGATATTGATGCTGATGCGGTCCGCCAGCAGGCCGAGCCGCGCCACCAGCGCCGGGTCCGCTCCGGGAATGGCTTTTGCGTGGATATAACCGCGAAAGCGGTACTCGCCCCGCAGCAGCTCCAGCACGCCGATCATCTGTTCCATCGTGTAATCCGGACTGCGCAGCACCGCACTGGAGAGGAACAGCCCTTCGATGTAATTGCGGCGGTAGAACCCGATGGTCAGATCCGCCAGTTCGCGCGGCGTAAAGGCGGCGCGGGGCACATCATTGGTCACACGGTTCACACAGTATTTGCAGTCGTAAACGCAGCAGTTGCTCAGCAGCACCTTCAGCAGGCTGATGCACCGGCCGTCAGCCGCAAAGGCATGGCACAGCCCGGCGGCCACAGTGCTGCCAAGGCCGGTCTCGTCGCCCGGCCGCTCGGAGCCGCTGGATGTACAGGCCACGTCATATTTTGCGCTGTCCGTCAGGATCGTTAGTTTTTCCAGCACATCCATGCTCGTTCCTCCGTGCCGGTATACGGCAGTTTTGAAAAAGGGTGTAAAAAAGAAAGCCCTGACGAAACACGTGTTTTTTCATAGGGCTTTGTGGGATTTCAAATAAGAAAAAAGAGGTTTTCCTTACACAGGGGCGTCATTGCACGCGCTTTTGTGCAATTTCCGCGGCCGGCATGCTCCCGGCGCGCGGTCCCCTCCGGGCTCAGGCGGGGGCGACCGGCTCCGGATATTCCTCCAGAACCGACAGCCTGCCGCCGGAGAGGCCCAGGCGGACAATGCTGCAATTGCCGAAACGATGCGTCCAAAACAGGGAGAGAGGAAGTCCTTTGATCTGCAGGTAGAGCGCGTTCAGTGCAGCGCCATGGCTGGCGACAAGGACGTGCCGATCCTCCGGCAGTTGTTGAAGGGCATCCAGAAAACCTCCGGTGCGGCGCAGCACGGAATCCAGGCTTTCGCCGCCCTGCGGCGGCGTATAATTTTGCGGCGTTTCAAAAAAGGCCGTACCGGCAGGGCCAAGCGTGCGGAAATCGCTGCCTTCCCAAATGCCGAAACCAATCTCGATCAGGCGTGGGTCCAGCTCTATTTTTTCTTCGGGCCAGCCCGAGACGATACATGCGGTATCTACCGCACGCCGCAGCGGGCTTGCGTATACAGCGTCAAAATGAACGCCGCGCAATGCTTCGTGCGCAGCCCGGGCTTGGGCGAGCCCGAGCCTGTTCAGCGGAATATCGCTGCGGCCCTGCAGACGGAACTGCCGGTTGTAATCGGTCTGGCCGTGGCGTATCAGGTAAATTTCAGTTGCTGGCATATTTCCTCCAAAAGTACGTATTATGGGACAAATATTCTGATATCCTGAGAGACAAAGAGGAGCGGTCTACCAGCGTGCACGTGTCTCCACAACCTTGCCGGCGATATATAGGTGTTCCAGATCTTCACCCATGATGATCTGCGGCGCATATACATTGTTGAAGGGCTGCAGGATGATGGTGTTGCCCCGCCGGATGAATTTTTTCAGCGTTCCCTCACCCTCTCCGAAAATAACGACACCCAGATCTCCGTTCTCGAGCGTGGGCTGGCGGTGCACCAGAGCAAGGTCACCGTCGCTGATGCGGGGTTCCATGCTGTCGCCTTTTACCAACAGATAAAAATAACTGCCGGGGTCTTTTACGCGGGCGTATTCCTCGCCGTAGTCCTCTTCAAAGGCGAACGCGCCAAAACCTGCGCGCACTGTGCCGATAATGGGTATGGGAAATTCACGGGGACCATCTGCTGCCGCAACGGCGGAGGTGATAGGGGCGGGAGCACAGCCCAGCAAATAATCGGTGCTTACTTTAAAGTAAGCGGCAACGCGCGCGAGCGTCTGTGGGTCCGGGGTGGAACGCCCGGTCTCCCACTTGCCGACAGCCTGCTGCGTGACGCCCAGCAGGCTGGAAAGCGCCGCCTGGGAGAGCCCATTCAGCTTGCGCAGCTCTTTCAAACGTTGTGCAAACATGCGGATGCCTCATTTCTATCTATCATTCTATATTTGATTTTACTACTTATGGTTGTCAAAGTAAAGCGGGTTTTTCTTTTAAATTGTAAAAAAAGTTGTTAAACGGTCTTGACAACAACTAACGGTTGTATTATTGTGAAAACACAGAGGAAATATTCAGCGATTCAAGCTGTGAAAAGAGGAATCATGATGAAAAAGGAAATGAAAAGCTTTTTTTTGCGTATGGCGGTCGTTCTGTTGGTATTGGGCGCGATCTGCTTTGTAGAAGCCTATGGCGCCGGAAAACTTTGCGCGGAAATGCTGCTGACGCCTGCCTGTGCGGCACTGGCTTATGCCGCGTATCAGGCTGAGAAAAACCTGTTCCGTCCCGCGCCCAAAGCGCCGGTGCTGCGCGTTGCTGCCAAGGAACAGACACCCATGCGTGTTGCATGATTGGGCACAGGATGGGAAAGATAGTTTTACGGGCATTGATGATAGCAGAGTAAAAAAATAGGAATTGTAACTATTTTGCTGTTGACTTACAGTGCAGATAATGATATTCTAACCATGACAAAACTTTCACAAGCAGAGTTTTGCGATTGAATTAGGAGGTAATTCCCTATGAAGAAACTGCTTACTTTGGCTCTGGCGGCTGTGCTGGCGCTTTCTCTGGTGGCCTGCGGCGGCAGCGGCAGCATCAAGGACGGCACATATACCGCCCAGTACAAGGAACCGTCCCATGATTGGACGGAGTATCTGTCCGTCACTTATAAGGACGGCGTGATCACGGATGTGGATTTTGATGCGAAGGATGCCAACGGCAACCTGAAGAGCGAAGCCACGGCAGAGACTTACCCGATGGATCCGCTTCCTTCCGAGTGGATTCCCCAGCTTGAGGAAAACGTCAAAGCCGCTGGTACTGCCGATAAGATCGAGGCTGTGGCTGGCGCAACTTCGTCCAGCGAGTCCGTGAAAGTACTGATGGCAGCTGTTGAGAAGCAGGCCAAAGCCGGTAATACGGAAGTTGTCCTTGTGGATAATGCGGAATAATTTCAATTTGTAAGAAACAGGCGCCTGCCCGGGCGCCTGTTTCTTTGCATCCCGAAAACCACCGGCTCGTGAACTGTCCTCTGGTTCCGGAACAGTTCATTTGCCGGTGGATGATTATTTGCAAAAAGAACTGTTTGAAAGCATATTTCCCCCAAAAAATATAGAAGATGTTTTTCGGTGTGAAATCTTGGCGATAATATTGACAGCGACGGAAGGATATGTTATCATTATTAACGCACTCTAAGCCGCAAGACCGGGGAGAGGTGTCCGAGTGGTTTAAGGAGGCGGTCTTGAAAACCGTTGAACAGCAATGTTCCGTGGGTTCGAATCCCACCTTCTCCGCCATTTAAGGAACCGGCGGCTGGTGCATAAAACAGAATAGCGGAAAAATGAACGCTGCCATTTTGGAGAAGTACTCAAGTGGTGACGAGGCGCCCCTGCTAAGGGCGTAGGTCGGGAAACCGGCGCGAGGGTTCAAATCCCTCCTTCTCCGCCAAGTATGTGTGATGAAAAAGATGTCAATCGATTTTGTCGCATGAAATCAAGGAAAAACGGGCTTTTTAGGAATAATTCCTAAAAGCCCGTTTTCCGTAGATGTCCAAACTTATTTCTTGTTTTTCGCCGCGAATTCATCATTTGCAGTGATGGATTTTCGGATGCAAATAAAATTCGCATCCGCGACATCACAGTAAAAACACAAAATCGGTTTTCACACCAACGAAAGGGCAAGGATTGATTTCCTTTCCTCTCGTGAAGTGGAAAATATATGATCCTCTTTAGCTCAGTCGGTAGAGCATGCGGCTGTTAACCGCAGGGTCGTTGGTTCGAGTCCAACTGGAGGAGCCAAGATAAGCGAATCACGAAAGTGATTCGCTTTTTTGTTTTATATACGATGAATTGAAAAAAGCCCGATCCAGTTTGCCTTTGCGGTGAAAACTGAATCGGGCTTTTTTCTTTATACAGATAAAACAAAAACCGCCGCAATGTCATGCGACGGTTTTTCCATTTGGCAGGGGCACCAAGAATCGAACTCGGGACACGTGGTTTTGGAGACCACTGCTCTACCAGCTGAGCTATACCCCTATGAAAATTGTTTTGTACAGGAAACCTGCAACATAAATTATTATAGCACAAAAAAACCGCCTTGTCAACTACTTTTTGCAATTTTTTTCATTTGACATTTGTACACTTCGTACATATATCCGAAAATGTACGGAATTCCGGCAGAATCGGGGCAGAAAAGGGGAAAACTGCGGCACGATTCCGACAAAAGCCGACAGCAGAATTTGATATAATAGACCTGTCGGAACGCAGAAACGGCAAAAGCCGGAAGCCATCGGCGATCGCAATGGCTTTGCCGCCCGACAGGTCTGACAAAAGGAGGCTTTTTCATATGCAGAATCTTTGGAAACAGGTGGCAGACCAATATTGCACCTCTGCGGAGGAAGTGCAGGCGGAAATCGCAGAGGCAATCCGGCAGGGCATGAACAATCCGGACGCGGACGTGCAGCAGGCGTGGGCAGAAATCCCCCGTCAGCAGGACGAGCCGCAGCCGGAGGACGTTGTCGCATGGATTGCCGCACAGCTGCTGACGGCGGGAATCCTGCCGTCAGCAGCTGTATCGGAACAACCGGAAATGGCAGTCAAACGGTAATTCCCAAATCTGTACATCTTTTGCGGAAAATGTGCCATATTCCTGAAACCACGCAGGGGACGGTGAAAACCGTCCTTTTGCATTTTCTGGGGAAACAGTTTTGCTGGGAACGTGTTCTTCTGCATTCATAAAAATTCCATGCAAACTGCCCGAAAAGCCCTTGCATCTCCGGAAAAACTGTGCTATACTAATATTATGCAGCCTCAGCGAAAATATGCTTCCGGCTGTTGAGATTGAGAGAAAGAAGTGCAGATAAAAATGACAAAAATTACAATATTCTCCGGCTTTTTGGGTGCCGGTAAAACCACGCTGATCCAGAAGCTGATTCAGGAAGGCTATGTTGGCGAAAAGCTGGTGCTCATCGAAAACGAATTCGGCGAGATCGGTATTGACGGCGGCTTTTTGCAGAATGCCGGCGTAGAGATCACCGAGATGAACTCTGGCTGTATCTGCTGTAGTCTGGTAGGCGACTTTGGCAAGGCTCTGGAAAAGGTGCTGGAACAGTACCACCCGGATCGCATCCTGATCGAACCTTCCGGCGTGGGCAAGCTGAGCGATGTCATTCGTGCAGTCCAGAATATCCATGCCCATGACGTGGAACTGGACGGCTTCACCACAGTAGTCGATGCCAAGAAGTGCAAGATGTATCAGAAGAACTTCGGCGAGTTCTTCAACAATCAGATCACCTATGCAAGCTGCCTGATCTTGAGCCATACCGCTGGTCTGTCGCAAGAGAAGCTGGACGACTGCGTTCGCCGTCTGCGGACCTGCAACGAAAAGGCTCCTATCGTCACCACGGACTGGGCAGAACTGACCGGCAAGCAGCTGGTTGAGGCAATGACCCAGAAGAACACACTGGACGACGAATTACAGGAATTGCTGGCAGAAGCCGCTGCACACGATCATCATCACCACCACGATCATGACCATGAGGAACATGAACACCATCACCACCATGACCACGACGACCATGACGAGAACTGCACCTGCGGCTGCCACGATCATGACCATGATCATGAGGAACATGAACATCATCACCACCATGACCACGACGAGAACTGCACCTGCGGCTGCCATGACCACGATCACGAGCATCACCACCACCATGCAGACGAAGTGTTCACCAGCTGGGGCGTAGAGTCTGCCCGGAAGTACACCAAGGAGGAGATCACCAACGCTCTGACGGCTCTGGAAGACGCAGACAAGTACGGCATGATCCTCCGTGCCAAGGGCATTGTACCGGCAGAGGACGGCAGCTGGATCCACTTCGACTATGTACCGGGTACACCGGACGTTCGCAGCGGCAGTGCCGGCACCACCGGACGGCTTTGTGTCATTGGCTCCGGCATTCACGAAGATGCCCTGACCGAACTGTTCCACGCAGAATAAAAGGAGGACAACATCATGGCAGGAGGACAACAGCCTCAGGAAAATGACGTTCCGGTATACCTGTTTACCGGCTTTCTGGAAGCAGGCAAGACCAAGTTTATTCAGGAAACCTTAGAGGACAAGCGGTTCAATTCCGGCGAAAAGACCATGCTGCTGCTCTGTGAGGAGGGCGAGGAGGAATACGATATTTCCGCTATGCCCTGTCAGGAAATCTATATCCGTACCATTGAGGAGCCGGAGGAACTGAATCCGGCACACTTGCAGGAACTGCTGAAAGAATGCGGTGCCACTCGCGTGGTGCTGGAGTACAACGGCATGTGGCAGCTACAGCAGCTGTTCCAGAACCTGCCGGACGACTGGGCAGTGTATCAGGAAATGTTCTTTGCCGATGCCACCACGTTCCTGCAATATAACGCCAATATGCGGAGCCTTGTGGTGGACAAGCTGAACACCTGCGAACTGGTAGTATTCAACCGGTTCGGCAAGGACATGGACAAAATGGAATTTCACAAGATCGTCCGCGGTGTCAGCCGCCGGACAGATATTGCCTATGAGTATGCAGACGGACATGTGGAATACGACGAGATCGAGGATCCGCTGCCCTTTGACGTAAATGCACCGGTGATTCGGCTGGCAGACACGGACTATGCTCTGTGGTATCGGGACATCATGGAAGACCCGAAAAAATATGACGGCAAGACCGTTTCATTCCGCGGTATTGTTGCCGTAGATCCGAAATTCCCGCCCAATACGTTTGCCGTAGGCAGACACGTGATGACCTGCTGTGTGGAAGATATTACGTATAGCTGCGTTGTGGCAGAGTGGGAAAAGGCAAGCGTGCTCCAGACACGGCAGTGGGTGCAGGTGACCGGAAAGATCCACATGCAGAAGCATAAGCTGTACCGCGGCAAGGGACCGGTGTTGCAGGTGCAGGAAGTCGTGATGACAAGTGCACCGGAACAGGAAGTGGCAACGTTCTATTAAGGCGAATCGCTGCTTGCGAGGTGCTGTACGCATGGTGAAAAATTGCACCGAAAAGTAAAGTTTTTCGGTCCAGCAGTTTTTCAAAAATGCTGGCGAGGTCCAGGGCGAGAAGCCCTGGTCGCTGTCCGCAGACAGCGAAATCTCTGTGCCATGCTTTGGGCACACGGAGAAAAGGGTGAGAAAATCGACAGATTTTCGAGGGAAAGCGAACAAGACCGCTTTCCCTGGCTGCCCTTTTTCAAAAAGAAATATCTTGAAATATCCCAGCGGGATATTTCCAACGAATTTTTATGCCCATTCTGCACAAACTCTCTACAGCTGCAAATGCAGCGAGGGAGGGAATGCAGATGAGAAATCGTTGGACGACTGGTCTGTTGTCCGGCTTGCTGACAGTGGCAGTGCTTCCGGTTTCGCCGGTCAGTGCCGTCAGCGGCGAGGTGATCGGCTACGGGCAGGGCACCGCGGTGGACAGTGAAAACCGTCCCGTTGATGCGGTGGCATTTGACGCACAGTATGCCCGATACGATGCCTACGCCACAACGCCCGACCGCAGCCAGATCTTGCTGACCTTTGACCAGGGGTACGAGAACGGCTATACCGGACAGATTCTGGACACCCTGCGGGAAAAGCAGGTGCACGCCGTCTTTTTCCTCACCGGCGACTATGCCAAAAAGGAAACAGATCTTGTGAACCGCATGATCGCAGAGGGACACGTGCTGGGTAACCACGGCATGACACATGCCAGCCTGCCTACGCTTTCCGAAGCAGAAGCCAAGGCGGAAATTATGGATCTGCACCAGTATGTGCTGGACAAATACGGCTATGAGATGCAGTATTTCCGCTGCCCCTGCGGGGAATACTCCGAGGCGGCACTGGAAACCGCACAGGCATGCGGCTATCGGACACTGTTCTGGAGCGATGCCTACGTGGACTGGAAAACCGATGCCCAGCCGGATCCGGCAGAATCTCTGGAACGGCTCAGGGCACACGCACACGGCGGCGAGATCCTCCTGCTGCACGCGGTGTCTTCCACCAACGCCGAGATTCTGGGCGACCTGATCGATGCCCTCCGTGCAGAGGGATATACACTGTAATGGAAACAACCCGACGATTTGTCGGGTTGTTTTTGTCATGGCTGCCGAATGTTGTGCATTTCCACAGATGTAGGGCAATTTCACAGTGCGGTATCTGTCTAAAACGTCAAAATTTTAAAATACATAGAAAACCTATTGACACTATAGGTGAATTGTGATATAATACAACCATAGCAAAGGAAACCAAACCGAAAGAAACACTGCACAAAGCCCGCCTGACGGCTTTGCACACAATCTGCTTGCAGTGTTTCCTGAATGCCCGCAGGGCACGGACGAAATAGAAAGGAAAGATTCACCATGGCAAATCAGGAATATCGTTTTGAAACCAAACAGGTACATGTCGGTCAGGAACAGCCGGACCCGACCACTGATGCAAGAGCAGTGCCGATCTATGCGACCACTTCTTATGTGTTCAAGGATTCCGCACAGGCAGCCGGCCGTTTCGGTTTGACAGAACCGGGCAACATCTACACCCGTCTGATGAACCCGACCAACGACGTTTTTGAAAAGCGTATCGCCGCACTGGAAAACGGTGCAGCTGCACTGGCAACCGCAACCGGTTCCGCAGCAATTGACTATTCCATTCGCAATATCGCAGGCAGCGGCGACCATATCGTTTCTTCGCAGACGGTTTACGGCGGCACCTATAACCTGTTCGCAAACACTTACGCAGAGATCGGTATCGAAACCACTTTCGTAGATGCACACGATCCGGCAAATATCGAAGCAGCCATTCGCCCGAACACCAAGGCAGTGTATGTGGAATCTCTGGGCAACCCGAATTCTGACGTGGTAGACATGGAAGCAATTGCAGAGATCGCTCACAAGCACGGTCTGCCGCTGATCGTGGACAACACTTTCGCAACACCGTTCCTGTTCCGTCCGCTGGAACACGGTGCAGATGTTGTGGTACACTCTGCAACCAAGTTCATCGGCGGTCACGGTACCGTGATGGGCGGTGTTGTTGTAGACGGCGGTAAGTTTGACTGGGCAGCAAGCGACAAGTTTCCGGGACTGTCCAAGCCGAATCCGTCCTATCACGGCGTTGTCTTTACAGAAGCATGCGGCAATATCGCCTATATCATGAAGCTTCGCACCACCCTGATGCGGGATACCGGTGCGACCCTGTCCCCGTTCCATTCGTTCCTGCTGCTGCAAGGGCTGGAAACCCTGTCCCTGCGTGTAGAACGCCACGTAGAGAACGCCCTGAAGGTGGTAGATTACCTGAAGAATCACCCCATGGTTAAAAAGGTCAACCACCCGTCGCAGGCAACCGGCAAGGATCTGGAACTGTACAACAAGTACTATCCGAACGGCGGTGCATCGATCTTCACCTTCGAACTGAACGGCACCAAGGAGCAGGCACAGAAGTTCACGGAATCCCTGAAGATCTTCTCGCTGCTGGCAAACGTCGCAGACGTGAAATCTCTGGTGATCCATCCGGCATCTACGACCCATTCGCAGATGACTGAGGAAGAACTGCTGGCAGCCGGCATCACACCGACCACCGTTCGACTGTCTATCGGTATCGAGCATATTGACGACATTCTGGCAGATCTGGAGCAGGGCTTCGAAGCAGTCAAGTAAGAGAGAACTGATTATCAATAGAAAAGCGGGGAGTGCCGGAAACCAGCGGCAATCCCCGCTTTTTGTTCTAAAGAAACGGAGGAATCCCCATTGCAAATATACGCAGATAATGCAGCCACCACAAAGCCCTCTAAAGCGGCAGTGCGTGCCATGCTGTCCTGTCTGGAACAGAACTACGGCAACCCCTCCAGTCTGCACCACGTAGGGCAGGCTGCCGCAGAAGCCTTGTTGCAGGCACGGCAGGACATTGCCGGCTGTCTGGGCTGTACGGCGAGAGAGATCTACTTCACCTCCGGCGGCAGCGAAGCCGACAATCAGGCACTGCGGTCTGCCGCCTATGCCGGTGCCAGGTCCGGTAAGAAGCACCTCATTTCCACCGCGATCGAGCACCACGCCATTCTCCACACCCTGAAACAGCTGGAGGAGGAGGGCTTTTCCGTGACGCTGCTGCCGGTTTCGGAAACCGGTATGGTTACACCGGAAGCGGTGCAGGCGGCAATTCGTCCGGACACCTGTCTGGTCAGTGTGATGTTTGCCAACAATGAAATCGGCACGGTCGAACCCATTGCAGAGATCGGAGCAGTCTGCCGTGAAAAGGGTGTGCTGTTCCACACCGATGCCGTGCAGGCGGTGGGACATGTGCCGATCGACCTGTCGCAATTGCCGGTGGACATGCTCTCTCTGTCCGCCCATAAATTCCACGGCCCCAAAGGCGTGGGTGTGCTGTACGCCAAACGGGGGACACCGCTGCACAGCCTGATCTGCGGCGGGGCACAGGAACGGGGCATGCGTGCCGGCACGGAAAATCTGCCGGCAATTGCAGGCATGGCGGCGGCACTGCGGGAAGCATGTGCAAATCTGGAACAGAACGCCGCCTATGTTGCCGGTCTGCGGGATCGGCTGATCGCAGGGCTGGAAACCATTCCCCACAGTCTGCTTAGCGGCGACCGGAAGAACCGTCTGGCGGGAAACGTGAATTTCTGCTTCGAGGGCGTAGAGGGCGAAGCCCTGCTGCTTCTGCTGGATGCAAAGGGCATCTGTGCCTCCTCCGGTTCTGCTTGCACCTCCGGTTCACTGGAGCCCAGCCATGTGCTGCTGGCAGTGGGCGTGCCCTATGAGGCGGCACACGGTTCTCTGCGGCTGTCGCTGTCTGCGGAGAACACGCCGGAAGAAGTGGAATACTTGTTGAAAGCAGTGCCGGAAGTGGTGACACGTCTGCGGAGCATGTCGCCGGTTTGGCGGGACTTGGAAGAAGGGAGAAAGCCCCATGTTATATAGTGCAAAGGTCATGGATCATTTCATGAACCCGCGGAACGTCGGCATCATGGAGGACGCAGACGGCGTGGGACAGGTGGGCAGTGCCCGCTGCGGCGATACCATGAAAATTTACCTGAAAATTCAGGACGGCATCATCACCAGGGCAACCTTTGAAACGTTCGGCTACGGCACTGCCATTGCTTCCAGTTCCATGGCAACGGTATTGATTACCGGAAAGCCCCTGTCACAGGCACTGGCTCTCACCAATCAGGCCGTGGCAGAGGCTCTGGACGGGCTGCCGGAACAGAAGCTGCACTGTTCCGTGCTGGCGGAGCAGGCAGTCCGTGCCGCGGTCAGGGACTACTACGACCGCAGCCACATTCCCTATGATCCGGCAGATTTTCCGGTGTATGAGGAAGAATAGGCAAACTCAGACCGTGCATTTGAAATGTGCGGTCTTTTTGCGTTTTCCAGTTTTCTCCAATATTTTCGTGGGGGGGACAAAATGGAGTATCATTTCTTGTTGAAGATACCGAAATTCTGCTGTTGATATTGACAGATATGCATAAAATAATTATAATAAAAGTGTAAAGGCAATACCGCACAAAGAGCGTCTGGCGACTTTGCACGCCATCTGCTTGC
>OHBJ01001470.1_pt1 | contig 16170 bp, 11 predicted proteins | sample 1577241 | NCBI WGS metagenome assembly OHBJ01 (sample SAMEA3541594, study PRJEB24748) | human gut metagenome | biome: human gut; feature: human-associated habitat; material: faeces | place: China | collected 2012 | reverse complement strand
GAGTTCGGATGGGGATCAAGGCTTTAAGGTGATCTTTTTGCCGTCCTTGAACAAGGAGTAGGTATTTAGGAAACCATCATGCATCACCTTTCTGTCATATAACCATGGCCTGCCTAGCAAAATGTGACAAGCATCCATGGGTATCACATCACACCATAACTGATCCTGGTAACTCTTGCCAATAGATAATGAAATAAGGCACCGGGAATTGACTTGAAGTCCCTTGCTTTGATTCAGCCATTGTATGTTGTATGGATGAGGATGGGCTGAAGCTTGCAAACCTAGCTTTTCAATCATGGTAAGAGAAACCACATTAGCACAACTACCGCCATCAACAATTAAAGAACAAACCTTTCCTTGGACTGTACACCGAGTGTGAAAGATATTATCTCGCTGTTCATCTTTGGTGTTCTTTTGGCCATTCAAGACTCTCCTTAATACCAACATCTCGCCGTCATCGGCTCCTTCCTCAACTTCTTCCTGAGCCTCTTCAGATTCTGGCTCTTCTTCCTCTTCATGTTCCTCTTCAAAAACTTCCTTCACATTAGTCCATTCAGCTAAAGTAATAACTTTCCTGTTTGGACAATCAGAAGCAATGTGACCAAGCCCTTGACATTTAAAACACCTTCGGTTAGCCATTGGGTTAGGATTTGGACGGAATGGGATTGCTGGGTTGTGGGATACACGGGTGTGATGTAAATTAGAAGAAGGCAAACTAAACTATCAGGGTTTGGTTGCGTTCTTTGTATTATTTATGGGTTGGCACTATTTCTGGTGAATAGGATGGCTTTAACCATTGATGAGTATTGGTTTATAAAAACAAGAAACCTTATGAACATTGGTTTTCGGTTATGCTTTACTCAGAGCAGTGTTGTTTGCCCTTCAATATTCATAAGTAGTATGCCATCTGTAAAAGTTCGTTTCGAAAGGAGTAAACAGCATGAGGATCGTGGCAGTATATATTACCGTATATATTACGGCCACAACCGCAGGTTCGAGTTTTCGGCACGTATTTTGTTGCCGGTTGAAGCTTGGGATGCTCAGAATCGGTGCGTTTTTGAGCATGTTCCGGGAGGGTATGAGGCCCAGACTCGTATTCGACATGATGTAGAATTGCTGGATCGTATGATTGCTGACGAGAATCAAATCGCGACAGCATCTTCGTTGGGCAATTTGGTGAAACGCTTTAAGAAAATAACTCAAAACAGAGCACTGAACTTAGTTAACATGTCGAATGTAGCGAAAGGTGAGAGCCAGACAACGTGAAAACGCTTTTGTTATTCAGTTTGGCCGAACCGCATCTTACAAACTATACGAAATAAACAGCCTTACACCTTTAATTTATGAGAGAAACGAACTCACTTGTTAATCAGCCTGTTCAGTCAGATGCTGATGTTGAAACTACAATCGGTTTGACTGATTTGTGGTCAATGTGTATAACCCGCTGGTACTGGTTTTTGCTTTCGCTGGTCGTTGCGTTGGTAGTAGCTGTGGTGTATTTGATGAGTGCACCCGTTGTTTACACACGCAATGCTTCGGTACTGGTAAAGGAAGATGCAAAGAACAGCAGTTCCATGTCGGGAGGTGTTTCGAGTGAATTGTCGAATATCGGCATTTTGCGTACGAACACCAATATTAACAATGAAATCATCACGATGCAGTCGCCTGTTATCATGACAGAAGTGGTGAAACGACTTGGGTTGAACAATGTGTACAGCGTGAGACGTGGCTTGCGTATGGTCAATCTGTATCAGGACAGTCCGATAGCTGTTACGTTCAATCAAAACGCAACACATGCAGTTTCGTTCGTGGTGAATCTGATTTCAGATTCGCAGTTCGAAATCACCCATTGTAAACTGGATGGAAAAGAAATTGAAGGAAGGTTCAAAGGTAATTTTAATGCTACCGTACACACGGCATGTGGCAATGTAACGTTGAGTTGTACGAAGCATTTTGGCAAGGAATACGTAGGAGAAGAAATCTACTTTTTTCATACCCAACCAAATCTCTTGGCTGATGCCTACCTGAGCCGGCTTAGCATTTCGCTCAATTCAAAGGAATCGACCGTAGTGGATTTGAGTATCAAGGACGAATCACCCAAAAAGGCTGAGGACATTCTTAACTCGCTTATTACTGTGTATAACGAACAGTGGGTGCAGGACCGCAACCTGGTGGCCGAAAGCACTTCGCAGTTTATCAGTGAGCGTTTGGCTGTGATTGAAGCAGATTTGGGACATGTCGACAACAACATTTCGTCGTATAAAAGCCGGAATTTGCTGCCCGACGTACAGCAGGCTTCGAACATGTATATGACGCAGGCTCTGAATAACCAGACAACGCTGCTTACGCTCAATAACCAGAGAGCTATGGCACAGTTTGTGCTGAATGAATTGCAGCAAAAATCGTCGGACCAGACATTGCCTTCGAATTCGGGACTTGCCAACGTGAATGTGGAAAACCTGATTACTGAATACAACAGCATGGTGCTTGAACGCAACCGTCTGATTGCCAATAGTAGCAAGGAAAGTCCGGTGGCTGCCGACATGGGCCGTTCGCTGAAAAATATGCATCAGGCCATTTACGAGTCGCTGAATAATCACATTGCTTCGCTCAATACGCAGATTGAAAGCTACCGGAAACAGGAGCGCACAACAACGGGACAGTTGGCTTCGAATCCGAATCAGGCTAAATATTTGCTTTCGGTGGAACGTCAGCAAAAGGTGAAGGAGTCGCTCTACATTTATTTGCTGCAGAAACGCGAAGAAAACGAACTGTCGAAAGCCTTTGCTGCCTACAACACGCGCATCATTACACCGCCGCGCGGCAGCGTGTTTCCCACTTCGCCCCGCAAGCCCATGATTTTGCTGGTGGCATTTGCCTTGGGACTGGCTGTGCCCGCCGGACTGATTTATCTGATGATGACGATGAATAATAAGGTGCGCGGCCGAAAGGATTTGGAAGGAATGAATGTGCCCATTGTCGGCGAAATTCCCTTGTATGGCGATACGCACCGCCGCTTGTTTGGTCGTCGGAATAAAACGACGAAGACCATGGTGGTGGAAGAAGGCAATCGCAACGTAATCAACGAGGCATTCCGCGTGTTGCGTTCGAACATTAATTTTATGTCGAAACCCGATGGCCCGAAGAGTCAAGTGTTACTTGTCACTTCCTTTAATCCTGGCAGCGGAAAGTCATTCATTACGGTAAACATGGCTGTTTCGTTTGCACTCAAAGGCAAGAAGGTGCTCCTTATCGACGGTGATATGCGCCACACAACGCTTTCAACTTATTTCGGCGCACCGAAAGTGGGCTTGAGCAACTATTTGAACGGCAATGTCGAGAATTGGCAGGATGCTGTGGTGCAGTCAGATAAATACGAAGGCTTGAGCGTGATACCGGTTGGCATCATTCCGCCGAACCCCACCGAATTATTGGACAATGGCCGTTTCGCTACATTGATCGAGGCTGTGCGTGACCATTTCGACTATGTGTTTATCGATTGTCCGCCTATCGAAATTGTGGCTGATACGCAAATCATCGAAAAGCAGGTAGACCGCACGCTCTTTGTGATTCGTGCCGGACTGCTTGACCGCACGATGTTGCCCGAACTTGAACGTATTTACCATTCGCAACGCTTCAAGAACGTAAGCATTGTGCTTAATGGTACCGAAAAACTGAATGGCCGTTATGGCTATCGCTATGGTTATCGCTACGGCTACAGCTATGGTCGCGGTTATAATTAAAAAAAGCTTTACTGCGGGGCTGCAGCATGGGCCATGTGTCAGCCTCGCCGCAAAGCAGGAAACTAATTAATACAAACTCATGATTTCAAAAATTTCGAATTGGTATTTTTCGAAAGACGCACTGCCATATTGGTGTGTTTTCGCACTCGATTGTTTGATAGTATTCTTTTCAGACATTTTCGTGTATGCCCTTAACAATGGAGCAGTGACAACGGCACAGGACATTGTTCCTTTAAGTGCGGCATTTGCAGTTTACTTGCTTTTTTATGTAGTGGGTTTTGCAGCTTTTCATACCTATTCGGGCGTTTTGCGCTATTCATCGTTTAATGACTTACACCGCATTACGTTTGCCATGCTTTTGGGCTTGGGACTTACGGTGGTAGCCAAATACGGTTTGAATTCCGATTCCTGGATTTTTGCCATCCGCATGAAGGATTTAGGCCTTTCGGCATTGATGGCAACGAGCTTGATGTGGTTGCTTCGCGCATTGGTCAAGTATATGTATGACAATGCACGTAAGAATAAAAAGAGCAAGCGCGTATTCATTTACGGTGTGAAAGAAGGTGGTGTGGCTATTGCCAACAGTATGCTTCACCGCGACAGCCAACACACTTACGTTATCAAAGGTTTTGTGGCCGATAATGGCGACATGGACATTCAAGGCCGCCGGTTGTTGGGTTCCCCCATTTTCCCCAATGATGAAAACCTTATAAGCATCATGCAGAGCCGCGGTGTGAAATCGTTGCTGGTGTCGCCGCTCAAAAATGAGTCGGTGCGTAATAATCCCGAAATGGTCGAAAAACTGATGGATGCCGGTATTCATATCTTTATGTTCTCGGGAATGCAGGAATGGAACGGCAAGGACGACCTTGACCATCGTCAGCTCAAGGAAGTGGACATTGAAGACTTGCTGCCGCGCGATAAAATTGAAATCGACTTGAATGTTGTTGAAAAGCAACTTACCGGTAATACGATTCTCGTTACAGGTGCTGCTGGTAGTATCGGTAGCGAAATTGTACGCCAGGTTGCCCAGTTCCGTCCGAAACGTCTGGTACTTATTGACCAGGCCGAAACTCCGTTGCATGATATCCGCCTGATGATGGCTCGCCAATGGCCCAATGTCGAAGCCGAAACCATCGTGAGCGATATTTGCATGAAGGAACGCATGGAAGAACTTTTCGACATTTACCGTCCTGATTATGTGTTCCATGCCGCAGCTTACAAGCATGTGCCCATGATGGAGAATAATCCGGGCGAAAGCGTGCGCAACAATATCGATGGAACGCGTGTCATTGCCGACTTGGCGGTGAAATACGGCACGAAGAAGTTCGTGATGGTTTCGACCGATAAAGCCGTGAATCCGACGAACGTAATGGGATGTTCCAAGCGTATTTGCGAAATCTACGTGCAAAGCCTTGACAAAGCCATTAAGGATGGTAAAATCAAGGGCGTTACGCAGTTTGTTACCACGCGTTTCGGTAATGTGCTGGGTTCAAACGGATCGGTAATTCCTTTGTTCCGCGAACAGATTCGTCGCGGTGGTCCGGTTACGGTAACGCACAAGGACATCATCCGCTTCTTCATGCTCATTCCTGAAGCCTGCAAGCTTGTGCTTGAAGCAGGAACCATGGGTAATGGTGGCGAAATCTTTGTGTTCGATATGGGTAAACCGGTTCGCATCGTTGACCTTGCCAAGCGCATGATTCAGTTGAGCGGTGCCAAGGACGTGGAAATTAAGTTCACCGGCTTACGCGATGGTGAGAAACTCTACGAAGAGGTGCTTAACGAAGAGGAAACGACGAAACCGACTTTCCATCCTAAAATTAAGATTGCTCAGGTACGCGAGTATGATTATACTGAAGTGTCTGACCACATTGATTCCCTCGTTGCTTCGAGCATTCAAGAAACCGATATGCAGATTGTGAAACGCATGAAGGATTTGGTTCCTGAATTCAAGAGCAAACATTCAAAATACGAAGTTTTGGACAAAGCTGAATAAACTTTGATCATTCTGCTTCGTTACTGATGCGCAATAAATGATAAGCCTTGGTTCGGCAGCAAATAGCTGTTTTGAACCAAGGCTTTTTCGTTGCTGTGAGCATATAGGGGTATATGCGTTCGATAGAATTTTAGCCTTCACGAATGAAAAACCAAAAATACCTATTAAGCAATTAAGCGTTCTTTGACTTTGTGTTACCACAGAAAGTAAGGCAGATAGGCCTGTCTGAGCCCCATGCTTATGGGTGCGTTCTGTTCCTCTTCTTTTTGATAGGGGAGTTGTAGAGAAAGGTGTATTCAGAGGTGTGGAATATATGTTGAGGCATTCAACAATATACGAAAAAACTGACTTCTATCAGGCTGCAAATAACCGGATAGAAGTCAGTACTCTATGTCGTGAACTATGAAAAATGTATGTGGTGGTGCGTTTTACTGTACCGGAACCGTTTCTTCCTGCTGAGGCTCATTTTGCTGAGGTTCATCCTGCTTGGGTTCGTCGGTTTGCGGTTCATCCTTTTTCGAAGGCATGAGCGTGTCGACGGGAACTACAGTGTCGTTGCTCAGAGCGAAGGTTGATTCAGAAGTAGTAGTTTCTTCCTGCTTCGGAGTGGTTTCCTCCTTTTGCTGCGGGATAGTTTCTTCCTGCTGCGGAGTAGTTTCCTCCTTTTGCTGCGGGATGGTTTCCTCCTGCTGCGGCACTACGGTGTCGGTAGGCAGAACGGTGTCGGTCAATGAATAGAACGCTTCAGTTTGCGTTTGCGTTTCGGTTTGTTCCGTTTCCGTTTTTTCGGGCAGTACCGTATCCTTCGGTACAACGGTATCAGAAACTTCCGTGTTTACCAAACCGCGAGAACTGAAGGCGGTGGTTCCGGCAAAGGCTGCGCTACTCACTGTGAGAACTCCCATGGCCATTACGGCGTAAACTGAAAACTTTTTCATAATCGTGTCGTTTTATTTTGTTATTGTTTTGTTGTTTCTGCCCTATTAAAGCGCAAAGCGTGTGCCAAAATGGAGTGAAGAGGCTGAAATCGTTGATAATCAATAAAAACGAGTTGGCACGATTGCTGGCATGGGTGTGGAAATTGGGGAGTGTGGTGTGGAATGTGTGGAATTTTACTACAAACCAATGTGGCCAGTGTTACTGACGGATTATGGTATTCGGACACAAAAAAGTGTTTCAGTATGATGTTACGAAGAGGTACGTTCATACTGAAACACTTACTTTATAGCAATGGTCAGCCAATATTGGCACTATTGCGTGGTGTAAGAGTTAGGCGATGCGCTGTTCCAAGTGTTGGCGAATGGCTTTCAGGAAGTCGGCAGAGTTGACGGCTTTCGGTTCGATGCCTTCCATCAAATTGACGAGGTCCTTGGTAACAATGCCTTCGTTTAGGGTGTCGAAGCAAGCAGCTTCAAGCTGTTCGCCGAAGCGGGTGAGTTCGGGCAGATTGTCCAATTCGCCGCGTTTGCGGAATGCACCCGACCATGCAAAGATGGTGGCCATGGGGTTGGTCGACGTTTCTTCGCCTTTCAAATACTTGTAATAATGGCGCGTTACGGTGCCGTGGGCAGCCTCGTATTCGTAGTTGCCGTCGGGCGAAACGAGTACGGAAGTCATCATGGCCAGCGAACCGAAGGCCGTGGAAACCATGTCGCTCATGACGTCGCCATCGTAGTTCTTACAAGCCCAGATAAAACCACCGTTGCTGCGGATTACGCGGGCTACGGCATCGTCAATCAGCGTGTAGAAATACGTCAGGCCCAGGCGTTCGAAGTCGTCCTTGTACTCAGCATACACTTCGTCGAAAATTTCGCGGAAGCGAGCGTCGTATTTCTTTGAAATGGTGTCTTTGGTCGAGAACCAAAGGTCTTCCTTCATGTCGATGGCAAACTTGAAGCACGAGTGGGCAAAGGAACGGATGGACTTGTCAGTGTTATGCATACCCTGCAACACGCCGGGACCCTTGAATTCATGAATCACGATTTCTTCGTGTTTACCGCTTTTGGTGTCGTAAACCAATCGAGCCGTACCCTCTTCCTCGGTGCGGATTTCTACACTTTTATACACATCACCGTAAGCATGACGAGCAATGGTAATGGGTTTCTGCCAGTTGCGCACAGCCGGTTTGATGGTCGGCAGGGTGATGGGGGTGCGGAATACCGTTCCGTCGAGAATGGAGCGGATGGTGCCGTTGGGGCTCTTCCACATTTGGTGCAGTTCGTACTCCGTCATGCGCTGAGCATTCGGCGTGATGGTGGCGCACTTCACAGCAACGCCATATTTCTTGGTGGCTTCGGCAGCTTCGACGGTGATTTTGTCACCCGTTTCATCGCGGTGCTTCAATCCTAAATCGTAGTATTCGGTTTTCAGATCGACAAAGGGCAGAATGAGTTCGTCCTTAATCATCTTCCACAATATGCGAGTCATTTCGTCGCCGTCCATTTCAACAAGCGGCGTAGTCATTTTAATTTTTTCCATGGTAAAAAACTGGCGCCTCGTCCCTTATCGAATGAAGAACAGGGATTTTAGAGGACATTTAAAAGGTGAATAATAAGTGGAAAAATGAAAGAATGTACAGTGCCCGGTATGTGGACACCCAGGCACTGCACGGGTTGCGTTTTTTAAGTTTCTATCCTTAAATTCAAAAAGCGTTGATTTCTGTTTATTTCGGTAAAGCCTTGCGGTAGTAGTTCATCAGGCAACCTTCGACAAGGATTTCGCGCTCGGCCTGCGTGAGATTGGCAAAGTGCAACTTGATGTCGGTGATACCTTGAGATGAAATGACCTTGGCGTCGATTTCCTCCTTGCCATCGAGCATAGCCTGACGAATGCCAGGAACAAATACATAGTCGCCCGGTTCGTAGTTGAACGGAGTTTCGGCATCAATCGTGTAAGGCACAATGCCCCAGTTGATGCAGTTGCTGCGGTAGCGCTTGGTGGCGTATTCGTAGCAAATGTTAGCATCACCGCCCAGCACCTTCTGACAGCTGGCAGCCTGTTCGCGAGCAGAACCGTCGCCCGGACGGTTGGCAAATACGCAAGAGCCGAACGAAGTGTTTTCCGTTGTGGCACCAACCTGATTGAGTACCTTCTGTATTGGTTCGGGACATTTGCCGGCACGGCAGTCCAAATCGTCCTGATGTATGCGTTTGCTGTGGCCCACGTATTCAGGCACACGACGCGAAAGGGCAAATTCCGAGAGTTTCAGCGGATTAGAGCGGTAGCTCGACGTTTCGCCCGAAGGAATGAGTTCGTCGGTCGTGGTGACGGGGTCGTGGATAACGGCAGCGAGTTCAAGCAGCTGGTTGTCCTTCATGGCAAACATTTCGGGCCAGTCCTTGATGTTCGGTCCGTAGCGCAGTTCCTCTTCAGGATTGGCATGTCCATAACCATAGAACACACGGCGGTCGTAGATGCGAGCGTCGAATTCGTAAGGCTTATGTTCATCGGTGTATGCCACATCCGTAGCCGCTGTAATCACACCGCCATTGGCCGCAGTGGCAGCAATAGAGCGAGCGTCCATCAAGGCAACGAGCGAAATCTGTCCCTGTCCGGGTTTTGAACCCTCGCGGTTCGGGAAGTTGCGCGTGGTGTGTCGGATGCTCAGTCCGTTGTTGGCCGGCACGTCGCCCGCACCGAAGCATGGGCCACAGAAGGCAGGTTTGATAACAGCACCGGCTTCGAGCAATTCCTCGTTGATGCCGCTGCGCGTCGTAGCAATCGAAACAGGTACAGACTGCGGGAATACCGAGAGGCTGAAATAGTCGTTGCCCGTCGATTTACCCTTGAGGATAGCAGCAGCCTGACTCAAGTTGTCGTAAGTACCGCCCGAACAGCCGGCAATGATGCCCTGGTCGGCCTGTACCTTACCATTGTGTATTTTGCTGAGCAAATCCACCTGCACTTTGTCACCGTAGCGTTTGCGGGTATCTTCCTCCACCTCGCGCAAAATGCGTTCGGGGTCGGCCTGCAATTCGTGAATGGTGTAGGCATTCGAGGGGTGATAGGGCAGGGCAATCATACATTCCTGCTGACTGAGGTCGATGCGAATCATACCATCGTAGTAGGCCGTGGCACCCGGTTTCAGTTCGCGGAAGTCCTCGGGCCGACGGTGTATTTCGTAATGGTGTTTCACCTCCTCGTCGGTAATCCAAATACTGCTCAGGCAAGTGGTTTCGGTAGTCATGATGTCGATACCGTTGCGAAAGTCAATCGGCAGGTTCTTCACGCCCGGTCCGGCAAATTCAAGCACTTTGTTCTTGACAAAGCCATTGTCGAACACCGCCTTTACCATAGAAATGGCCACATCGTGCGGACCAACACCGCGCTTGGGTGCCCCTTCGAGCCATACCAGCACCACTTCGGGCGCATTGATGTCCCAAGTGTTGTGCAGCAACTGCTTCACAAGTTCGCCACCACCTTCGCCAACGCCCATATTGCCTAATGAGCCGTAGCGCGTGTGTGAGTCGGAACCTAAAATCATATTACCGCATTTCACCATAGCTTCGCGAGCATACTGATGAATCACGGCCATGTTCGTCGGCACGTAAATGCCGCCGTATTTTTTTGCTGCCGAAAGTCCGAAAACGTGGTCGTCCTCGTTGATGGTACCACCTACTGCACAGAGTGAATTATGGCAGTTGGTCATGGCGTATGGCAGTGGGAATTTTTCAAGTCCTGAAGCGCGCGCCGTTTGGATAATGCCTACATAGGTAATGTCGTGACTCATCATGGCGTCGAAGCGGATGCGCATTTTTTTACCTTTTGCACCGTCGACATCGTGCTGACGCAGAATCTGGTAAGTAATGGTGTTTTCGCGGGCTTCATCAGCGCAGGGCATACCCTGTGCATTGGTGCGGATTTCAGTGCCGTTAAGCAGATAAACGCCTTGGTTAATCAGTTCTATCATAATCAAAACTGGTTTTAGATGGTTAGTCCGTTTGCTGTGAAAAACTTCGTTGCTTCAGGCAATCAGGCAAGTTTTCAAAGCAAGTGGCGATTAAGGTTATGTTTTTCGAAGATTATTCCGTACAGACAGCCGCAATAAAAAGCGTAAGTGCCAACATGTCGGCTGCTCCGCCGGGCGAAATGTTTTGTTCTATATAAATACGGTCAAGTTGTTCTAATTGATTGAGCGTGAAATTTTCAAGCAGGTGTTTGGCTTCGGATTTAACTTCTGCAGCACGCCGGTTGCCCACTCGGTGCAATACGTTTGTATCGTCTAATGTCGACATGATGTAAAGCAACAGTCGGTAGAGCGCATCGGGAGTGTGCTGCTGTTGTTTCCAAAAAGGAAGCCATTGGTTAAATAGCTGCGCATAGCCGGTTCGAGCATTGTCTAACGCACCAGGCACTCCGTATTGGCGATGTATGGTTGCTCCGTGGGTATCGGCCGGACGCGTAAAACAAGCGGCAAGGCGAGCTATGGTATTTTGTAAATGCTCAGTATTGAGCGGTAGCTTCGTGGTGTGCAGGTGTACTGCAGCAGCCAGCGTAAGTCCCATGGCAAATAGTGCCCCTTTGTGGGTGTTCACTCCCCGAGTGGCTTGCAGCATTTGCTGTTCGCCTTCGCGGCCGATGGCGGCCAACTGCGTGCAGTCGGGCAGTGTCGGAGTGTGTGAAGCTACTTCGGCAATGCGGCAGAATGACTGACCGAGCGCACAGATGCTGCTTCGCATCAAGGCATAGTCCATGTCGGAATGTGCTCCTCTGTTGTGCCTATCCACCAGTCCGGGTTTCGGGGTAAGGTCAAGTTCGGCCTGTAAGGCAGCAGTGGCAGCTTTGCTCCAAATGAAAGGAACACTTTCGGGAGCGGCCCAATCAAGGGCTTGCAGCAGTTTTCCGCCGGTCAGTGCCTTACGCAGCCGGGAGGCAGAAATGCAGTTGTCCTCAGCAGCCTGTTTGCAGCGCGGAATTTCGATTACTTCGATACCCTGTGGCGGTAGTAGGCGGTGCATTCCCTCGTTGTAGGCAGCGGTCAGTTCGTCGTCGGGTTCGGAACCCACAAAGCGTTTGCTCACTTTCAGCGCCGGAGCCAGATGTTCGGCGAAAAGGTTTAAGTCCAACTCGATGTGCGTGGCAGAAACAGCCGACTTTTCCTTGATGAAATACGAGGGAAAGGTAGCTGCCGAAACAGAGTAAATGCTCCCCTCGACCAAGGTGACGTTGTTCATTGTCTGCACAGCCTTTTCCAATATTTCATGGCGTTCGGCATAGCTGAACAAGTTGTGCGGATTGTCGGCAACGAGGATAACAAAGAGGTGGTCCACCAGTTCGCGAGCCCGATTTATCAGGTATAGATGTCCGCGAGTCAGCGGGTTCGCATTCATGACAATGGCGCCACACACACCGCCGCGTTGCAGCGACGTCAGGTAATCGACATAGCGTTTGAGTGCGCGTCGGTCGTGTTCCAGCATAATGGCTCGTTGGGCTTGTGCCACCAGGTGAAATCCCATGCTTGTGAACAGTGCCTTGTTTTCGGGTTTGGTAAATACGGTGACATTGCTTAGCCCGGCTTGCGAAGCGCGGATTAGCAGCAAGGTTACTATTTTACCGGCCAAATTCAAACTGCGCGCAGCCAGAGAAACTGCCACACACTGAATGGTACTTCCACCCAATCCGCCACAAGCCAGCAACTCGTCGGTTTCTTCGTCGTACATACCAATGAGGTAGTCGAGTGGTGGCCGGTTGAGTTCGTTGTCTGTCAATAAATGGTCAACCTGTTTCAGAAAGTAAGTGGAGTTCAGCGGAATTTCGCGCCACACGATGGGGTGCATTTCGCCATTCGGCAGGGTCAGCAGGCAATCAGTCACAGTAAGCATCCGTCATACGTTTGATGTGTTCCAGAATTTCGGCATAGGTATGCGTGTGGTTACGCATGCAAAAGCGTGCTTCGTTTGAACAAAGCAAACAGCGACGAGCGGCAAAGCCCACTTCCTGTCTGCTCACCGGAATGCCATCAGGAGCAATCACGTCTAAATCAAACAAGCGGCCCAAGGGATGTTTTTCTTCCAGTTCTACCATTTTCAGTTTCACCGTTTTCAGTTCGCCCCTCACCGTCCAATAGGCTTCGAAGCCCGTAGGCAGGTCGTGTTGTTCGGCATGCTGAATGTCAGTGTGCAATGCCTGGGTCACAGCTTTAACGGCAGCACGTGCCACCCGGAGCGAAGTGTCGTTTCGCTTTTCGTTTCCCGGCAAAACCACCGTCAGTACCACGAGCGTAGCGTCGGGGTGCGCTTTAAGCAACTGGCGTTGTTTGCAGCAGCGGGCATCGCGTGCCGCAAGCATATCGTCGAGAGTAATGGCAGACATAGTGTAGAAAAAGGTAAGCAGGTGTTGAAGTCGTCTAAACTTTTCTGACGAAGATTGAATTTCATAAAAGTTCAGACGACTTCGTTCAAAATTAGGTTTCTAATGCTATTGAAGTAATTGGACTTTAATTTGAGAACACCTGCTTAATTGTTTTATGGTTCAGGTTCGATGATATTGTGAATTACGTCCATCACCGCGCCGTTGCGGTTCATCACCACACCCACCGTGCGGTCGCCGAAAGGCAGCGGTGCCGGTTGGCCGATGATGCTGAGTGCCTTGTCGCGCAGGGTTGTGATGTCAACGACGTTCAGCCCGGCCGAGCGAAGTTTTTCAGCCAATTCGGGGCGACGCGGATTCACGGCAATGCCGTATTCGGTGATGATAACGTCGACACTGCTTCCCGGAGTGATGAGGGTGGTAACTTCGTCGACAATACACGGTATGCGGCCGCGCAACAGCGGACAAACAATGATTGAAAGTGCCGAGTCGGCAGCCGTGTCGGGATGGCCGCCAATGGCTCCGCGAATAATGCCGTCGGAACCTACCAGCACGTTGACATTGAAATTAACGTCGGCTTCGAGCGCAGAAAGAATCACGATGTCGAGGTAGTGAACTGCCGAACCGGGTTCGTCAGGACTGGCATATTCGCAAGCCGACACTTCCTGATGCATGGCATCGTTTTTAAGTGATTCGGCAGCCACTTTGTCGAACGATTGTACGTCAATGAGTCGTTCGATGAGTCCTTCTTCGTGCAGTTTCACCATGTGTGCCGTGATGCCGCCCAAGGCAAACGAAGCCTTGATGTTTTGTTCAACCATGGCATTACGCAAGTATTTCACCACAGCCAGTGAGGCACCGCCCGATCCGGTTTGTATGCTGAAGCCGGGCGTCAGGTAACCACTGTGTTCAATCACCTTGGCAGCCTGTTTGGCCAGCAGAATGTCGCGTGGGTTTTTGGTGTCGCGAATGGCACCCGAAGCGATTTTTGACGAATCGCCCACGCTGTCAACCTGAACAACGTAGTCGACGTAGCGTTCAGAAATCGAAGCCGGCGTGTTCGGATAATTCACCAGGTCGTCGGTCAGAATCACCACCTTGTCGGCATATTCGGCATCGGGTAGCGCATAGCCCAGCGAACCACAGATAGACTGTGCATTTTCAGAGCGCGAATAACCGCAGGCATTGCCCAGAGGGTCGGACGACGAAGCGCCCAAAAAAGCCACATCAATGTGCAGTTCGCCCTTGGCAATAGCTGCACCGCGTCCACCGTGGCTGCGGAAAACAACCGGGTTTTCCATCAAACCCAGTGAAATTTGGCGTGCCAGTTCGCCGCGCAGTCCCGAAGTAGATATTTGAGTGATTACGCCATTTTTAATGTGTTCGATGAGCGGTTCGTGCGTATCGAGCAAACTCGATGCAGCCAAATGCAGATTTTTGAATCCCATTTCAGCCAGTTTGCCGACCACGAGGTTAACCACCTTGTCACCGCCACGGAAATGATGGTGAAACGAAATGGTCATGCCATCTTTCAGTCCGCTCTGTTTGATAGCCTCCTCCAGACTCACCAGTTTGGGGCTATGTTGTTGTGCAACTGTTCGAGCTTCCGTTATTTTGCCATGATCATTGGAAGCATTGTACACGGCACTATTTAGTTTTTGCGCTGCAGCAGCAATGGCAGCGGCGCGTTCTTTGATCGTGTTCATAAGTCCTCCTCTTTTAAAATACCCGATGCAATGGCCAGATTGATGGTACGTTGTGCCCTGATAACCACGGGGCGGTCAATCATTTTACCGTTCAGTGCAATAACACCCGAGCCTTTGGCCTCGGCCTCCTTGATAGCAGCAATGATGGCCCGCGCTTTGGTAATTTCCTTTTCCTTGGGTGCAAACACTTCGTTGATTACTTCGATTTGTCGTGGGTTGATGATTGATTTTCCATCGAATCCCAATGTTTTGATGTATTCCACCTCCTGTCGGAAGGTTTCCATATCGTTCAGGTTCGAGTAAACGGTGTCGAGTGCATCGATGCCTGCTGCACGTGCAGCCACAACGATTGTTTCGCGCGCCAGACGTAGTTCGTCGCCACCCGGCCCCTGCCGCTGGAAGACCGCATCCTCGTGCCTTCGCCGCGCGAGGTGCAGACCTATGACCAGAAGCCGGCCATGAGCGCCCGCGAGGTCACGGACAAGTTCGTGGAAGCCTGGCAGAGCGGCCAGTACGATCTGGTGGTCTGCAACCTGGCCAACGGCGACATGGTGGGCCATACGGGCGTGCTTTCCGCCGCCGTGGAAGCCTGCACGGTGGTGGATGAATGCGTGGGCCGCATGGTTGCTGCCGTGGAGGCCCGTAAGGGCCGGATGCTGCTCATCGCCGACCACGGCAACTGCGAAGTCATGAAGGACGGGCAGGGCAAGCCCCAGACCGCCCACACCACCAATCCCGTGCCCTGCATCCTGCTGGATGCTTCCGGCAAGGAATGGCGCCTGCATGACGGCAAACTGGCCGATGTGGCCCCGACCCTGCTGCGCATGTGGGGCATCGCCCAGCCCGAAGCCATGACGGGGACGTCTCTGGTGGAGGAAGCCCATGTCCGGTAGCCAGAGACCTTTGGAGCCTGTGGCCCCTGACGGCATGGAGCTGTTGTTCTTCTACCGCTGCCCCCACTGCCTGCGCCATGTGCCGCTGGTCAATCCGGTGGAGCCGCGCAATGTGCGTTGCGATGGCTGCGGCAAGCAGTTCCCCATCATCCCGGTGGACGAGCACGGCCTGCATTATGTGCGCATCATGCTGGCCAACGGCAAGGCCGCTGCCAATCCCGACTATCTGTAAGCATCGCCATACGGCCGGAGGGTGGTTCCTCCGGCCGTTTCCTCTGATGCATCTTTCCTCTCCCGTTTCCAAATATACCGAGCAAACGACATGAAGATCTGTCCTGTCATCTTGTGCGGGGGCGCCGGCACTCGTCTGTGGCCCCTGTCACGTCGCAAGTATCCCAAGCAATTCATGGATCTGGGCGGCCATACGCTGTTCGAGGACACGCTGCAGCGTCTTGCGGCCGTGCCCGGGGTTCCCTTGAAGTCTACTTTGTTTGTAGCTGTTGCACCATCGCTACCAATAT
>OHBJ01001469.1_pt1 | contig 16184 bp, 8 predicted proteins | sample 1577241 | NCBI WGS metagenome assembly OHBJ01 (sample SAMEA3541594, study PRJEB24748) | human gut metagenome | biome: human gut; feature: human-associated habitat; material: faeces | place: China | collected 2012 | reverse complement strand
GTCTCCATACCGGCACGCGACGTCGCCGGCGCGCTCCTCGGCGACGAGGGCGTAAAGGCTTCGTGGCGCACCATCGTGGTAGAGGCGCGTCTGCCGTTCGCAGTCACGGCATTGCTCGCCGGAGCGGCGCTGTCCGTGGCCGGGCTCATGCTCCAGACCACCTTCCGCAACCCGCTGGCCGGACCCTCCATCATGGGCATCTCTTCGGGAGCGTCGCTCGGAGTGGCGGTAATAGTGCTCAGCGTCGGCGGACTCGGATTCTCCGGCGGAGCGCTGGCTCTGGGAAGCGCAATCGCCGGGGCTCTGCTCGGCGCCGCGGCAATATTACTCCTGCTATCGCTCTTCTCATCGGTACTGAAAAGCACGCTCGGACTGCTCATCATCGGCATCATGATAAGCTATCTCTCCAACTCGCTGGTATCGCTGCTCAACTTCTTCGCGCCGGCCGAGGGGGTACGCAACTTCATGCTCTGGGGAATGGGGAGCTTCTCGGCCGTCACCCTGCGCGAACTCCCGTGGCTGGCAGTCACCGTCACCCTCATGCTCCTTGCCGCCTGCCTCATGGCAAAGCCGCTGAACGCCATGCTTCTCGGCGACCGATATATGGCTACCACGGGCTACCGCGTCGCGCGCACGCGTTCACTGATACTGCTCGTCTCCGGAACACTGACCGCCATAGCCACCGCCTTTTGCGGGCCCATCGGCTTCATCGGCCTCGTGGTGCCGCACATCGCCCGGCTCCTCTTCTCCACCTCGATGCACAACGTCCTGCTCCCCGGCAGCATCATCCTCGGCGCCGCCACGGCCCTGCTCTGCGCTCTGCTAAGCGTCGTCCCCGCCACCGCCGGAATCATACCCATAAACATCATCACACCCATAATCGGCGTGCCGGTAATCGTCTACATCATGGTCAACAGCCGCAAACTCAAATACTTCAACTGACGCCCCATGGACACGCCACTGCTCGCCACACACTCCCTCTGCGTAGGCTACGGAAAGAAACAGATAGCCGGACCGATAGACTTCACCCTCTCCGCCGGCAGTCTCACAGCCCTCATCGGCTGCAACGGCATAGGCAAATCCACGCTCCTGCGCACCCTCACCGGCGAACTGCCCGCCATCTCCGGACGGGTAGAAATCTGCGGACGCGACCTTAAGAGCATCTCCGGACGGCGGCTGGCCGGGCTCGTGGCAATCGTCACCACCGAACGGCTGCAGGTAGGAGCCCTCACTGTCCGCGAACTCGCCGCGCTCGGCCGCGACCCGCACACCGGCTTATCAGGACGACTTTCGGAGCAAGACCGCGCCGTCTCCGAACGTGCGATGCAGCGAGTGGGTATAACACACAAGGCCGACTCCTTCATAGCCGAACTCAGCGACGGCGAACGTCAGAAAGCCATGATAGCGCGCGCACTGGCTCAGGAAACGCCGCTCATTGTCCTCGATGAACCTTTCTCATTTCTCGACGTGGCGGCACGCATCGAAATCCTCGGAATGCTCGGCCGCCTCGCCCGAGACAACGGCAAAGGTATCCTCTTCTCCACACACGACGTAGCGCAAGCCCTGCGCATGGCAGACAACGTATTCATGCTTACGACCGACCGGCAGTTCTTAGAAGGCACCCCCGACCGGCTGACCGCCTCCGGAACCATAAACCGCCTCTTCGACACCCCGGGCGTAACTTACGACCCTCTCCAGCACGACTTCATCTCCCGCCCGTGACCCCAGGAACGCCATACCCGTCGCGCATTCTCTTATTTCGTAAAAGAATCATAAAAAAAGCCCGGAATGTTATCCCGAGGCACAACCTTGCGTCAGCTTAATTCAAGTAAGCGCTGACGCAATTCATTATTCCAAATACCTTTACTGACCTTTTGGGTTATATAAAAGGAATATTACTCATAATGTATCGTTCTTAACCGCTCTCTTGGCAAATTCTACGAAATTTACAGAAGGAATCATTACCGGGGCATATCCGGCCTGCATTGTCAAAATAGACAGAAAACTCCTCAGATAAGGGAATGCAATTGCCGGAGCATTAATCGCCGGGAATGGCCCATTCTTAAAATCATCAGTAATAACAGAATCAGTTTCAAAGAAAAATCGCATTTCAGCTTTAACCTTAAAACCCTCCTGCCTGAAGGACACTTTAAATCCTATCCCAAAGATGTTTTTCTCATCATCCGGATACGACTGCCCGACTTCCAGACTCAGGTCGTTAGATGCCATATCCAATTGGCCATCCCGCTCAGAAGCTTGTAAACAAAGATCTACAACACGATAATCAAGAAGTTTGATTTTCATTATGAAGCCAAATTATAGTTGTTATCACTGTTTATCTCAAACTCATCTGGTAAAGTATCAGAGGTATGATAGGACATATCCTCATATATCCCATTGACGATTACGCTTTCCTGCACCTCGGTCAACGAATTTTGTTGGCTCCAGGAACGCAAAACACCAAACTCTGCATTGCGGATTATACCGGCTTCACGATCAGCCTTTATCCGTTCTTCCATCCAAAGACTGAGACTTTCCACGCTTTCCGATTCCAAAGCATCATCAAGCATTTTATTTAACTCATTCAGGTCTATCATATCTAATCTTTTAATTGGAATTCATTAATACAATTTATGTTATATACAGCCGCTTGTATGCGTTTCCTAATCGGTATCGGGAACACCTCCATAGAACCTGTAGGAATATCACACGCCAGCAAGACATCAATCTTTTCTTTCCACTTGGCCCGTATATTCAAATACTCACAAATATCTATTTGCGTAGGTTTCTTTCCTGTTAGTTTAACAATGGTCTTGGCAGTTCGTTCAAGGGCTGAAATAAAGAATTGATAATGCTCTTGGTTAAAAACCGTATCCAGTACATTATCTGAAATAATCGTGGCAGAATAAATTTGATATCTATTCTTCTTCGATTTTATACCCCAACGAATAGCATCAATCTCATCAACCCCAAAAATAATATGCCGTTCCAAACCACGCATCCTTTCTCTCACAAAGGATCGGTCGGCTTAGGACTGTGCCTCTATCTTCTTGGGTATGGAACATCAGTTGGTTCATGTCAAGGTATAGTTGATACTTCAATTTACAAAATTAGGACATTTTTCCAAAATCTCCAAATGTACCACTATTTTTTCACAGTTTTCTTAAAACGCTGCAAAAAAAAGAGCAGCCGGACCCCTTATTCGGGAGTCCGGCCTGAGAGATATTCTGTTTATGTTTAACCTTTTGCTTTTTGCGGGGATTATTCGCCGCTGTGTGGCGGTCGCGCCGCTGTGTGGCGGTCGCGGCATGCCGCGACCCTACGGGCGGGAATTACATCATGCCCATGCCGCCCATTCCGGGATTCGGCATTGCGGGAGCCGCGGGATTTTCCTCTTTCTTGTCGGCTATCACACACTCGGTGGTCAGGAACATACCGGCGATGCTTGCGGCGTTCTCAAGCGCCACGCGCGTAACCTTGGCAGGGTCGATGACGCCGCTCTCGAAGAAGTTCTGGTACTCGCCGACACGGGCGTTGTAACCGAAGTCACCCTTGCCTTCCTTCACTTTCTGAACGATTACGGCACCTTCCACACCGGCGTTGTCCACTATCTGGCGCATAGGCTCTTCTATGGCGCGGCGGATAATCTGGATACCGGTATTCTCGTCGTCGTTGTCACCCTTGAGTTCTTCGAGCATCGGGAGAGTGCGGATGTAAGCCACGCCGCCGCCGGGGACGATACCTTCGGCAATGGCGGCACGCGTTGCGCTCAGAGCGTCGTCCACGCGGTCTTTTTTCTCCTTCATCTCTACCTCGGAGGGAGCGCCGATGTAGAGCACTGCCACACCTCCGGCCAGCTTGGCGAGGCGTTCCTGAAGTTTCTCCTTGTCGTAGGAAGAGGTGGTAGCCTCTATCTGCGCCTTAATCTGGGCAACGCGGGCGGCGATGGCTTCCTTGCTTCCGGCGCCGTTGACGATAAGGGTATTGTCTTTGTTTACCGTTATCTTCTCGGCGGTTCCGAGGTCATTTATGGTAGCGTTGGCAAGCTGCATACCCTTCACTTCGCTGATAACGGTACCGCCGGTGAGGATGGCTATGTCTTCGAGCATCTCCTTGCGGCGGTCGCCGAATCCGGGAGCCTTCACGGCGCAGATTTTCAGCGAGCCGCGCAGACGGTTCACTACCAGCGTCGCGAGGGCTTCGTTGTCCACGTCCTCGGCTATGATAAGCAGGCCGCGACCGCTCTGTGCCGTCTGTTCCAGCACGGGGAGCATATCCTTGAGGTTAGAGATTTTCTTGTCGTAGAGCAGGATGAAGGGGCTGTCCATCTCGCACTCCATCTTTTCGGTGTTTGTAACGAAGTAGGGGGAGATGTAACCGCGGTCGAACTCCATGCCCTCCACAATTCCGACGGAGGTCTCGGTGCCTTTGGCTTCCTCTACGGTGATAACGCCGTCGCGGGTAACCTTCTGCATGGCTTCGGCTATGAGCTTGCCTATCTTCTCGTCGTTATTGGCGGAGACGCGGGCCACGTTTTCTATCTTGCCGAAGTCGTCGTCCACTTCCCGGCTCTGGGCTTTGATACCCTCCACCACCTTGCTTACGGCCTTGTCGATACCGCGTTTGAGGTCCATGGGGTTGGCGCCGGCGGCCACGTTCTTGAGGCCGACGTTCACGATAGACTGTGCCAGCACGGTTGCGGTGGTAGTGCCGTCGCCTGCCTGGTCGCCGGTCTTGGAGGCAACCTCTTTCACGAGCTGTGCGCCCATGTTCTGGAACGGGTCTTCAAGCTCTATCTCGCGGGCTACGGTCACGCCGTCCTTCGTGATATGGGGAGCGCCGAACTTACGTTCGATGATAACGTTGCGCCCTTTAGGGCCGAGGGTCACTTTCACGGCGTCGGCCAGTGCGTCAACGCCATTCTTGAGCTCTTCGCGAGCCTTTATATTGAATTTGATTTCTTTAGCCATTTTTCTTTTCTCCTTTTTATAATTAACCTACGATAGCGAGCACGTCGCTCTGGCGCATCATCAGATACTTCACGCCGTCTACTTCTATTTCCTGGCCGGCATATTTGCCATAGAGGACAGTGTCGCCCTCCTTAAGTACCATTTCTTCATCCTTGGTACCGTGGCCTACGGCCAGCACTTTCCCTTTCAGAGGCTTTTCCTTGGCGGAGTCGGGGATTATGATTCCGCTCATCGTCACTTCTTCAGCGGCAGCGGGTTCAATGAGAACGCGGTCTGCCAACGGTTTGATATTCATATCCTGTTTCTTAATTTTAAGTTTTATTTTCTGTTTGCGGCTCTATACAAATAGCGTGCCAATTTTTCGGGACCTACTGCCACGCCCCTCGTCAATTACAACAATACGCCGTCACGAAAGTTTCCTAACTCCCTGAAAATAAACCGCCGGCCTAACAATGATTAACATTCGAGGGAACTCCGCCCGCAGAGCAGGGACACGCCATGGCACGTCCGACAAAGCGCCTTATGGAACGGAGGCATTCCATAATCTTGGCTACTGCATAATGCACATTTACTTACTGTGCCTACTATAATCCGACTCTCGATACCTGTATCAAATCTACTTCCCAAACATTTTTCAGGAAACATTACCGGTTATCCGAAAATTCATTGTAATTTTGTCAATTAAAACAAGCATCGCCGCCAGTGACCCGCCAAGACTCCGCTCTTATCGCCTCATTTTTGCAGCGTCACATCAACTACCGGCAGGGGTGCTTGAAACCATTGACCAAGACATCACGATGATTGACTATATAAAAGGGCCGGTGGCCGAGCTTACCCCCACCACCGCCGTAATAGACTGCCACGGCGTCGGCTACGAGCTGAACATCTCGCTGCTCGACTATTCCGAGCTGCAGAAGATGGAGAGCGCCAAGCTCTTCGTGCACGAATCCATACGCGAGGACGCACATGTACTCTTCGGTTTCCTCGAAAGGGAGGGGCGCCTACTGTTCCGGCTGCTCATCGGCGTCAGCGGCGTGGGTCCCAACACGGCGCGCCTGATACTCTCTGCCATGACCGCCTCGCAGCTCGAAAACGCCATCGCTTCGGGCAACGACGCGGCACTGAAAGCCGTCAAGGGTATCGGCGGAAAGACGGCACAAAGAATAATTGTTGACCTCAAGGATAAAATAAACACCCCTGCGGTAGCGTTATCTACAAGTCAGACTGTAGGCACGCAGGACTTCGAGGACGCCCTTTCCGCTCTCCTCATGCTCGGGTTCGCCGCCCCTGCAAGCCGGAAGGCGCTGACAAAAATCTTCAAGGCCGACCCGGCGACAAGCACCGAAAGCGCCATCAAGCAAGCGCTCAAGATGCTATGAACCACGGTGTCATGCACTGACGCCACGGCTTTTTAGAGCAACACACACGGACTGACCACCGAGTTATGACAAGAAGCAACCGACGCCGACTCCTCTTCCCGGTAATACTGATAGCGGTATTGCTGGCAGCAGTCGTGTCCCGTTCGCAGACCACGCGGCCGGGCATCCGTCCGTTGTCCCCACCTCCCCCTCCGCCCGCGCCGCAATACATCGGAACGAGCCGCATCCCCGACTCTGTGATTCTCCCTTCCGGAACCGTAACTCCAACCATCCCGCGCAATTACGAGGACTATGCCGGGCAGGAGTACGCCGCAGACCTCGAGACGCCCGAGAACATCAAGACTACGGCCGAATATGACCCGCAACTCGGGATGTACGTCATCCGCACAAAGATAGGCGACCGCGAGATTGTCACCCCTTACCTCATGACCGCCGAGCAATACAACGCCATGGTCAACCGCAGCGAGATGTTCGGATACTTCCGGCAGCGCAACGCCGAGAGCTACGAGCAGAAGGAGAAGCAGCCCTTCAACATCCTGGACATGAACTTCGCCCTCGGCCCCCTGGACAAGGTGTTCGGCCCGGGCGGCGTGCGTCTCACCACCTCCGGCTCGGCGCAGCTCTCGCTCGGCGTAAAGAGCAACAAGACCGACAACCCCGCCCTCTCGCTGCGCAACCGACGCAAAACCTTCTTCGACTTCGACCAGAAGATACAGGCCAACATCAACGCCTCGGTCGGCGACAAGATGAAGTTCAACATGACCTACAACACCGACGCTACGTTCGACTTCGACTCCAAGAACCTCAAGCTCGCATACGAGGGGAAGGAGGACGAAATCATCAAGAACATAGAGGCCGGTAACGTAAGCATGACCACCGGGTCGAGCCTCATACGCGGCGGTACGGCCCTCTTCGGCGTCAAGGCAAAGCTCCAGTTCGGCAAGCTCACCGTCACCGGCCTCGTCTCGCAGCAGAACTCCGAGTCGAAGACCATCTCCTCGCAGGGAGGAGTGCAGACAACAAAGTTCCAGGTCCGCGCCGACGAGTACGATGCCAACCGCCACTTCTTCCTCGCACAATACTTCTACGACAACTATGACTCTTTCGCCTCCAGGCTGCCGCACGTCTCCTCCGGCATAAACATCACGCGCATAGAGGTGTGGGTCACCAACAAGAACAGCAACTACAACGAGTCGCGCAACTTCGTGGGATTCATGGACATAGGCGAGAACACGCGCCTGGCGTCAGATTACTGGCAGCCAAATATGTCGTACATGAACCCCAGCAACCAGTCGAACAACCTTCTGGACGTCCTGAAGCAGGAATACCCCGACGCGCGCGACATAAGCCGCGTGACACAAGCCCTCGAACCGCTGCAGGCCTACGGGATAACGGGAGGACGCGACTTCGAGAAGGTTGAGAGCGCACGCCTGCTCAGCTCCAGCGAGTACACGCTCAACTCAACGCTGGGTTACATCTCGCTGAAATCAGCACTCTCCAGCGACGAAGTCCTCGCCGTGGCTTACGAGTACACCTGCAACGGCAAGGTATATAAGGTGGGCGAGTTCTCCAGCGACGTCCCCGGCACCGGGCAGAGCCTTTACCTCAAGATGCTCCGCGGCACCACCATCTCGCCGAAGCTCCCGATATGGAAGCTTATGATGAAGAACGTCTATTCCCTGGGCGCATACCAGCTCTCCAAGAACAAGTTCAAGCTCAACATCAAATACCTCAGCGACACCACCGGCCAGGAGATAAACTACCTCCCGGTGCCCACCGTCTCGGACAAGCCGCTGCTCCAGCTCATGAACCTCGACCGCATAGACTCCAACCAGGAGTCGAACCCGGACGGATGGTTCGACTATATAGAGGGCTACACCGTGCAGTCGTCGAGCGGCAAGATTATCTTCCCGGTAGCGGAGCCTTTCGGCGCCAACCTCGAGCGGCAGATAGGCGACCCCGCGCTTGCCGCCCCTTACGTCTATAAGGAGCTGTATGACAGCACTCTGGTAGTGGCCAAGCAGTTTGCCGACAAGAACAAGTTCTCCCTCGAAGGGGAGTATCAGGCCTCGGGGGGCGCCACCATTCGCCTCGGCGCAATGAACGTTCCGCGCGGGTCGGTCGTCGTAACCGCCGGCGGCGCTACACTTACCGAGAACTCCGACTATACCGTGGACTATGCCATGGGTATCGTCACCATCACCAACCAGAGCATCATCGACGCCGGAACCAACGTCAGCGTCTCGCTCGAGAACCAGTCAATGTTCTCCATGCAGCGCAAGACGCTACTGGGCTTCGACGCCCAATACAAGTTCAACAAGGACTTCCAGATAGGCGCCACGCTATTGAACTTCTCCGAGAAAGCCCTGACAGAAAAGGTAAACATCGGCGACGAGGTGATAAACAACACCATGTGGGGCGTCAACCTCTCCTACAACAAGCAGTTCATGTGGCTCACCAACCTGCTCAACAAGATACCGACGGTGAGCTCCACGGCGCCGTCGAGCATCAGCGTCACCGGCGAGTTCGCCCAGCTCGTGCCACACAAACAGCCCTCCGGCTCTCCGAAGGGTTCAAGCTACGTGGACGACTTCGAGTCCACGCAGACCGGCATAGACCTGCGCAGCCCCTACAGCTGGTTCCTCGCCTCCACGCCCGCCGACAACTCCGCCGACGCCCTCTTCCCCGAGGCAACGCTCATCGACAATGTGGACTACGGCAAGAACCGCGCCCTGCTCGCTTGGTATTACATTGACCGTATCTTCACGCAGCGCAACTCCTCCTCCATCCCCGGCTACCTCAAGAACGACCTCAAGCAGCTCTCCAACCCCTACGTCCGCGAGGTGACGGTCAACGAAATCTTCCCCAACCGCCAGCTCAACTACGGCGAGGCCAACACCATACAGACGCTCAACCTCTCCTTCTACCCCACCGAGCGCGGCCCCTACAACCTCGACGCCGTCAACATCGACAACGACGGCAACCTCCTCAACCCCGAGAAACGCTGGGGTGGAATCATGCGAAAGATAGACAACACCAACTTCGAGAACTCCAACGTAGAGTACCTCCAGTTCTGGATGCTCGACCCCTTCCTCGACCCCGACAACGAGAACACGCAGGGCGGAGACCTCTACTTCAACTTCGGCGAAATCTCCGAAGACATCCTCAAGGACGGCAAGAAGAGCTACGAGAACGGGATGCCCATCGACGGCAACAACTCCTTCCTTGCCGAAACCAACTGGGGACGCGTCTCGACGCAGAACTCCCTGACATACGCCTTCGAGAACGCCCCCGACGCACGCCCGCTCCAGGACGTCGGCCTCGACGGGCTCCCCAATGACGACGAGTTCAGCTTCTCCTCTTATAAGGACTACCTCGACCAGCTCCGCACGCGCCTCCCCGCCTCCACCATCGCCGCAATGCAGGACGACCCCTTCTCCGCCATGAACGACCCTGCCGGAGACAATTACCACTTCTACCGCTCGCGCTGGTACGACGAGCACCAGACCTCCATACTCGACCGCTACAAGCACTATAACGGTGTGGAAGGCAACTCCCTGAGCCCCGACCAGAGCGACAACCCGCAGTACCAGTCGTCGCGCTCGGTGCCCGACGTCGAGGACATAAACCAGGACAACACCCTCAACGAGTACGAACGCTACTTCCAGTATAAGGTCTCCATCCGCCCCGAAGACCTCGAGGTGGGACGCAACTACATCGCCGACAAGCAGGTCTCGCGCGTCACCACACGCGACGGGGAGCGCACCGTCGTATGGTACCAGTTCAAGATACCCCTCACAAGCCCCGACAAGGTGGTAGGCGGCATCAACGACTTCTCCACCATACGGTTTGTACGCATGTTCATGACCGGATTCCGCGCCGTTACGCACCTCCGTTTCGCCACCCTCGAGCTCGTCCGCGGAGAATGGCGCGACTACCGCTTCAACCTCAACAACCGCGACGACTCCCCGGCAGAGGGAGAACTCGACATGTCGGTGGTAAACATAGAGGAGAACTCGGGACGCACTCCCGTCAACTATGTGCTCCCTCCGGGCGTTACGCGCATTCAGGACCCCGGACAGTCGCAGGCCACGCAGCTCAACGAGCAGTCCCTCTCGCTCAGAGTCACCGGCCTCCAGCCCGGCGACGCCCGCGGTATATACAAGAACTCCGCCCTCGACCTCCGCATCTACAAGCGCCTCCAGATGTGGGTCCACGCCGAGGCCGCCATCGACAACGTGACGAACCTCAAGAACGGCGACGTGGCCCTCTTCATACGCCTCGGCTCGGACGTCAAGAACAACTACTACGAATACGAGATACCCCTCGAACTCACCGCCCCCGGCACTTATAACAACATGAACGCGGCCGACCGCGCCATAGTGTGGCCTATCTCCAACCGCCTCAACGTACCGATGGAAGCCTTCACCGACGTCAAGACCGCACGCAACCGCGCCCACTCCGAAGGGCAGGACGGCATCGGATATACCAGGCTCTTCTCCATGCACGACCCCGCCGAGGCGCAGAACACAGTCTCCGTGCTCGGCAACCCGTCCCTCTCCGATGTCCGCGTAATGCTCATCGGCGTCCGCAACCGCTCAAGCTCCGTCAAGGACGCAACCGTATGGGTCAACGAGCTGAAAGTTACCGACTTCAACGAGTCGGGCGGCTGGGCGGCAAACGGTAACGTCAACCTCGCCCTCTCCGACATCGCCACCGTGAACGTCTCCGGACACATAGAGACCGACGGATTCGGTGCCGTGGACCAGGGCCTCTCGCAGCGGCGACTCGACCGATACGAGCAGCTAAACGTGGCTGTGCAGGGCGATGTGGGAAAACTGTTCCCCGCTGCCGCCAAGCTCTCCGCTCCCGTTTACTACTCCCGTTCCTCGGAGAAGAACACCCCAAAGTACAACCCGCTCGACCAGGACATACTCCTCAAGGACGCCCTCGACGCAGCCGTCACCAAGCAGGAACGAGACTCCATAAACTCTTACGCCCTGACGCGAAAGACCGTCGAGAGCTTCTCCCTTTCCGGTCTCAAGTTCAACGTCCAGAGCAAGGTCCCCATGCCCTGGGATCCCGCGAACTTCACCGTCTCCTTCTCCTTCAACAAGCAGAAGAACATGGACCCCACCACCGAATACCAGCATATAAACGACTATCGCGGCTCCTTCCAGTACTCCTACTCCCCGGTGGTAAAGCCGCTCAAGCCCTTCGGGTGGGTCAAGAGCAAGAACAAGAACATGAAATTCCTCAAGGACTGGGGCATAAACTGGCTCTTCAACTCCCTGACTTTCATGACCAACATATCGCGCTACTACTACGAGGAACAGACACGCTCGGAAGTGGACGTGGACTTCCAGCTCCCCGTGCAGGTAAGCAAGAACTTCCTCTGGGACCGTTCTCTCAACCTCACGTGGAACCTCACACCCTCGCTCAACTTCTCATTCGCCAGCAACACCACTGCCCGCATCGAGGAGACCGTCGGAGCCGTAAACAAGCGGCTCTTCCCCGACAAGTACCGCGACTGGAAGGATACCGTCTGGAACTCTATCAAGGGCTTCGGAACGCCGTGGAACTACAACCAGACCTTCACCGGGTCATGGCGCGCCCCCTTCAACAAGATTCCGGTGCTCAACTTCCTGACCGCCAACGTCACCTACAACTCCACATACCGCTGGGACCGCGGCGCCACCATCGACGAGTTCCAGATGGGCAACACCATACAGAACCAGACCACGTGGAACGCCGACGCCCGCATAAACTTCGAGAACCTCTACAACCAGAACAAGACCCTCCAGCGCATCAACAAGCGGTGGAACACCTCCACCTCCTCGCGCAACAAGAACAAAGCCAAGGACAAAAAGGCGCAGAAGCCGAAGAAATACGAGCACGCAATAACGCTGCGCGAGGACACCACCACAATGGTCAAGCATAACCTCAAGACCAAGAAGGTGAAAATATCGGCACGCGGCGCCGGCGGAAACGCCGTCAAGCTCGAGACACGCGTCGTGGACGACAATACCCTTGAAATCCTCACGCGCGGCAAGAACACCGTGCGCCTCACCGTCACCGAAGACAAGAAGGCCGACCGCAAGAACCCCTGGGACGAGGTGCGCGACTACTCGCTGCGCTTCCTCATGATGACACGCAACGTCTCCTTCCGCTGGCGCTCGTCTCACTCCCTCTCGCTGCCCCAGTTCGGACCCAGCGTCGGCGACATCTTCGGACAAAGCACCAAGTACGGCCCGATGGCGCCCGGCGTAGGCTTCGCTTTCGGTTTCTACGACGACTCTTTCGTCAACAAGGCGTTGCAGCGCGGATGGCTCCTGACGGGTGACGACCAGACATCGCCCGCCGTCTGGAACCAGGGCAAGGAGTTCAACTTCGAGCTTACCCTCGAGCCTGTCGTCGGCCTTAAGATACTGCTCACCTCCAACCTTACCGACAACCGCACCCGCCAGGTTCAGTTCATGTACAGCGACATGCCCACCTCCTTCTCCGGCTCTTACACACGCACCGCCGTGGCTCTCAAGACAGCCCTCAAAGGCTCCAAGGCAGAGAACGGATACGAGTCGGAAGCCTTCTCCCGTTTCCTGCAATACATACCGCAGGTGGCCGCGCGGGTGCAGGGACAGTATGCCGGCACGGCATATCCTTCGGGAGGTTTCATGGAGGGAAGCCCCCTGGCCGGAACGCAATACAACCCCGAAGTGGGAGGCGTCAGCGCCACCTCCTCTGACGTCCTCATACCCGCATTCCTCGCAGCATACACCGGCGGCTCTCCCGACAAGGTGGACCTCGCCCACTTCCCGGGGCTCGGCTCCATGCGCCCGAACTGGCGCGTAACTTACGACGGTCTGATAAACTTCTTCAACTTCCGCAACATCTTCAAGAAGTTCACCCTCTCACACGCCTACCAGTGCACTTACTCGGTGGGAAGCTACTCCTCCTACCTTGACTGGCAGGGAATAGGGGGCGACCGCGGTTTCATCCTCGACGAGCAGACGCAGCAGCCCATCCCCTCCTCCCCCTACAACATATCGTCGGTGGCCATAACGGAGAAGTTCGCCCCCCTCATCGGCCTCTCCGTCACCTTCAACAACGACATCACGCTCAACACCGAATACCGCGACTCCCGCACGCTCAACCTCAACTCCTCCGCCGGGCAGGTAGTGGAGACCACCAGCAAGCAGTTCACCCTCGGTGCCGGGTACAAGATAGCCAACTTCAACAACATCATCAAGATAGGCTCCAACCAGGGGGGCGTCTCCAACGACCTTACGCTCAACCTCGACCTCTCGCTGGCCAACAACCTCTCGCTCATCCGCCGCATCGAGAGCGCATACACCCAGGCCACGCAGGGCACGCGCACATTCTCTATCAACTTCATGGCCTCATACGTCCTGAGCCGCCGCGTCACCATCGCCGCATTCTTCGACCATCAGGTTAACACCCCGCTCGTCTCCTCCACCGCCTACCCCACCACCAACTCCAACTACGGCATCTCCATAAACCTCTCCCTCGCCCGCTGATATGGACCTTATGGAACGTTATGGAACGGAGGCATTCCTGCCCTATGGAACGGGGCATTCCTGCCTTATGGAACGGGGGCATTCCTGCCCCCGCCGGAAGCCGCGACAGCGGCTAATCCGCGCCATGTAAGTAAGCCGCATCCATTCCATAACGGTGAACCTCCTGACCCGGATAAGCGTTACGAGAGAAACAAACCACCACACTGTTATGCCACAGTCCCGACAAACTTCCACTACCATAGCCGCCCCGGAAACGGCATTGAGTTTCCACCCGGTAACCCTCGCGGACATGCCACGCCTCCGGCAATACCTCAGCCGCGAGCAGGGACGCACCACCGACTTCTCCTTCCTCGGCGTCGCCATGTGGATAGACTACTTCAAATACCAATACTGCATCTTCCGCGACACGCTGTTTATAAAAGGAGTCCTCGAAGACGACCGCCGCGTGGAAGCATTCTCGATGCCCGTAGGAGCCCTCCCGCTCTCCCTCTCCGTGCCATATATCCTCGACTATTGCCGCGCCCGCGGCCTCGCCCCACGCTTCTCTGCCGTCCCCGAATACGCCCTCCCCGGCTTCATGCAGTTCTCCCCGAAGGAAATCACGGAGCTACCGGACTGGAGCGACTACCTCTACGACGCCGACACGCTCGCAACCCTCTCCGGCAAGAAGATGGCCAAGAAGCGCAACCACCTCAACCGCTTCCTCGCCCTCTACGAAGGCCGCTGGCGGCTGACACCGCTCACACCGCGGAACGCCGTCCGCGCGCTCCAATTCATGGGAGTGGCCGACCTCGAGGGCGACAACGGGTCCGAAGCCGCCGCCGAGCGGGACCTCACACGCCGTATCCTGGAAAACTACGACTCCCTCTCCCCTTACCTCCACGGCGCCCTGCTCGAAGTCGACGGCCATGTCTGCGCCTTCACCGTAGCCGACATAAAGGGCGACACCCTCTTCATACACATAGAGAAAGCCACACGCTCCGTAGAAGCCGCCTACGAAGCCATAAACGCCCTCTTCGCCCGCACGATGAAGGAGCGGCATCCCGGTATAAAGTACATAAACCGCGAAGACGATGCCGGCGACGAAGGCCTCCGCCAAGCCAAACAAAGCTACCATCCCCTCACCCTCCTGCGCAAATTCAACCTCCGCCTGTAATATATGGAACGGAGGCATTACCGTCCTATGGAACGGAGGCATTCCTGCCTCCGCATAGAGCCGCGCCAGCCAAAGGGGCGGAGGCCTCCCGGCCTCCGTAACCGTCGAACCGCGTCAACGCCTCCGGAGGAGGCAGATTTACCGTAACCCCATACGCCGGAGACACCGCAAGGTGTCGTAGGCGTTTGGGGATTATGGCGCATATCGACACAGGCCTCCGGAGGAGGATTTACCGTAGCCCCGTACGCCGCCAGGCGTGCGGGGGACCAAAGTGCCCGGCATTTTCGGAGGCCGGGAGGCCTCCGCCCCCTTGGCTACGCGGTTCGACGCTCCATATTCAGCCGCCTCCGCGCCATAATTGTTAAAATCTAAAATATTCCAACGATTTCAAGTCATTTCTTTTTACTAACTTTGCAGCGTAATTAATTTTAACATCCTTTCTAAACATTGCAAAGATTATGTACGTAAACAATTCTGCGTCGAGCCACGTGCTCCGCATCTCCTGCTTCAACAGCCGGAAAGACACCGTCGCAAGACCCGTCACTATGACTTGGAAACAATTCGTCGGAAACCTCGAAAACACCCGCTACACCGCCGAAACCATGAAGGAGTGGGACGCCATGACCCGCGAACAGCGAGGCGAAACCAAGGACGTCGGCGGATTCACCGGAGGCATCTTCGCCGACGGACACCGCGGCAACAAGACGACCGTCTCACGCTCTTGCGTAACCCTCGACCTCGACAACGGCTGCTACGACCCCGATGCCATTATCAAAGCAATCGGGAGGAAGCTCAACTGCGCCGTCTGCGGCTACTCCACCCACTCCCACCGCACCGGCGCGCCCAAAATACGCCTCGTCATCCCCCTGCTCAAAGAGATGGACGGCCTCGCCTACGAAACCATGACACAGCAGCTCGTCAAGGACTGCGGCCTCACGGACTACGCCGACCCCACCACGCACCAGCGCGCACGCCTCTTCTACTGGCCGTCGGCCTCCAAAGACGCCCCCGTGTGGCACCGCGCCATAGACGGCGCCCCCCTCTTATGGGACGGAGGCATTCCCGCCTCCGCCAAAAACCCCAAAAACCACATAAACAACATAAACCACATAAATAACACCCCCACCCCGCCAAACACCAC
>OHBJ01001462.1_pt1 | contig 16219 bp, 10 predicted proteins | sample 1577241 | NCBI WGS metagenome assembly OHBJ01 (sample SAMEA3541594, study PRJEB24748) | human gut metagenome | biome: human gut; feature: human-associated habitat; material: faeces | place: China | collected 2012 | reverse complement strand
CGTCGCTGCATATCTTCCCCTCCGGCGGTCACGGCTGGGGCATGAGCAAGAAGTTCAAGTATCACGAGAATTTCAAGGCCGCGACGCTCGACTGGTTGAAGGTAATCAACGCCGAAGCCGACAAGGCCGCTGCGAAGAACAAATAAGCGGGTTCAGACTTGCTGTTACTCCCGGAAAGGCAGATGCCTTTCCGGTTTTTTTGTGACTTGTTCGGAAAGTCTGAGCTTTTTGCTCTTTTTTGCATCGCAAAGTCTTCGATCTTCTTAAAAATCTTAATTTTAGAGAATCAGGTTGAACAAATATCCCGATAGAATGAAAAACAGGGTCATCACTCCGAAGAATATCCCTATCAAGCGCCATGTCATGACCTTTTTCAACATCGTAGCTTCCGGCAGCGACAGCCCGACGACGCCCATCATAAAGGCGATAGCCGTCCCTAACGGAATGCCTTTGGCCACGAAGACCTGGATCACCGGGACAATTCCGGCGGCGTTGGCATACATCGGTACGGCGCAAATGACCGCCAGCGGCACGGCAAACCAATTATCTTTGGACATATACTGCTCAAAGAAACCTTCGGGGACAAATCCGTGCATCGCCGCACCTACGCCGATACCGATCAACACGTACAGCAACACACCCCGCACGATACCCCACGCATCGCGTACGATGACGGGAAACCGATCGGTAAAAGGCGTGTGCTTTTCCGCCCAAACTTCCGAATTCGTATCGGACTGCGCTTGCAGTTGACATACCCATGGCGAAAGATAGCGTTCCAGCTTGAAGCGGCCGAGTACGAAGCCGCCGATCATGCCGAGCAGGATGCCGCTCACGACATAAATCACCGTCGTCCGCAGGCCGAACGAACCGAGGAACATTGCCACGGCCCAGGAAGAAGGCCAGGACGGCTGTAATCAGGCGCTCTTCGTTGATTTTATGGCGCAGTTCCGGTGTAATCGACGAGAAGGTCCCGTCCGTATAGGCATCGAAGCGGTCGGCGGCTTTCTGCTTCCACTGAGCCAGGGAGCCTTTCAGGGACGACGGCTTCTTTCTCCGCGCGGCAGCCTCCGGGTCGTACAGGCCTTGGGCAGACAGGTTCTGGGCCATGACCGTCGTTTCTCCGTCGATGGTCACTAATTCCGCTTCCATGACCTGCGTGAACTGTTCTTCATAGGCCTGGTCGAGTTGGCTGAGCAGGTTCTTGAGCTTGTTCTGCGTGTTGACCACTTTGTCCGTCTTAACGCCTGTTACGGCCAGTTTCTTATATTTATGGACCATGTAGACGGCCCGGTCCTGATAGTAGTCGATGAAGTGTTCTGCCAGTCCGATTCGTTCGGGATACTGCTGTAAATAGTAGAGAAAGTTACGGGCAATGTGCTGCATATTGGCAACGGTCCGGCGCAGGTCCGGGTCGGTCAGCCCCAATCGTTCCGCTTCCATGCGGTTGAAGTCGCTGACAGCCTTTTCAAAGGCCGCCTGGTCACGGCTGGCTCCCTTCCCTTTGCTGCCGGGCCACTTCAAAGAAAGCTTGTGCGGCTGCCGTTCCAGGCGATACAGGATATACAGCGACAGGATAACGCCGATGACACCGACAGGATGGTTATAAAAGAACCAGGCACCGCCGCCGATGAGCAGGCAGAAAAAAGAAAGGACATATAAAATATATTTCATCGAATTTCTCCTCCATCTCATGCCCTTATTGTAACAAATGTGGGGAGATATAGCAAAAGGACCTGCCGCAAAAGCGACAGGTCCTTTTCTGTAGGGGCGACCACGTGGGGCGCCCGCTCCGGGATATGTACGATTTCCCGGCCAGTCTGCTAGAAAAATCATCCAAATCCATAACGGGTCGCCCACGTGGCGACCCCTACGAGCCACTAGCCACGAGCCACTAGCCACTAGCCACTAGCCACTAACTATTTTACAACAGCATTGTTGATGATAGCCAGGAAGTCGTCGGCTTTGAGGCTGGCACCGCCTACGAGGCCGCCGTCGATGTCGGCAGAGCCTGTGAGTTCAGCGACGTTGCCGCCTTTGACGCTGCCGCCGTAGAGGATGGAAACGTCTTCTGCCGTAGCTGCGTCATAGAGGGCAGCCAGTTTCTTGCGAATGATAGCGCAGACTTCTTCTGCCTGGGCAGCGCTGGCCGTCTTGCCCGTGCCGATAGCCCAGATTGGTTCATAAGCGATGATGACTTTCTTGACGTCTGCTACCGTCAGGCCTTCCAAGGCTTTTTCGATCTGGCTTTCGATCCAGGACTGCATGATGCCCTGTTCGCGCTGTTCCAGCGTTTCGCCGCAGCAAACAATCGGCGTCAGATTATGAGCCAGTGCGGCTTTGGTCTTCTTGTTGACCGTTTCGTCCGTTTCATTGAAGTACGTCCGGCGTTCGGAATGGCCCAGGATGACATGGGTGACACCGATGTCGACGAGCATAGCCGGCGAAACTTCGCCAGTGAAAGCGCCTTTTTCTTCCCAGTGCATGTTCTGGGCTGCGACGTGGATCGGCGTACCTTTGGTCATTTCGACAGCCATGGGCAGGTACGGGAAGACCGGAGCGATGATGACTTCCGGTTTTACGTCCTGCGGGACTTTGGCGACGAGGCCCTGGATAGTTTCTTTGGCGTCGGCACCGAGATGGTTCATTTTCCAGTTGCCGGCAATGATGGTTTTACGCATAATGAGTTTCCTCCTTTAAAGGTGAATGATTTTATTTATCGCTCAGGGATACGACACCCGGGAGCTGTTTGCCTTCGAGGTATTCCAGGGAAGCGCCGCCGCCCGTGGAGATGTGGCTGATCTTATCGGCCAGGCCGGTCTTGTTGACAGCCGAGACGGAGTCACCGCCGCCGACGATAGAAACAGCATCGGAATCAGCAACGGCTTTGGCGACTGCTTCCGTACCTTTAGCATAGTTTTCCATTTCAAATACGCCCATAGGACCATTCCAAACGATGAGTTTCATCGGAGCCAGTTCTTTGGCGAAGAGTTCCTGTGTCTTCGTGCCGACGTCGAGGATCATCCAATCAGCCGGGACCGCATCGACGGGAACGACTTTGTGATCAGCATCATTCTTGAATTCAGCGGCGACCATGACATCGACCGGCAGGAGCAGTTTCGTACCCTGTTCCTTAGCCTGGTTGATGAGCTGTTTAGCCAGGTCGATCTTGTCGGCTTCGACGAGGGATTTGCCGATGCCATAACCCTGGGCAGCCAGGAAGGTGTTGGCCATGCCGCCACCGATGATCATGAGGTCGACTTTCGGCAGAAGGTTGGAAATGACTTCGATCTTGTCGGAAACTTTAGCACCGCCGATGATAGCTGCGAAGGGGTGAGCCGGATTATCGACAGCACCGCCGATGAAGCGGATTTCTTTTTCCAGGAGGAAGCCGGCAGCCATGGGCAGGAACTTCGTAATGCCAGCGACGGAAGCATGGGCGCGGTGGCAGCAGCCGAAAGCGTCGTTGATGCCGACTTCAGCCAGGGAAGCGAGCTGGCGGGCGAAATCTTCGCCGTTCTTTTCTTCTTCTTTATGGAAACGGAGGTTTTCCAGAAGCAGGACTTCACCCGGTTTGAGGGCATCAGCCATGGCTTTCGTTTCTGCGCCGACGCAGTCCGGAGCGAATTTGACGTCGATGCCGAGGAGTTCCGACAGGCGTTTAGCGACCGGTTTCAGGGAATACTTTTCGACGACCTGTCCCTTCGGGCGGCCGAGATGGCTGGCCAGGATGACAGCAGCCTTGTGGTCGAGCAAGTATTTGATGGTCGGCAGCGTCTTCTGGATACGCGTGTCATCTGTGATGTGGCAGTTTTCATCAAGGGGGACGTTGAAGTCAGCGCGGACAAAGACGCGTTTGTTTTCGACATTTACATCGGTGATCGTTTTTTTCATGAAAGGTTCCTCCTCCAATTAAAGCAGTTGTATGATTTTTTCAGCCGCACCTTCATCAGTGACCAGCGTGCCCGTATGGCAGGCCCGCATGACGCCGACGATGGCTTCTGCCTTGCTGGCGCCACCGGCTACGGCGATGATGTGCGGATGATATTTGATTTCCCGTAATGAAATCCCTACATTATTCGTACCATATAAGATTTTGCCGTCCAGGCCGCAATAGCAGCCCAGCGATTCGCCACAGGCGCCGAGGCTGTGCAGGGCATCGCGCTGGAGCGTCGTCATGCCCCGCTTGCGGGCCATGCGGTCGGCCCGGCCGATGCCGAAGATGACGACCTGGGCCCGGGCGGTCATGGCGACATTTTCCTGGGTCTGGCGGTCGGCTTTGAGCATCATCTGCAGCGCCGAGTCGCTCAGGCCTTCGGGGATGTGGATCATGCGGTACGAGCTGTGGGTCTTGGACGCAATGTTGGCGGCAATATAGTTGGCCTGGACTTCGACGTGGTTCCCCATGCTGCCGCGGGCCGGCAGGATGGTCACATTGGCCAGACATTCCGGCAGCATGCGGGCCACTTCGGCCATGGTCGAACCGCCGCTGATGGCGACAGTATCGACGCTGCCAAAGAGGTCGTTGAGCAAGAGGGCGCCGCGGCGGCCTAGTTCTTCCTTCGCTGTCTTATCGCTGTCACTGTCACCGGGAACGATATAGACATTCTTCAGGCCCAGTTTCTGGCGAATCTGGCGCTGCATGTCATCCAAATTGTTCAGGCGCAGGAAACATTCCAACAGATCCGGCATGAGTCGTTTGCCTTCCGGCTCCATAGCAATGCCCAGCGTCGTAAAGCGGACGATACCGCTGCGCCGCAGGACGTCGACGTGCGACCGGACGATGCGTTCCGACAGGCCCGAAAGGCCGGCCAGGGTCCGGCGGCCGACGGGTTCGGCGTCGGCGATATGCCGCAGCAGCAGGTAACGTTCTTTGATTGTCCCCATGACATCGGGAGCTATTTTTTGAAAGATACTCAATGTATCTTGTTCCATCTTACTCTCTCCCTTCACGATGCGATAGAACAACAGAGTATAATCACTGTTCCAGCAGGCATTTGCCGGTCATATCGGCAGGAATGGCCATACCGGCCAGGGTCAGCATAGTCGGGGCGACGTCGGCCAGGATGCCGTCGTGCAGGTGTTCCCCTTTATGTTCTTCACTGACCAGGATGCACGGTACATGATTGGTCGTATGGGCCGTGTAAGGGCATCCCGTATCGGGATCGGCCATCTGTTCCGCATTGCCATGGTCGGCGATGATCAGGAGCTGGCCCTGGACGGGCTTCAAGGCTTCGACGATTTTGCCGACGCAGGTATCGACCGTTTCAACGGCCTTGACAGCGGCTTCAAAGACGCCCGTATGGCCGACCATATCGGCATTGGCGAAATTGAGCATGATCATGTCATATTTATCGGCCTTGATCTGTTCGATGACTTTTTCCGTCACGATAGGCGCGTTCATTTCCGGCTGCAAATCGTAAGTCGCAACTTTCGGCGACGGCACGAGGATGCGGTCTTCACCGGGATTGGGTTCTTCTTCACCGCCATTGAAGAAATACGTGACGTGAGCGTATTTTTCCGTTTCGGCAATGCGCAGCTGGGTCTTGCCGGCCTTGGCCAGGACTTCGCCCAGTGTGTCGGGGATCCGTTCTTTATCATAGACGACGTGTACCGGAAGGTCGTCTTCGTAACGGGTCATGGTCGCAAAGTACGTGTCCAGTTTCTTCGGACGCGGGAAGCCGTCGAAATCGGGGACGACGAAAGCCGTCGTCAGCTGACGGGCCCGGTCGGGGCGGAAGTTGAAGAAGACGACACTGTCCCCATCCTGGACGGGATGTTTATGGATGACTGTCGGGATGACGAATTCGTCGGAAACGTCAGCTGCGTAGGAATGTTCCAGGCAGGTCTGGGCATCCGGTTCCTGCGGTCCTTCGCCGAGGGCGACGGCATCATAGGCTTTTTCGACGCGTTCCCAGCGCTTGTCGCGGTCCATGGCATAGTAACGGCCGCTGATGGTGGCGATTTCACCGACGCCGAGTTCTGCGCACTTATCTTCCAGTTCCTGGAGGTATTCGCCGGCACTGCGGGGCAGTACGTCGCGGCCGTCGAGGAAGGCGTGGATGTAGACTTTCTTCAAGCCATAGCGCTTCGCCATTTCCAAAAGACCATAGAGATGCTGTTCACTGCTGTGGACGCCGCCAGGCGATACCAGGCCCAGCAGGTGGAGGGCCGAGTCTTTTTCCTTGACGTTTTCCATGGCACCGACGAGAGCCGGCTTCTTGAAGAAAGCTCCGTCTTTGATATCCTTGGTGATCTTGGTCAGCGCCTGGTACACAATACGTCCCACACCGATATTAAGATGGCCCACTTCAGAGTTGCCAATCTGGCCGTCAGGCAGACCGACGTCTTCGCCCGATGCGCCGAGATACGAATGAGGATATTCTTTCCAAAGTTTCGGCAGGACCTTGAGGTCTGCCTGGGCTACGGCGTTATCTTTAGCGATGCTGCTGCAGCCAAAACCATCCATGATGACCAGCATTACAGGTTTCTTTTTCGTCATTACAGTATTTGACTCCTTTGTGATGTGAGAAAGTAAAAAGAGGCTGTCCCATTAAGACAGCCTCTTTTCGAGTTTGAAGTTTGCAGTTTTTAGTTTGCAGTGATTGGCTAAAAATTCAAGCCCTTTCTACAAACTACAAACTTTACACTAAAAACCTTGAAAGAAAAAGGAGCCGTGCATGAGAACGAGAACCTTCATGCGACGGCCCCTTTAGGGTTCAATCTGATTTGTAACGGGAGGCTGTTTACCCGTCGGGAAATGCGTCGCTACAAATTAGTGTTTGCTGTTGTAGTCGTTCATGACAGCAATGAGGTTGAGGACTTTGTTGGAGTAGCCGATTTCATTGTCGTACCAGGAAACGACTTTTACGAAGGTGTCCGTCAAAGCGATACCAGCTTTAGCGTCGAAGATGGACGTGAGCGGGCAGCCGAGGAAGTCAGAGGAAACAACAGCTTCGTCAGTGTAGCCGAGGATGCCTTTGAGTTCGCCTTCGGAAGCTTTTTTCATAGCTGCGCAGATTTCGTCGTACGTAGCCGGTTTAGCGAGGTTGACCGTGAGGTCGACGACGGAAACGTCGAGGGTCGGTACACGCATGGACATACCGGTCAATTTGCCGTTCAATTCCGGAATGACTTTGCCGACAGCTTTAGCAGCACCCGTCGTGGACGGAATAATGTTGCCAGCAGCTGCACGGCCGCCGCGCCAGTCTTTCATAGACGGGCCGTCAACGGTTTTCTGCGTAGCCGTCGTGGAGTGAACCGTCGTCATGAGGCCTTCTTTGATGCCGAAAGCATCGTTGAGGACTTTAGCGATCGGAGCGAGGCAGTTCGTCGTGCAAGATGCGTTGGAAACGATTTTCTGGCCTTTGTATGTATCGGTGTTAACGCCGCAAACGAACATGTCTGCCTGGCGGCCGTCAGCACCCTGTTTGGAAGGAGCGGAGAGTACAACGTATTTTGCACCGGCTGCGAGGTGTTTTTCAGCGAGGTCCATGGTGAGGAAACGGCCTGTCGATTCAACGACGTATTCAGCACCGACTTCGTCCCATTTGAGGTTTGCCGGATCTTTTTCAGCCGTTACGCGGATTTTTTTGCCGTTAACGATGAGCTGGCTGTTTTCGACGTCAGCTTCGATCGTGCCATCGAACTGGCCGTGCATGGTATCATATTTGAGCATGTATGCCATGTAGTCAACCGGGCAGAGGTCGTTGATGCCTACGATTTCGATGTCATCACGAGTCTGTGCAGCGCGGAAAACAAAACGACCAATACGACCGAAACCATTAATACCAACTTTAATCATTGTCGATACACTCCTTTTGAAAACGAAAATAACTCTTTTACATAATTCTAAGAACTTGAGGGCCTTACTACTTACACTGTAAGTATGCCACATCGGGTACGATTTTGCAATACCATGGACGCTTTATGTCCCAATTTATTGCATCCGCAAAGAAGCGGCGCCTATGCCGACATATTCCTTGATGGCCAGACAGGAGTTGAATAAGTAAAAAGACTGGGGCACGATGGAATAGCCCGACCAGTTCGTCGCTGCACTCGTGTGGTAATCACAGGGATAGGGCGTCACGTCCAGGCCTTGGCGCGTAAAGAAACGGACCGACCGGGGCATATGGAAGGCGCTGGTGACCAGGATGGGCTTCTTCCAGCCCTGGTGCTCGCAGATTTGCCTAGAAAAAGCGGCATTTTCTGCCGTATTGCGGCTCTTATCATCCATGAAAATCTTATTTTCCGGCACGCCCAGGGATAAGAGCATCCGCTTTTCGATTTCCGATTCATTGGCGTCGCCCTTGAGGATGGTCCCGCCTGATAAGAGGATGGGCAGATCCTTCGCCTTTTGCAGGCGCAGGGCCATAAGGAAGCGGTTGGCCGCCGCACTGCCGACCTGACCGGTTCCATCGAAATCAGGAACGCCGGCACGAGAACCACCGCCGAGGAGGATGATGACGTCGCCGTCTACATCTGCCCCCTGGGGCTGGTCATAGGCCGTTTCCAAAGGATGGATGAGGCCATTCGACACGGGTTCGATAGAGAGTAGATAAAAGACAGCCGTAATAGCAGCCAAAGCCCAGCGGCCGGGACTGTGCTTGCGGAACATGTAACACAACAGGAGAATCAAAGCCAGGACGATGCCACCCATAGGCAGGATCCAGGCATAAAGCCATTTAATGATATATAATAACAAAACAAAGACATCCTTTCGTATAGTTAAGCCTCTCCTGCTAGGAGAGATGGCCCAAAAGACCGGAGAGGCTGCTTGTAAACCATAAATCGCCGCGACGGCAAACTGCGACCTGCGACCGGCGGTCTGCGAACTGCAATCTGCGAACTGCGGTCTGCGGGCCGCCCGCTACAGCTGTCCTTTCTGGCATCCCCCCCTGCACCTCCCGCTGGTCGGTACCTGGTGGGCCAGAAAAGCTTTGGGCGGCCCCTACGCATATTATATCATAAACTTCATTGGCAAAAGGTAAAATATGTGCTATACTTATTTTGAATCCTTGTAAAGGGATATTCTGTCCATGGGGATGTAAAGGTTTCGACGTGGATGGTTGTATCATGAATAGCGAGCCGGGGTTTCATCTGCCCGTAAATCGGTGAACCTTTTAAATTAAACGCAAAAGAAAACAATTTTGCTTTAGCTGCCTAATCGCGGCTAACGTCTCCTGCTGCTAATCCTGCGGGCAGCTCGTAGACGTCACTTAGCGGGATACCACATGGCTCTGCCTGGCAGTCGTGTCGGGAAACTCACAGGCTGGAATCGTCTAGTTTGTCCTTGTACGAAAACGGTTTAAGATCCTAACAAGGTCTGCGCTCGGAGAAGTTCATGGGACGGCATTTACGGACAGGAGTTCGACTCTCCTCATCTCCACCATGATAAAAAGGGATTGTCGCACATGCGACAATCCCTTTTAAGTTGTTAGTGGCTAGTGGCTAGGGGCTAGTGGTTAGGGGCCCCTGATAGGCCCTTTTTGGCCCGTCAGGGACTGACCGGAAAGAAGGACAGGACGGTTGCCAAAACGGAGAGCCTTGCTGGAGCTGTCAGCGCAGCTGACTGAGAGGTTAAACCTCTCCGGCCCTTTCGGGCCACCTCTCCTATGAGGAGAGGCTTGTAGATAAAAAATTTGGAATAAACCATTGACAAATTGATGCACAAGGTCTATGATAAGGGCCGTAAGTTAAACATCGATTTTATATTTTGACATTCGATGACGAGAAAGAGTACATTTTTACGGAAGCGCACAGCGAGCCGGGTATGGTGAAAGCCGGCGGTGGAAGGAAAATGGAAAATCATCTCTGAGAATTGCAGTTGAAGTGAGTAAACTGCACCGTCTGATCCACGTTACAGGAAACGCGTATGATAGTACGTTGAAAAGTGCCTTGCTTTTTTTTGGCGAGGAATATTGGGTGGTACCGCGGATATGAACTTCCGTCCCTTGTGGACGGGAGTTTTTTTTATTTCATGTTTATCTTATGACTATATGACTCACAATAGGAGGAATTCATCATGGAAAACATCAATTTCGACAGTCTGAAACGACGGAGAGATCTTCGCATCATTTTACCGGTCTTTCTCGTCTCGATTATAGCCTGCATCGACCGCGTCAATATTTCCTACGCCAAACTGACCATGACCCAGACCCTGTCCTGGTTATCGCCGGAAGTATATGGTTTCGGCGCCGGCATCTTCTTCGCCGGCTATCTGCTCCTGGAAATCCCCGGTTCCCTGTTCGCCGCGAAGTTCTCGGCATCGAAATGGATTTCCCGCATCATGTTTACATGGGGTATCGTCAGCCTGTGCATGGCCTTCGTCACGACGGAATGGCAGTTCTACCTGTGCCGCTTCCTGTTAGGCGCATCGGAAGCCAGTCTCTACCCGGTCATCTATTCCCTCTTGTTCCCCCGCTGGTTCACGGCAGCTGAACGGGCCCGGGCCACGTCGCTCATGTTGACATCGCTTCTCCTTTCGACGATCATCGGCGCACCGATTGCCGGCGTCCTCCTGGAACATTCCTTCTTCGGCCTCTTGGGCTGGCAGGAACTGTTTATCCTGGAATCCATCCCGGCTCTTTGCTTCGCTTTCTATTTCTTCTTCGCCGTCAAAGACCGTCCCGACCAGGCCAGCTGGCTGACGGATGCTGAAAAAGAATACTTGACCACCATGTACCAGGAAGAACAGGCCAAGATGCAGAGCGTCAAGAAATACACAGTTTTCCAGGCCTTTACGGATACGAAAGTCTTGAAACTCTGCCTCATCTACTTCCTCTGGGTCGTCGGTTTCTGGGGCTTCTACTTCTGGATGCCCACGGTCCTCAAGAACCTCTCCGGCTGGTCTACGTCGCTCATCGGCGGGGCTATCGCTATCCCCATGATGGCAGCCCTCGTCGTCCAGCTGGTCATCGGCCATACGGCTACGGTTACGGGCGATAAAGTATGGCACGTCTTCGGTGCCCTGGCCGTCGGCGCTGTCGGCCTCGGCTTGTCGCCTTTCGCTCATAACATGGGCGTCGCCTTGTTCCTCATCTGCCTGTCGGCAATCGGCATCCACGCTTCCATGGGCGTATGGTGGACCATCCCGACGACGTTCCTTTCCGGCCCGGCCGCTGCCGGCTCCATCGCCCTCATCAACTCCTGCGGCAACCTGGGCGGCATGTTCGGTCCGAACATGATGGCCTGGGTCCAGGCTCAGACAGGCAGCTTCGACATGGGCTACTACCTCATGGCCGCCTTCATGTTCTGCGCCGGCCTCCTGGTCCTGACTTTGAAATATAAAGTCAACGGCGCCGCCAAAAAAGACGTCCTCCTCGACGCCAAAGCCAACGTCCAGCCTACAGTCGGACATTAGTGGCTCGTGGCTCGGACCCACATTGTAGGGGCGCCACGTGGGGCGCCCGTTATGAATAACTGGCGCCTACGCCACCGAGCTGTAAGGGTCCAAAAAAAGCACCCCCTAGGATGGCTTAGGGGATGCTCACATAAACCGTGCGGGCGCGCCACGTGCACGCCCCTACAGTTCGTAAAAAGGCACTGTCGCATAAAGACAGTGCCTTTTTACGTGAATCAGGCGGTCCGCCCTTTGGGCGGCCCCTACAAGCCACGAACCACTAGCCACTAACACCCCATCGCTTTCAGCACAGCTCCGGCCAGGACGGCGTAACCTTCGGCATTGGGATGGACGCCGTCGGCATAGAGATTGCGGCCTGTCCGCCGTTCGGCTTTGAGCAGGGCTTCGTAGAAGTCAATGACGATGCATTCCGTTTCTTTTCCGTAGGAAAGGAGCCATTGCCGATACTGGCGGAGTTGGTCATTATGTTTTTCTACGTCACTGGCATTTTGCCAGCCGTACATGGCGCTTTCCATCTTGGTCAGCGGCGGGATTCCCAGGTATACGGGCTTCCCCTGCTCCTTGAAAGTCGTGACGATAGTCCGCATATTCTGGCAGATTTTCTCCAACTCCCCGCCGAGGAGGATGTCGTTGGAACCGCCCATGATGAAGAAGGCGTCATACCGGCTGAGGTCGAACTGATGGAGGCGATAGACCATGCCCGTCGTCGTATCGCCGCATTGGCCTTCATTGTCGATATGGATATGGCTTTTGGCCGAGACCAGGGCCGTCCAGCTCTGGTCGGGCCGGACGTCGAAGCCGTAGGTCAGGCTGTCGCCCAGGCACAGGAGTTTCACGGCTGGACGGCTTTCTGGACGGCCTTTACGGCAGCATCCGTCGACAGCCACGGGGCATCGAACTGGCAGCCGGCTTTTTCCAGGTCCATCTGGCAGGCGAAGATTTTCGGGATGGCACTGGTATAAATATCATGGTCATACATATAGCGCAGCGTCGTTTCGACGTCGGCATCGCTGAGGATGTGGCCGTGGTCGATGAGGACCAGCCGGTTGGCATAGGGCAGGGCCGCTTCCAGCGTATGTTCGATGACGACGATGGTATGACCGTATTTGACATTCAAGTCGTGGATCAATTCATAGAATTCATGGGTCCCTTCCGGGTCCAGGGCCGACGTCGGTTCATCGAAGACGAGGATATCCGGATTGGTCGCCAGTACGTCGGCAATGACCAGGCGCTGTCGCTGGCCGCCGGACAGCTTGGTGACCTGGCGGTTGCGGTACGGCGTCATATTGACCTTTTCCAGGGCTTCCGAAATAGCCTGGCCGATCTTATCCGGTGCGACGCCCTGATTTTCCAGGCTGAAGGCAATTTCTTCTTCGACCGTCATGGCGACGAGCTGGCTGTCATAATCATCGAGCATGGCGCCGACACGGGTTGCCAGCTGGGAAATCGTCGTCTGCGTCGTCGCCTGGCCGTCGACGTAGACCATGCCTTTCATGACGCCGCCGAAATAATGCGGGATAGCGCCGGTCATAGCCATGCACAGCGAGCTCTTGCCGCTGCCGCTTTCACCGGTAATGACCAGGAAGTCGCCTTTATTCACGGTCATGGTGACATCGTCCAGGACAGGCGTCTTCTGCTTGTTATAGATGTACGACAAATGTTCCATGGAAATGAGGCCTTCCTGGGATGGCTTCAAATCATACATGCTGTGGTCCGACGTGACTTCCCGTTCTTCCAGGGAATCGAGGATGCCCCGGGATACGAAAAGGCGCAGGGCCGGGAAATACATGAGCGGTGTAACGATGGCATTCAAGGCGCCGATGACGACAACCAAGGGCAGCATGGCCGTAAAATAGACGACATTCGGCAGATTCATGACGAACTTCAGGATCGTGACGAAAGCGCCGCCGCTCATGCAGGTCGCTGCAAAGCCGGTCAGGACGGGCAGGCACGAATGACCTTTGAATTTGATGAATGCCAGGTTCTTGACGATGAACGTACAGGTCAGGGCGCCGAGCGGTTCACTGATGAGGTTGCCATAAGGAAAGCCCGACTTCGACGTCAGGACGTTGACCAGGGCAGCGACCAGGCCGATGCCCAAGGCCTGCTTGTAACTCGGCTTGGTCAGGCAGATGGCGACACAATACGTGGCGATGGTCCAGTTCGGCGTGACGCCGCCGACGCTCGGTGAGACCAGGTGCAGGATCGTGCCGATGGCCAGCATGAGCGTCGTAATGGTGATCCAGCGGAACTGGCCGCCCTGACGATGATGAAATTCTAATTTAGCAATATCTGCAACAGTTTTCATCTTTCTTCCCTCCTAAACCAAGTCTTGCAGGCGCAAGTAAACGACAAAACAGCTCAGGGCCAGCATGATGACGATGCCCACATAGTCGCGGCCTTTCGGGCGGACATTGCTCATGAAGCTGTGTTCGTTGCTGCCGAAACCGCGTAATTCCAGACTGAGTGCCATCGTTTCCGACCGGCCCAGGGACTTGAGCATCAGCGGCTGGACGACACTCATATAATTGATGACTTTCTTAAAGACATTGCCCTTCGTCGACAGACCCCGGCAGGCCTGGGCTTCCTGGACGGCCTTGCTTTCGGCGATGAAATCGGGTACGAAGCGCAGGGCCGCCGTGAACATGAAGGCATATTCATAAGGTATCTTGATCTGCTTGACCAGGGCGGCCGTCAAATCCTGCAGGCGCGTCGTCGTCAGCAAGATGATGAAGACGATGGTCATGGCCAGCATGCGCAGGCCCGTGACATAAGCCGATTCCAGGGACCCGCCGCCCAGGAGCTGGACGACAGCCAGGAAGACGGCGAAGACGGCCAGGCTGAAGACGGCCTTGAGGTTGCGCGACAGGCTGCCGCATAATCCCAAGAGGATGAGTTCGATGACGACTAAGATGACCAGGGGCAGCGTCGTATGCATGACCAGGGCCCAAAAGGAAAAGGCGAAGGTGCCGATCAATTTCGTAACAGGGACCAAATTCTTCATCATTTTTTCATACCTCCAATCCGTTCCAGCATGGCTGTCGTAAATTCTTTCATCGATTTACAATAAGGAAAATCAGGAACCGCCATGGATAAAGTGACGGCATCGGGCCGGCTCAGACCCAGGTCATATAAATCATCGCGCTGGGTGAACAGTTCCTGCGGCGTCCCGTCGAAGGCCTTGGTATGATTGCCGATGACCAGGACGCGCTGACAGTATTCGGCGAAAATATCCATGTCATGACTGATGATGAGGATGGTCATGCCCTTTTTATTGAGGTCCGTCAGCAAGGCCATGAGCTGGTCCTTGTCTTCACTGTCCTGGCCGCTCGTCGGTTCATCGAGAACGATATATTTCGTATGCATGGCGATGGCTGATGCAATGGCGACGCGCTGTTTTTCGCCGCGGTTCAAGTTGGGCGGATAGGCTTCAGCCAGTTCCGTCAGTTCCGTTGCAGCCAGGGCTTCGTCGACGGCCTGGCGGATCTCGTCGCGGCTCATGCCCAGCTGCTGCGGCCCGTAGGCTACTTCTTCACGGACCGTCGGCCGGAACATCTGCCGTTCCGGCCGCTGGAAGACGTAGCCCATGAAATGGCTGCGCACAGAAGCATCGTCATCGTTGATGACCTTGCCGTCATACAGGATTTCCCCGGATACGGGCTTTTCCAGCCCCATGAGCAGGCGCGTCACCGTCGTCTTGCCGCAGCCGTTGCGGCCGCCGAGACCGATGAATTCGCCCTCACCGATCTGTACATTTACATGTTCCAATACGGGCACGCCATTGCCGTAGTTGAAACTGACATCTTTCATTTCCAGCATCTTTCTCTCCCCTTCTATTTGAAGACACAAAAAAACCTTCCGTCCCTATACAGGGACGAAAGGTTTGATTTCTTCCGCGGTGCCACCCAGATTGACTCAGTGAGTCCAGCTCTACATGTACGGCATAAGCGATACACGTTTCTTTGATAGCGGTGGAAATACACCGTCGCACCCTACTGGTCACCGTTCAGGCCGCATCTCCCGAATCCATTCTATCCGCCGGTCCGTGCCGAACTCCCACTGCCATCGGCTCGCTGGAACTGCCACAATCGGATATACTCGTTTCGTTCATCGACAAATCCATTTAGATTTTGCTTTATTATATACTTGTAACGCGCCTATTGTCAAGCCTTAGGCCCGCCTATTCAGCCGGTTCGATGGTGCCGTTGTATTTATCGGCAATGAACTTCTTGACAGCATCGGAATGGAAGATTTCAGCAATCTTCTTGTACGTCGGGTTGTCCTTGTCCTGAGCCCGGACAGCCAGGACCATGACGGCCAGCGGTTCGTCTTTCGGTTCCAGGAAGATGCCCTGTTCTTTGACGTTGAGGCCGGCACTCATGACGTAGTTCATAGTGATGACGGCGGCATCGACGTCACCGAGGCTGCGCGGCAGCTGGGCGGCTTCGATTTCCTTGAACTGGAAATGCTTCGGATTATCTACGACATCAGCCGGCGTAGCCTTGAAACCGACGCCGTCCTTGAGCTTCAAGAGGCCTGCCCGCTGGAGGAGTGCCAAACCGCGGCCGCCATTGGTCGGGTCGTTGGGAATGGCGATGACAGCGCCGTCGGGCAAAGCATCGACGCTCTTATATTTGTCGCTGTAAATCCCCATGCGCATGAGGATCGTATTGCCGATAGGCACTAAATCAGTGCCATTCTGCTTATTGAAATTATCCAGGAACGGCTTGTGCTGGTAGCTGACCAAATCGATGTCGCCATCGGCCAAAGCCTTGTCTGGCGTAATATAGTCGGAAAATTCGACGACTTTAACCTGATTCTGCAAGAAGTCTCCCGCCTCTTTAGGCGGTGAGATGAATT
>OHBJ01001459.1_pt1 | contig 16229 bp, 15 predicted proteins | sample 1577241 | NCBI WGS metagenome assembly OHBJ01 (sample SAMEA3541594, study PRJEB24748) | human gut metagenome | biome: human gut; feature: human-associated habitat; material: faeces | place: China | collected 2012 | reverse complement strand
GCTGCATGAGTTCCTGCCGACCGAAGAGGAGGATATCCGCAGACTGGCGGATGCGCAAGGCAAAACAATCGCACAGATCAAACAGATCATCGCCTCGCTGCATGAGTTTAATCCGATGCTCGGACACCGCGGTCTGCGGCTTGCCATCACTTATCCGGAGATCCCGCGCATGCAGACGCGCGCAGTCATCCGTGCGGCGCTCAATGTACAGAAGCTGCACCCTGATTGGACGATCGTTCCGGAGATCATGATCCCGCTGACGGCAGACGCTAAAGAGCTGGCATTTGTCAAAAAGATCGTAGTCGAGACTGCGGACGCAGAGATCAGCGCCTCCGGCACAGAGCTCAAGTACAAAGTGGGGACGATGATCGAAACGCCGCGGGCCTGCACGGTGGCGGATGAAATCGCAAAGATCGCGGACTTCTTCAGCTTCGGCACCAACGATCTGACGCAGATGTCCTATGGGTTCTCCCGGGACGATGCCGGCAAGTTCCTCGATGCTTATTATGAAAACAAGATTTTTGAAAACGATCCGTTCGCAAAACTGGATCAAAAGGGAATCGGCTTCCTGATGCAGACGGCGCTGCGCCTCGGTAAAGAAGCGAATCCTTCGCTGCACACCGGCGTATGCGGCGAGCATGGCGGTGACCCGTCCTCGGTAGAATTTTGCCATAAAATCGGTTTGGACTATGTGTCCTGCTCTCCGTTCCGCGTACCAATCGCGAGACTGGCAGCGGCACAGGCAGCAATTAAAGAATTAAGATAACAGATAGGGGTGAAAATTTTAAAATGAAAGTCGCAATTAATGGTTTTGGAAGAATCGGAAGATTGATTTTTCGACAAATTTTTGATGACCCGGCACTGGAGGTTGTCGCGATAAATGACTTAACGAGCCCAAAAATGTTGGCGCATCTACTAAAATATGATTCCGTTCAGGGCAAATACGCAGGACATACCGTGACATGGAGTGATGAAGAGATTTTGATAGATAATCAAAGGATTCCGATTTATGCGGAAGCGGATGCACGTAAGCTTCCCTGGCGTGATTTGAAGATTGATGTAGTGTTGGAATGTACAGGACGATACACATCAAAAACGAAAGCGCAGGCACATATCGACGCGGGCGCGAAAAAAGTGTTGATTTCCGCACCTGCGGGAGAGGACCTGCCAACGATTGTGTATGGTGTGAATCATAAAACGATAAAAAAGGAAGACCATATCATTTCGGGCGCTTCATGTACCACAAACTGTCTGGCGCCAATGGCTAAAACGCTCAATGAGTATAGAGAGCTTCGCACAGGGTTTATGACTACAATTCACGCATATACCGGAGATCAGATGCTTCTTGACGGACCGCATAAAAAAGGAGACTTAAGGCGGGCCAGGGCGGGAGCGATCAATATCGTGCCAAATTCAACCGGAGCAGCAAAAGCGATCGGCCTTGTGATCCCTGAACTTGAGATGCCGGTTTATCAGACTATGCCGGAGGTGGACATTACCTGTCTCGATTATTCGCCCGATATGATGAGGCAGGCACGGGAAAAGGCTGACCGCCTGCACCTGAAAAATGTAACCTTCCGGCAGGGCGATGTGGGGGCGCTTCCCTATGAAGACGATACTTTCGACATTGTTTTGTCGCTGAATGGCTTTCACGCATTCCCCGACAAGGAGGCCGCTTATCGGGAGGTTTTCCGGGTTTTGAGACCCTGATCGTGGAGGAAACGATCGAGGAAGGCAGCGCCGGGCAGGAGATCTTATCCCAGCTTGCGCTGGAGGGGTTGCATCCGGTCTGTGAATGCATTGATCTCGGCGCGAACGTCCCGCCGCACGGTACGATCCCGGAGCTTTATCAGCTCCTTGGGCTGGACGGAAACAGTATTTATTATCGGATCACGGAGGTCATGCGTCGTGAAAAATAAGGAACGGCTCGACGTGCTCCTTGTGGCAAGAGGGCTTGCCGAGACAAGAAGCAAGGCGCAGGCCATCATCATGAGCGGCGAGGTCTTTGTGAACGGCCAGCGGGTGGACAAGCCTGGGACGGCCGTGGCCAACGATGCGCAGATCGAGGTACGGGGCCGCGCCCTGCCCTATGTCAGCCGCGGCGGCCTGAAGCTGGAAAAGGCTATGAAAACCTTTCCTATCACGCTGGAGGGTAAGATCTGCGCCGATATTGGCGCGTCCACCGGGGGATTTACCGACTGTATGCTGCAAAACGGCGCGGCCAGAGTCTACGCTGTGGACGTGGGCTATGGTCAGCTGGACTGGAAGCTGCGCAACGACCCGCGGGTGGTGTGCCTGGAGCGCACCAATGCCCGCTATCTGGACCATGAACAGGTGCCTGACGTGCTGGATTTTGCGTCCATCGATGTGTCGTTCATCTCACTGAAGCTTATCTTTCCGGCGCTGTACAGCCTACTGCGTGAGGGCGGTGAGATTGCCTGTCTCATCAAGCCGCAGTTCGAGGCCGGACCGGAGAAGGTGGGGAAGAAGGGGGTCGTCCGCGACCCCAAGGTACATCTGGAGGTGCTGGAAAACTTCCTGACACATGCAAAGGATAACCACTTTACAGTGCTTGGCATCACATATTCTCCCATACGAGGACCTGAGGGCAACATCGAATATCTCGGCTATCTGCGCAAAAGCGGGGAGCCGTCCACCATCCCCGATCTTGCGGCGCTGGTGGACGCCTCCCACAGCGAACTGAAAGAGAGAAGGGACAGCGAATGAAACGAGTGATCCTCTGCCCGAACCCCTATCGGGACAACGAACTGACCGTGGCAAAGCGCTCCCGTCAGCTTCTGGAACAGATCGGCTTTGAAACGGTGGTGTGCCTGCCGTTCAGCCGGGAGGGCTACGGCGACCAGCTGGGCGTGCCTATCCGGCAGCTGCAGCAGGAGATCAAGCGCGCCGATCTGCTTATCGCCTTCGGCGGTGACGGCACCATCCTGCATCTGGCCCGCACCGTGGCACTGCACAACGTGCCGGTGCTGGGCATCAATCTGGGCAGCCTGGGGTTTATGTCAGAGCTGGAGCCCAATGAGCTGGAACGGCTCAACGATTTGAAAAACTGGGATTTCACTGTGGAGTCCCGCATGATGCTGGATGTCACCGTTCTGCGGGAGGGACGTCCGGTGTATAACAACATTGCGCTGAACGATGCGGTGGTGTCTAAGGGCTCTGTGGCCCGCGTGGTGCGGCTGGACGTTACCACCGAGGAGGGACGGCTCACCAAGATCACCGGTGACGGCGGCATCGTATCCACACCTACCGGCTCCACCGGCTATTCCATGGCGGCGGGCGGCCCCATCGTAGAGCCCACGGCCCGCAATCTGCTGTTGACGCCTATCTGCCCACATTCCACCCGCGCGGGCAGCTACGTTCTGTCACCGGAACACATCATCACCATTGAGGCGGCAGATGCTAACCGGAAGTTCGTCTACCTCTCCGTGGACGGCGGTAAAGCGTTCTCCCTGAAAAACGGGGACAAGGTGCGGGTGCGGCAATCCCGCTTTACTACGAAGCTGGTACGGCTCTCAAAGAAGAGCTTCTGCGAGATCCTGGATTCAAAAATGGGAATGGAGGTAGCCACGCATGAAGAATGACCGTCAGACCATCCTGCTGGAAATCATCGAGCAGGAAGCCGTGGAGACGCAGGAGCAGCTGCTGCGCCTGTTGGCGGAGCGGGGCGTGAAGTGTACGCAGGCCACCGTTTCCCGTGACATCAAGCAGCTCCATCTGGTGAAGGAGCCCACAGGACAGGGTCGCTATCGCTACGCCGTGTCCGTGCAGAAAAGCAAGCTGAACTTCGCCGAGAAGCTGCGGACCATCTTCCGTGAGTGTGTGCTGTCGGTGGAGGCTGCCCAGAATCTGGTGGTGCTGAAAACTATCGAGGGCATGGCACAGGGCGCCGCCTTCACACTGGACAACATGGGCGACACGGACATCGTGGGCACGCTGGCCGGTGACGACACCATCCTGCTGGTGTTCCACGACAACGTGCGTGCGCTGGATTTCTGCGAACAGGTCAAGCAGATGCTGCGGTAAGCGGCAGAGGAGGGTAGCGCCATGCTGGAAGTGCTCCACATTGAAAATATCGCCATCATCGAGGAGGCGGACATCCGGTTCGAGGCAGGCTTCAACGCGCTGACCGGCGAGACCGGCGCGGGCAAATCCATTGTCATCGATGCCCTCAGCGCAGTGCTGGGCCAGCGGACAAGCCGCGAACTCATCCGCACCGGCGCGGACAAGGCGTTTGTCAGCGCGGTGTTCTCCGGTGTGGACTCCGCCATCGCGGAGGAGCAGGGCGTGACACCGGAGGAGGACGGCTCCCTACTGCTGCAGCGGGAGATCCACAGTGACGGTAAGAGCGTCTGCCGCGTGGGGGGACGGCCGGTAACGGTGGGCCAGCTGAAGGCGCTGGGCAGCCGCCTGCTGAACATCCATGGGCAGCACGACGGCCAGCAGCTTCTGGACGAGGAGCAGCATTTGCAGTTCCTGGACAGCTTCGGAAAGCTGGAAAGTCTTATTAATACATATGCTGAAAAGTATAATAGCTTTACAGCGATACAACGAAAAATACAGTCCTTGCAGATGGACGAATCGGAAAAAGCGCGCCGCGTAGATACCTTGACCTATCAGATCAACGAGCTGGAGCGGGCGAAACTCCGCGCCGGCGAGGAAGAGAAACTGGCTGCGAGGAGGAACCTGCTGCGCAACGCGGAGAAGTTTACCTCCGCCGTGGCCGAGGCAGACTACGCCCTCAACGGCGACGACAGCGGCGATGGTGCGCTGGGCATGCTGCGGCGGGCGCAGGACGCCGTAGGTGCGGTACGGCATCTGGACGACGACTACGCCGGCCTGTACCAGCGGCTGGAGGCGTTGTACAGCGAAGCCTACGATGTGGCAGCTACCATCGAGGACAAGCGGGAGGGCTTCGATTTCTCGCCCAACGAGCTGGACGATGTGGAGAGCCGCTTGGACCAGCTGTATCGCCTGAAAAAGAAGTACGGCCCCAGCGTGGAGGACATGCTGGCCTATCTGGAGCGCTGCCGCGCCGAGCTGGAGCAGATCGAGTACGCCGGTGATGCGCTGGCACAGCTGGAGCGGCAGCTGGGCAAGGCGGAGAAGGAAGCCGTCAGCGCGGCGCAGGCTCTGTCCGATGGGCGGCGGCAGGCGGCGGAGCGGCTGTCCGCCCAGATCCTGGAGGAGCTGCGGCAGCTGGACATGGGCAGGATCCGGTTCGCCGTGGACATCGCAGAGAAGCCTCTCAGCGCCGATGGCATGGACCAGGTGCGGTTCCTGATGTCCGCCAATGTGGGCGAGGAGCTGCGGCCTATCCACAAGATCGCCTCCGGCGGTGAGCTGGCCCGCATCATGCTGGCCATGAAAAACGTGCTCAGTGAGCAAGATCAGGTGGGCACGCTGGTGTTCGATGAGGTGGATACCGGCGTCAGCGGCCGTGCCGCCCAGAAGGTGGCGGAGAAGATGGCCCGCATCAGCCGCCGCAAGCAGGTGCTGTGCGTCACCCATCTGCCGCAGCTGGCGGCCATGGCGGATACTCATTTCTCCGTGGAGAAGGGGGAGCGGGACGGTCGCACCTACACCGCTGTACAGCGTCTGGATCGGGAACAGCGCCGTCAGGAGCTGGCCCGGCTTACCGGCGGCAGCCACGTGTCCCAGACCATACTGGATGGGGCGGAGGAACTGCTGGCTGAGGCGGAAAAGTTTCGTGCTTCCATGCGTTGACGCCAATGCACCGGTTTCGGTAAAATGATAGTTGACAAACGGAGAATTTCTGCTAAAATAGTGACAACTTGATAATGCCACAGTGATGAAGGGAAGAAGTAGCACGCTTCTGCGCCTGCAAAGAGAGCCTCCGGACGGTGCGAGGAGGACAGGGCGGAGCCTGTGAATACATCCTGGAGCAGCCTCCTGAAGCCGTTGGGCGCGTAGGGATGTGTCGGGTCCGCCCGTTACAGCGGCAGGGTGTGTCAGCACCCGACGAGGCCATGTCCGTGAGGGCATGGCGAATATGAGGTGGTACCGCGATTCTGATCGCCCTCTGTCAGCAGGCAGGGGGCGTTTTTTTCGTCCTTTGCCAGGAAAATGACAACAACATCAACGGAAAGGAAACTGAAAAAATGGGAATTTACGAAGAACTGGTGGCTCGCGGCCTCATCGCGCAGGTCACCAATGAGGAAGAGATCCGCGAGATGATCAACAACGGCAAGGCCACGTTCTACATCGGCTTTGACTGCACGGCGGACTCTCTGACGGCAGGTCATTTCATGGCGCTGACCCTGATGAAGCGTCTGCAGATGGCGGGCAACAAGCCAATCGCCCTCATCGGCGGCGGCACCACCATGATCGGCGACCCCTCTGGCCGTACCGATATGCGGAAGATGCTCACCAAGGAGGATATCGACCACAACGCCGAGTGCTTCAAGCGCCAGATGGAGCGATTTATTGACTTCGGCGAGGGCAAGGCCATCATGCTCAACAATGCCGACTGGCTGCTGGATCTGAATTATGTGGACCTGCTGCGCGAGGTGGGCGCCTGCTTCTCCGTCAACAACATGCTGCGTGCCGAGTGCTACAAGCAGCGCATGGAGAAAGGCTTGAGCTTCCTGGAGTTCAACTACATGATCATGCAGAGCTATGACTTCTACTATATGTTCCAGCACAACGGCTGCAATATGCAGTTCGGCGGCAACGACCAGTGGTCCAATATGCTGGGCGGCACCGAGCTGATCCGCCGCAAGCTGGGCAAAGACGCCCACGCCATGACCATCACTCTGCTGACAGACTCCCAGGGCAACAAGATGGGCAAGACCGCCGGCAACGCCGTGTGGCTGGATCCCAACAAGACCAGCCCCTTCGAGTTCTATCAGTACTGGCGCAACATCGACGACGCCGACGTGCTTAAGTGCATCCGCATGCTGACATTCCTGCCGCTGGAGGAGATCGATAAGATGTCCAACTGGGAGGGCGCGCAGCTCAACGAAGCCAAGGACATCCTGGCCTACGAGCTGACGAAGCTGGTCCACGGCGAGGACGAGGCCGAGAAGGCCCGCGCCGCGTCCAAGGCACTGTTCTCCGGCGGCGGTGACACCGAGCACATGCCCACTACCGAGTTGACCAACGACGACTTCGGCGGCGGCGCCATCGACGTGCTGACGCTGTTGGTGAAGTGCGGGCTGGCCGCCTCCAAGGGCGAGGCACGCCGTCTGGTACAGCAGGGCGGCGTGGCAGTCAACGACCAGAAGGTGTCCGCCATCGAGACCACCTTCGGCTGCGAGCAGTTCACCGGCGACGGCGTCATTATCAAGAAGGGCAAAAAGGTATTCCACCGCGCCGTTCTGGTGTGATAGAGCCGGTCATCTGCGCATAAAATGTTACTACCTCAAAGGCTGCGGCGAAGCCGCAGCCTTTGGAGCGTTTCGGGACGTAAGGCCGCAGAAAGTGGTTGAACGGCGCGAGATTTTATACTATAATAAGATGTTACTATATGAAAGAATGTGTGGTATGCCTATGAAGACCCATGATTTTTATTTTGACCTGCCGCCGGAGCTTATCGCCCAGACCCCCATCCCTCAGCGGGACGCCTCACGGCTGCTGGTGCTGGATAAGGAGACCGGTGCCACAGAGCACCGGCACTTCTTTGACCTGCCGGAGTACCTGCGGCCCGGCGACTGCCTGATTCTGAACAATTCCCGCGTCCTGCCGGCGCGGCTGCTGGGTCATCGCGTGCCTGGAGGCGGCGTGTGCGAGATATTGCTGCTCATCGACCGCGGCAGCAACGTGTGGGAGTGTCTGGTGCGGCCGGGGAAGAAGCTGCGCACCGGCGCCAAGGTCACCTTCGGCGATGGCGAGCTGACGGCAGAGATCGCGGAGGAGCTGCCGGACGGCAATCGACTGGTGCGCTTTTCCTACGAGGGCATTTTCCTGGAGGTGCTGGATTGGCTGGGCAAGATGCCGCTGCCGCCCTACATCAAGGAGGAACTGCAGGATAGGGAGCGGTATCAAACCGTCTACTCCAAGGTGAACGGCTCCGCCGCCGCACCTACTGCGGGCCTGCATTTCACACCGGAGCTGCTGGAGCGTGTTCAGCAAATGGGTGTAAAGGTGGGCTACGTTACACTACATGTGGGACTGGGGACCTTCCGCCCTGTGAAGGAGGAGGAGATCACCGACCACGCCATGCACAGCGAATACTGCGTTATCCCGCAGGAGACGGCGGATCTTATCAACGAGACGAAGCGCAGCGGCGGCCGCGTTATCTGCGTGGGCACCACCAGCTGCCGCACCGTGGAGTCTCAGGCGGCGGAGGACGGCACCATGCGGGCCAGCGCCGGCTGGACGGACATCTTCATCTACCCGGGCTACCGCTTTAAGGTGATGGACGCGCTGGTCACCAACTTCCACCTGCCGGAGTCCACCCTCATCATGCTGGTATCTGCGCTGGCGGGACGGGAGCATGTGCTGTCCGCCTACAAGGAGGCCGTGGAGCAGCGTTACCGGTTCTTCTCGTTTGGCGATGCGATGTTTATCCACTAAAAGGGAAAGGAGGACTTCGGGTGCATTTGCCGGATCTCGTTTCTGACCTCGCCGTTATCCTGCTGACCGGCGGTGTCATCACCGTTATCTTCAAAAAGCTGAATCTGCCGCTGGTGCTGGGCTATATATTGGCAGGGTTTCTCATCGGCCCCTATATGCCGTTATTCTTCTCGCTGGCTGACATCGAGGCAGTGTCCACATGGAGCGAGATCGGCATCATCATCCTGATGTTCTGCCTGGGACTGGAGTTCAACCTCCACAAGCTGGCCAGCGTGGGCGGCACCGCCATCATCACAGCGCTGGTGGAGGTGGGCGGCATGCTGGCCATGGGCTTCGCCGTGGGACAGCTTATGGGCTGGGGCACCATGGACAGCATCTTCCTGGGCGGCATGCTGTCCATGTCGTCCACCACCATCATCATCAAGGCTTTCGATGAACTGAACGTCCGGAAAACGGACTTCGCCCAGCTGGTGTTCGGCACGCTGGTGATGGAGGATATCGCGGGCATCTTCATGATGATCATCCTGTCCACCATCTCCGTCAGTAAGTCCATCTCCGGCGGCGCACTGGCGCTGCAGCTGGGACTGCTGGTGCTGTATCTGGTGCTGTGGCTGGTGCTGGGCATCTTCCTGCTGCCTACGCTGCTGAACAAGGCGTCCAAGCTGATGAGCGACGAGACGCTGCTTATCGTGTCGCTGGGCATCTGCTTCGGCATGGTGCTTCTGGCGGACGCGCTTGGCTTCTCCTCGGCGCTGGGCGCGTTTCTGGCCGGTTCGCTGCTGGCAGGCACCGTCCACGCCGAGCGGGTGGAACACCTGACCTCCGGCGTTAAAGACCTGTTCGGCGCGGTATTCTTCATCTCTGTGGGTATGATGCTGGATCCCGGCGCCGTGGTAAAGTACATCTGGCCCATCCTGATACTGACCGCGGTGACCATCGTGGGGAAGCTGCTGTTTTCCTCGCTGGGCGTGCTGCTGTCGGGCCACACGCTGCGGCAGGCCATCTACTGCGGCTGCTCGCTGGCGCAGATCGGCGAATTCGCGTTCATCATCGCGTCGCTGGGTCTGTCGCTGGGCGTCATCGCGGACTACATCTATCCCATCATCATCTCTGTATCGGTCATCACCACGCTGACCACACCGTTCTTCATCAAGAGCGCCGATCGGATCTGCACCGGTCTTGAAAGGCTGCTGCCGCAGAAGCTGGTGCAGCAGCTGGAGCGCTACACCGACGAGGAGCAGAGCGTCAAGGAGCAGGACAGCGACTGGGCCGTGTTCCTGCGCCGCTATGTGAAAAGAACGGTATTCTATGGCGTGCTGATGCTGGGTATCGTGATTCTGGGTGACGCGGTGCTGCTGCCGCTGCTGTGGGAGACCATCCATGTGCCGTGGATCAGCAAGGCCATCACGCTGTGTGCTGTCTATCTGTGCATCGCCATGTTCATCCGGCCCATGCTGGATGCCCATTCGCCGCAGTATACGGTGCTGTGGGCGAAGAAGCGCAGCTTTCGTCTGCCGCTGATCGCTCTCAGCGTCATCCGCGTGCTCGTCATCGTGCTCATCGTGTTCCTGCCTATCCGGACGGTGCTGGATATCCACAGTCTGTGGCTGCTGCCGCTGCTGGCAGCGGCGGTGCTGGTGGCAGGGCACTTCGGGTGGTTCGCGTCGGCCTACCTGTCGGTGGAGACGCGGTTCCTTACCAACTTCAATGAGCGCCTTTTGCAGCAGTACGGCGACAGCGACGATGCCACATGGCTGGACGAGAAGCTGTACGTCACGGAGCTGATCTGCCCATCGGAGGAGGCAGGGAAGGATCTGCGGGCTCTGGGCTGGGGCAGGCGCTACGGCGTGAATATCATCAAGATCGTCCACGGCAAGCGGGAGCTGGACATCCCCTCTGGTGACACGGTGCTCAGCGAGGGAGACCGGCTGGCCGTCCTGGGTGAGCGGGAGAACCTGATCTCCCTGCGACTGTCCGTAGGGGCGGGGGAGGCGGAGCTGCCCACGCTGCATGCCTATATCAGCGGAGAGAAGGCACTGTATACCTACACGTTGGATGTGGCGAAGAATGATCATCTGGCGGGCTGCACCATCCGCGACAGCGGTTTGCGAGAGAACTATGACTGCATGATCCTGGGGTTACAGCGGAACCTGCTGCCCATTATCGGACCTGACGTGAATTTCGTGATCCAGCGCGGCGACCTGGTATGGCTGCTGGGCTCCCGCCGCATGGCGGAGAAGGCGCTGGATGATATGGAGGAGGCATAAATGTTCAAAGTTATCAAAAAACATGGCAAGGCGCGGCGGGGCGTGTTCACCTGCGCCCACGGCGGCGAGGTACAGACGCCGGTGTTCATGAATGTGGGTACCCAGGCCGCCATCAAGGGCGGCGTCAGCGCACTGGATCTGAAGGAGCAGCTGGGCACACAGATCGAGCTTTCCAACACGTATCACCTGCACCTGCGGCCCGGCGACGACGTGGTGCGCCAGCTGGGCGGCCTGCACAAGTTCATGCGCTGGGACGGCCCTATCCTCACGGACTCCGGCGGATTCCAGGTGTTCTCATTGGCCGGCCTGCGGAAGATCAGCGAGGAGGGCGTCACCTTTGCCAGTCATCTGGACGGCCGCCGCATTTTCATGGGGCCGGAGGAGAGCATGCGCATCCAGTCCAACCTGGGTTCCGACATCGCCATGGCCTTCGACGAATGCGTGGAGAACCCTGCACCCTACGACTACGCCAAGGCCAGCTGTGAGCGGACGCTGCGCTGGCTGGCGCGGTGCAAAGCGGAGCACGACCGGCTCAACGCGCTGCCGGACACCATCAACCCCCGGCAGATGCTGTTCGGCATCAACCAGGGCGCCACCTACGCGGACCTGCGGACCTGGCACATGCAGGAGATCGCCAAGCTGGACTGCGACGGCTACGCCATCGGCGGCCTGGCGGTAGGGGAGCCCACGGATGTGATGTACGACATCATTGAGAAGGTAGAGCCCTATATGCCGGCGGATAAGCCCCGCTATCTCATGGGCGTGGGTACGCCCAGCAACATCATTGAGGGCGTGGCCCGCGGTGTGGACTTCTTCGACTGCGTAATGCCTGCCCGCAATGCCCGCCACGGCAAACTGTTCACCTGGAGCGGCACGCTGAACATCAAGAACGCCAAGTACAAGCTGGACGAGGGAGCTATCGATCCTGAATGCGACTGCCCCGTGTGCCGGAATTTCAGCCGCGCCTACCTGCGGCACCTGTTCACGGCGGAGGAGATGCTGGCCATGCGCCTGGCGGTGATGCACAATCTGTACTTTTACAACCAGCTGACCCAGCGCATCCGCGACAGTCTGGATCAGGACTGCTTCGAGGAGTTCCGCGGCGCATACAGCAAAAAATTGGCAGAACGTGTGTGAAACCCCTTGCCAAAGAGGACGAGGTTCGGTATAATAGTGCCATTATGTAAAAAAGGAGTAACGTTCCATGTTTGACATCGCATACGCATCGACCACCGGCACCACCGGCGCCGGTACCGGTATGGGTTCCACGATCATGATGATCGTCCTGATGATCGCCATTTTCTACTTCCTGATGATCCGCCCCGAGAACAAGCGGAAAAAGCAGGCCGAGGAGATGCGCAACTCCCTGAAGAAGGGCGACTGGCTGACCACCATCGGCGGCGTGTACGGCCGCGTCGTGAGTATCACGGACCGCACCGTGGTCATCGAGACCAGCGAGGACCGCGTCCGCGTGGAGTTCCTGAAGTCCGCTATCGGCCAGGTCGGCACGCTGGACGAGCAGGCCGCCGCCCAGCAGCGTCCCGCCAAGAAGGACAAGAAGGCCGACAAGGCTGAGGAAAAGACTGTTGAGGCTCCCGCCGAGAAAACCGAGGACAGCGAGAGCAAGTAACTTCCCCGCATAGAATAATACCTCTCCCGAATATGCTGTAAAAAAGCATGTTGGGGGAGGTATTTTTATGTCCGTAAAGAAGCTGCTGGGTGCGGCGGCGTGGAAGGGGTTACTGCTGGCCGTGGTGACGCTGCTGCTCCTGCTGGCTGCGGCGGCTCTGATGCTCCAGCGCGGGCTGGTAGGAGAGAGTGCGGCGTCGGCACTGGTCTGCGCCGCCTATGTCGCCGCCGTGATGATCGGCGGGCGCAGCGCCATCCGCAGCAGCAGCGCTCCGCCGCTGCCCCAGAGCCTGGCGGTGGCGGTGTGCCTGTACGCGGTGGTGTGGCTGGTGGCCATCGGCGGCGAGACAGATTTTGCCGCACACGGCCCGCTGCTGACAGGGGCCATCTTCGGCGGTGCGGTGCTGGCAGGGCTGCCGGGCCGGAAAAAGGGAAAGCGGCAGGCAGGGACCCGTAGAGCAGGGGAGCGGCCGCGCCGCGCCACAGCCCACGGACGGCGGTGACATAAAATAGAGCATGGTTAAAATAACGAAATTCTACGTTTCGCCTAAAAAGCCTTGACGGGGAAGGCCGCCCCTGACCGCCTGCGGGCCGTCGGGGGCGGAGCCAATATATTGTGCGCGATTTTTCCGACCCCGACCACATATCGCCGATTGTGCAGGTTCCCGAGAGCCTCCGCTCTCCTCGTTTATGTGGTTTACATAATTGTGTTTACATAACATTTTGGCATAATTTACAAAAAACGGCTTTTTGCACGAAAGCCCTTGCGGTTTTGTGAGATTTGCCATATATTATTTAGTACATCCGCTCGCGGTCTATTTGTGCGCGCCGGCTCATACGGTAAGACGAGGTGAGCCGATGAAGCTGCGTAAGAATGGGGCGCATCCGGCGGTAAAGTCGGACATGCGTTTTTGGATACTGTGTGTTTGTTTCCTGCTGGGTATGGCGGCGGCGTATCCGGCGCGCCGGAGCATCAGCGCCGACGCGCTGGCGCAGTTGGGCGCCTACGTCCAGAGCTACGCCCAACTGGCGGATGGCCGCTCGCAGCAGCCTGTGTCCGTGCTGTCCGCGGCGGCAGCCTACCTGCGGTATCCGCTGCTGGCGTTTTTGTTCGGGCTCAGTGCCGCCGGTGTGGCTCTGATCCCACTGTTGTGTGCGGCACAGGGTTTTTTTCTGTCCTTTTCCGTGTGTTGCTTCGCTGCAGCGCTGGGACGGGACGGTGTGCTGCTGGCGCTGGCAGCTCTGGGGCTGCGGTGTCTGTTTGTGCTGCCGTGTACGCTGTGCCTGGCCGATGCCGGTTTTGCCCAGGCGTGCCGCGCCATGCCGCGTCTGCGGCCCCGCAGACCGGAGCTGAACTGGCGGATGCTGCTGTTTTGTGTGTTTGTGCTTCTGACCGGTACGGTGGTGGAGTGCGCCATTGTACCAAAATTTTTTGCGCTTATTTTGGCGCGTATCGCCTGAAAAAGGAGAGGGGTGAGGGAATATGACGGACTATATCGCGGCCTACCGCGCCTATCTAAGCGAGGAGAAAAGGGCCTCCGCCAATACCCTCAGCTCCTACATACGCGATCTGACCCAATTCCAGAGCTGGCTCATCACCAACGGTACTGCCGACCTCCGCAAGGTGAAGAAGGAGACCATCAACGAGTACCTGCTCCATATGAACCACAGCGGGAAGTCTCCCGCCACCGTGACCCGCTCTACCGCATCCATCAAGTCCTTCTACAGCTACATGGTGCAGTCCGGCGCAGTTAAGACCAACCCCGCCAAAGCTGTGACAGCCATGAAGGTGGAGCGCAAATATCCGGAGATCCTGACCAACCGCGAGGTGGAGCTGTTCTTAGAACAGCCCAAGTGCGTGGATGAGAAGGGGTTCCGTGACCACGCCATGCTGGAGCTGCTGTACGCCACCGGTATCCGCGTGTCGGAACTCATCGGTCTGAACGTCGGTGACATCAACCTGTCCGCAGGCTTCATCCGATGCCGGAGCAAGGACAAGGAGCGCATCGTGCCGCTGTATCCTGCCGCCGTCAAGGCGCTGGAGGACTACGTGAAGGATATCCGGCCCCGCATCATCGCTGACGAGAACGAGCAGGCCCTGTTTGTCAACATGAACGGCGAGCGCATGAGCCGTCAGGGCTTTTGGAAGATCATCAAGTACTATCAGGAGAAGGCGGAGATCAACAAGGACATCACGCCCCACACGCTGCGCCACTCCTTCGCGGTACATTTGCTGGAGAACGGTGCGGACCTCCGCTCCATCCAGGAGATGCTGGGGCATGCCGATATCTCCTCCACCCAGATCTACACCCATGTCATCAAGAAGCAGTTGAAAGACGTGTACAACAAGGCGCATCCACGCGCCTGAAACACTGCGCCGCACCGACAGACCGCCCTGTGAAAACAGGGCGGTTTTTGTTGCTATTTTGCCGTCGGTTTGCTATAATAGAACTAATGTTTAAGAGGTGGAGGAGCGCCATGCGCATTTTGGGTATCGACCCCGGCGTGGCCATCGTAGGCTTCGGCCTTATCGAGACGGAGCGCAGCGCCGTGCGGATGCTGCAATACGGGGCCATCAACACATCGGCGGGGCTGCCGCTGGCCACGCGGCTGGTACAGATCGAACAGGATCTGACCCAGCTGATCCGGCAGTTCCAGCCGGACGTGCAGGCGCTCTGCACGCTGCTGCAGGGCTGTGAGCTGCTGCTGTGCGATCTGCTCAAGCGCTGCTGCATCAAGCGGCTGAAAGCGCGCCACGCAGTCGATGCGCCCGAGAAACTCCGGCGAAAAATGCTCCCGCAGGCTGCGCAAAGCTCCGTCCTCCGCCTGCGCGCCGAAGCCGAGGCCCCCGCCGGTGCGCGCGCCGAGGTTCGAGGTCATCACGAGCATCGTGTTGCGGAAGTCGATGCGCCGCCCGCCGGAATCCGTCAGGAAACCGTCCTCCATGACCTGCAGCAGCAGACCGCAGACGTCCGGATGCGCTTTTTCCAGCTCGTCGAACAGCACAAGACTGTAGGGCCTGCGGCGCACACGTTCGGACAGCTCGCCGCCCTCGTCGTGGCCGATGTAGCCCGGCGGCGCGCCGATAAGGCGCGAGACCGTGAATTTTTCCATATATTCCGACATGTCCACGCGGATCATCGCGTCCTCGCTGCCGTAGACGGCCTCGGCCAGCGCCTTGCACAGCTCCGTCTTGCCGACGCCCGTCGGCCCGAGGAACAGCATGGCCGCCGCAGGGCGCTTCTGCTCGGCAAGCCCGCTTCGCCCGCGCCGCACGGCCTCTGCCGCGGCATGGACGGCCTCCTCCTGCCCGATGACGCGGGCGGAGAGCGTCTGCTCCAGCGTGCGCAGGCGCTGCCGCTCCGTCCGGGAGATCGTCCCGACGGGAATGCCCGTGCGGCTCGAAACTACCGGGGATATGAAGTATCGGGTGGATGGGAATCACGTGATTTTATATATAAACTAAAACGAGATAACGGACTACAAATTTCTCAGGTTCGATGTCCATTATCTCATCTTAACAAGTAATTTACAAATCTATGAAAAAAATGCGAAACCGGAAACGTTTTGTAGGCTTTTCCTATTGTTTTAAGCGACTATCCTTTACCGTTTGTATCGTAGGGATGTTGTCGTTCATGAATATGGAAGTTTACGGACAGGAAAAGACGAAACGAATCTCTCTTAAAGTAACAGATGTGTCTGTTTTGCAGGCACTACATGAAGTGAATCGTTTGTGTGATAACTTAGTCATGTTCCGCTCCGAAGAGATTATGAAGG
>OHBJ01001448.1_pt1 | contig 16276 bp, 14 predicted proteins | sample 1577241 | NCBI WGS metagenome assembly OHBJ01 (sample SAMEA3541594, study PRJEB24748) | human gut metagenome | biome: human gut; feature: human-associated habitat; material: faeces | place: China | collected 2012 | reverse complement strand
AGCCGGCCGGCGAATGCGGATATCGGCCACGTTGACCACGATCAGCGCGATCGCGAGCAGCACGACCACGACGGCCATGACGATGACCGCCCGCTCCACGCCCGTGCGTTTTTTCATACCGTTCACCCTTCCAGCTTGGCGATGCCGGCGTCGATCCGGCGCAGGGTCTCTTCCCGGCCGAGGATGCGGCAGATCTCCACCGCGCCGCCGGGCGTCACCGCACGGCCGGACACCGCAATGCGCACCGGCCACATCACCTTGGCGTTTTTCACTTCCAGCCGCTCGGCCAGCTCCTTCATGGATGCGAGCAGGGTCTCATCGTCCCACGTCGGGAGCGCCGCGAGCAGCGGACGCACCGCGTGCAGCATCTCGAGCGAGACGGCCGGATCGGTCTTGGATTTCTTGTTCGTGTAGAGCGCAAGATCATATTCCGGCAGCGCGTCGAAGAAATCGACCTTTTCGGGGATATCCGTGAGCACCTCGCAGCGCTGCTGCAGCAGCGGCGCGATCTGCGCCGGGTCGATGGCGGGATTGTGCACCGTCTGGCGGATGTAGGGCGCGGCCACGGCTGCAAACTGCTCCGGCGTCATGGCGCGGAGATACTCGCTGTTGAAATACCTGAGCTTGTCGATATCGAAGATCGCCGGGGATTTGGAGATGCCCTTGATATCAAACGTCTCCACGAGCTCGGGCAGCGAATAGATCTCCCGCTCGCCGCCGGGCGCCCAGCCGAGCAGCGCCACATAGTTGACCACCGCCTGCGACAGATATCCCTGCGCGATCAGATCCTCATACGACGGATCACCGTGGCGCTTGGACATCTTGTTGTGCTGGTCGCGCATGACCGGCGAGCAGTGGATATACTTCGGGATCTCCCAGCCGAAGCCCTCATAGAGGAGGTTATATTTCGGCGTCGACGACAGGTACTCCGACCCGCGCACGACGTGCGTGATGCCCATGAGATGGTCGTCGACGACGTTTGCGAAGTTATACGTCGGCAGACCGTCGCGCTTGATGAGCACCTGATCGTCGAGCGTGTCGTTGTCGACCGTGATGTCGCCGAAGATCTCATCATGGAACGTGGTCTTGCCCTCGCGCGGGATCTTCTGGCGAATAACATAGGGCTTGCCGGCCGCGAGATTTGCCTCGATCTCCTCCTCGCTCAGACGCGAGCAGCGGCCGTCATATTTGTGGATGACCGCGCCGTCGGAAACATTTTCTTCTGCAGCGTCGTCCTTATCGCAGAAGCAGCGGTAGGCATGGCCGCGCGCGATGAGCAGCTCGGCATATTCCTTGTAGAGCCCGCGCCGCTCGGTCTGGACGTACGGACCGACCGGACCGCCGACATCCGGCCCCTCGTCGTGCGTCAGGCCGCAGGCACGCATGGTGCTGTAGATGACGTCGACCGCGCCCTCGACATAGCGCCCCTGATCGGTGTCCTCAATGCGCAGGATGAACTTGCCGCCGGCGTGCCGCGCGATCAGATACGTATAAAGCGCCGTGCGCAGATTGCCGACGTGCATATACCCCGTCGGGCTCGGCGCGAACCGCGTGCGCACCTCTCCGTGCGGGATGCGCAGCTCCATGTCTTCAAACCACTTTTGATCTTTCATATTTTGATAGCCTCCGGATCACTTTGCTCAGATTATTTATATCTTATTTTACATCACAGGGATTGTCAAGGGAACTTTCGATGTTGTATTCCACAACAGGTTGTGGTACAATATTCAAACAAATGCGAATTTTCAGCAAGATAACTAAGGAAGTAATCAACTATGGAAGAAAAAACTGCAAAGAAAGTCATGCTCTCGGGCATTCAGCCCTCCGGCGACCTGACGCTCGGGTCTTATCTGGGCGCGATCAAAAACTGGAGCGAACGCGCCGAGATCTTTGACTGCTATTATTTCATGGCCGACCTGCACTCGATCACCGTGCGCCAGAACCCCGCCGACCTGCGCCGGCGCACCGTTGAGCAGCTCGCGCAGTACATTGCCTGCGGCCTTGACCCGGAAAAGAACACGCTCTTTATCCAGAGCCATGTGCCCGCGCACACGCAGCTCGGTTGGGTGCTCAACTGCTACACCATGTTCGGTGAGCTCTCGCGCATGACGCAGTTCAAGGACAAGAGTGCCAAGAACGCCGAGAACATCAACGGCGGTCTGTTCACCTACCCCGCACTGATGGCGGCGGACATCCTGCTCTACCAGCCGGACTACATCCCCGTCGGCAGCGACCAGAAGCAGCACGTCGAGCTCTGCCGCGATGTGGCCACCCGCTTCAACAACATCTACGGCGACGTGTTCAAGATCCCCGAGCCGTATATCCCGACGGTCGGCGCGCGTGTCATGAGCCTCTCCTCGCCGGAGAACAAAATGTCCAAGTCCGACAAGGACCCCAACGGCACCGTGTACCTGCTCGACCGTCCGGAAGACATCATGCGCAAGTTCAAAAAGGCCGTCACCGACTCCGACACCGAGCGCTGCGTGCGCTTCGACGTGGATAGCAAGCCCGGCGTGGCCAACCTCATGAGCATCTACTCTGCCTGCACCGGCAAGACCTTTGCGCAGATCGAGGCGGAGTTTGAAGGCAAAGGCTACGGCGCGTTCAAGCCCGCAGTCGGTGAGGCCGTCGTCGAGACGCTGCGCCCCATCCGCGAAGAGACCGAACGTCTGCTCAAGGACAAGGCCTACCTTGAGAGCGTGTACAAGGCCGGCGCGGAAAAGGCATCCTACATCGCAAACAAGACGCTGCGCAAGGTCTACAAGAAGGTCGGCTTCGTCGCCAAATAATCTTTACATTATTGGAGATCGATTCTCATGTTTCTTAACACTGCTGTCTGGATCAAAGTCATGCTCGCGATCCTCGTCGCCTTCGTGGTCAGCATTGCCCTGACCCCGTTCGTCAAGCGGCTGGCCGTGAAGGTCGGCGCCGTGGACGTGCCCGGCGAGGCGCGGCGCGTGCACGACCATCCCATCCCCCGCATGGGCGGTCTGGCCATTTTTCTGGGCTTCATCGTCTCGACGCTCCTGTTTGCGGACATCACGCAGGAGGTGCGCGGCATTCTCATCGGGTCGATCATCATCGTCATCACCGGTGTGATCGACGACATCGTCTCGCTGCGCGCGTGGACAAAGTTTCTGATCCAGATCCTCGCCGCCGTCATCGCCGTGCTGCACGGCGTGGTCATCAACGTCGTGTCGAACCCGAACGTGTTCAGCAATCAGGAGGCCATTGTCCTCGGCTGGGTCGCGATCCCGCTGACCGTGCTGTGGATCGTCGGCATCACCAACTCCGTCAACCTCATCGACGGACTCGACGGTCTGGCCGTCGGCGTGTCGACCATCAGCTGCGTGACGATCCTTGTCGTGGCGCTGCTCGTGTCCGAGCCGAACGTGGCGCTCATCGTCGCGGCGCTCGCCGGCGCATGCATCGGCTTCATGCCCTACAACCTCAACCCCGCCCGCATCTTCATGGGCGACACCGGTTCGCTGCTGCTCGGCTATGTGCTGGCAACGGTGTCGGTGCTCGGCCTGTTCAAGTTCTACGCCATCGTGACATTCGTCGTGCCGGTGCTCGCACTGGCGGTGCCGCTGTCGGACACGCTCTTTGCGTTCTGCCGCCGCATCCTGCACGGTCAGAGCCCGTTTCACGCCGACCGCGGGCATTTCCACCACAAGCTCATGGATCTCGGCCTGAACCAGAAGCAGGCCGTCGCGATCCTGTATGCCATCAGCGCCACGCTCGGCCTCGCCGCCGTCGTGCTCACGACGAAGGGCACGATCCGTATCGCGCTGCTGATCCTTGCGCTGCTGATCGGCTTTGTCGTGTGCGCCTTTATCCGCAAGAGCGTGCACAAGCATCACCTTGACGTGGAGCTGCAGGAGGCAAAGGCCGCGGCAGAAGCGGAGACTGCCGCAGCAGCCGAAAACACTGCGCCTGTACAGGAGGGCAATGATGAGCAAACGCATTAAAGTCATGTCCGTCTTCGGCACACGGCCGGAGGCGATCAAAATGGCGCCGCTCGTCAAGGAGCTTGAGCGCCGCGAGGAAATCGAATCCTACGTCTGCCTGACCGGTCAGCACCGCGAGATGCTGGACTCCGTGATGGAGATCTTTGACCTCAAGGCAGATTTTGACCTCAATATCATGGAAAAGCGGCAGACGCTCGCCACGATCACGACGAAGACGCTTCTCGGGATGGAAAAGGTCTTCGAGGAAAAGAAGCCGGACCTTATTTTGGTGCACGGCGACACGTCCACGACATTTGCAGGGGCTCTGGCGGCATTTTACCATCAGGTGAAGGTCGGCCATGTCGAGGCCGGTCTTCGCACGTGGGACAAATACTCTCCCTTCCCGGAGGAGATGAACCGGACGCTGGTCGGCGATATCGCGGATCTTCATTTTTCACCCACGAAGGCGAATGCAGAGAACCTCCGGCGCGAGGCAGTCATGGGTGACGTGTTCATTACCGGCAACACGGCGATCGACGCGATGCGCTACACCGTGAATAAGGATTTTCGGTTTGATATTCCGGAGCTGGACAGCCTCGACTTTACGGGCAAGCGCGTCATTGTCGTGACCTGTCATCGCCGGGAAAACTACGGCCAGCCCATGCAGGACATCATGCACGCGATTTTAGAAGTCGTAAACAGCCATCCGGACGTGGAGGTCGTGTACCCGGTGCATTTGAGCCCCGTGGTGCGCGAGTGCGCGTTCCCGATTTTGGGCGGGCACGAGCGGATTCATCTGATCGACCCTGTGAATGTGGAGCAGATGCATAACCTGATGTCCCGCTGCTACATGGTCATGACCGACTCCGGCGGACTTCAGGAGGAAGCACCTGCGCTTGGAAAGCCCGTGCTTGTCATGCGCCGGGAGACCGAGCGGCCAGAGGCCATCGCCGCCGGAACGGCGAAGCTCGCGGGTGTGGAAAAGGATGCGATCGTGAAGCTCGCGTCTGAGCTGCTCGATGACCCGGAGGCTTATGCGAAAATGGCGAAGGCCGTCAACCCCTACGGCGACGGCCATGCCAGCGCGCGCATTGCGGACGCAATTTTGTGGCATTTTGGCATGCGGGAAGAAAAGCCCGCGGATTTCTGCGCAGAATAAGCATAGAACCGGACGAAAGGAGGCGCGCTTTGGAGCAGGAGCATAAAAATTTAAAACCGCTGCTTCTCGCGGCCACTGCTGCCGTGACAGTGATCGCAATTCTGCTCGTCTTCTTTTTCAGCGGCAGAAAAAGCAAAAGCACGCAGACGATCATTCTTCCCGAGCCTCCAACGCAGGAGCAGACGCCGGATGAAGAGCAGCCGGAGGCCAGTCTTGCCGAGCTCACGCGGGAGAATGTGCAGAGCGTGCTGAAAAAAAGCGTTGCCCGTCCGTCGAGCTACCATCAGAGCATGCAGATCGTCATCACTTCCGGTGATATCCAGCGCACGCAGACGGCGGAGCTCTGGGTCAAAGGAGAGCTCGTCAAGGCGCAGATCACGGACGAGCTGGAGACAAAGACGATTCTTGCCGACGCGACGACGCTCTATGTCTGGTATGACGACGAGGAGCCCGTTCAGATGGCGCGCGGCGCCGGGATGCGCACGGATAACCTTGCAGGGATCCCGACCTACGAGAGCATTCAGGACTACGCAAAGTCGCAGATCGAGCAGGCCGCGTTTGTGACGCTTGCCGAACAGAATGCCGACTGCGTCTATGTCAGCGCGCAGGACGGAAGCGTTTTGCAGGACTACTGGGTGAGCCTCAGCAGCGGGCTTTTATGTAAGCAGACGATGACAAGCGGCGACGATTTAGTCTACCTGATGGAGCAGACCGGGCTGGAAGTATTCCCGGAGAATGAGAATTAATTGCATAAAAAAAGCGGTCATCATTATTTGATAACCGCCTTATACCTTGTACACCCTCAGGGACTCGAACCCTGGACCCATTGATTAAGAGTCAATTGCTCTACCAGCTGAGCTAAGAGTGCAAAATACAAACTATTTTTTCTTTTGTACACCCTCAGGGATTCGAACCCTGGACCCACTGATTAAGAGTCAGTTGCTCTACCAACTGAGCTAAGAGTGCATTCTTTTCTGATTTGCGGTTGCAAAGGTAGGTGTTTTCTTTTAAACATCCAACATTTTGCATCATTTTTTCACCTTTTCATCGAAATTTATTCAAACTCATAAATATCTGAAGGCGTATTCCGCTTTAAGGCAATGACTTGCACATCTTTGCCAACGATAATCCCTTTGTTTCGTAGTGAGAGTTCTACTGTCTTATATGCCAGTTCGGGGTGATTATTGTCTTTGCTAAGATGACAAAGCCAAATATATTTAAGACTTTCATTGATATTTTCTGCCAAAAAATCGGCGGTTTCGCGGTTACTCATGTGTCCATTAGGCCCGGCAATACGTTCTTTTAAATATTGGGGATAAGGTCCCATTTTCAACATCTCTTCATCGTAATTCGCTTCCAATACCAAATAGTTTGCTTTACATATATATTCGGCGGCAGTGGGAGTGATATGCCCCAAGTCAGTAAGGAAAGAAAATATTTTACCGTCTATATTTATGCAATAGCCAACATTGTCAGTTCCGTCGTGAGGCACTTCAAAGGCAGTAATTGCGAAATCTTCCAATTCCATTGTCTCACCTTTGTGCAGGTAGTGTACGCAGGTCGATAATTTCTCGGTCATGCAATAACTTTTGTTGATTCCTGCATGTACTTCCGGAGTAGAGTAAACAGGAATTCCAAATTTCTCTCCTAAATGCCCTACTGCTTTGATGTGGTCGGCATGATCGTGTGTTATGAATACTGCCCGGATAATATCCAGTCCGATTCCAAGTTCTTTTAATGTTTTTTTTATTGTACGGATGCCAATGCCTGCATCCACCAATATGCCATATCTGTCTGTTCCGAGAAAATAGCAGTTGCCGCTACTTCCGCTTGCGAGACTTATAAATTTGATTTTCATTTTGTTGCTCTCCCAATTCTAGTGAATCCCCACGTTTTTTGTGTTAAAAGAGCCGCAAATATACATAAAAAAAGGAGGAAATAAAATAGAAACAGGCTTTTTCGGAAAGATGATTTAGCGGATATTGTTTTAAAAGAATGCCTGGAATCTGGATTATGGAATACGTAGATAATAACCCTTTCCTCTGACTGTTATTAATTTATATTCTTGGAATTCTTTTAAAACTTTCCGGATTGATTTGATGTGTGCATCTATTTTTTCATTGGCATTATCATCCGTAGGCCAGAGACTCTTTTTTATTTCTTCACGACTTACGCAAGTTCCTGCTTTTTCATAAAGCATATTTAGTAAAGTGAGGTCTAATTTCTGAATGTTGCACTTTTTGTTTCCTATATACAACTCTTGTTTCTCCATGTCTATGTTCATAAGAGTAAGGAGTGTTTGAGTATCCTTTTCCTTTTTAAGAAAAATGAGTATGAAAATAAGAATCATCAATTGTCTGATGAGCCAAAAGAGAGTGTTGTCTATGTGTCGTAAAATGGTTTTGAAGTCATAGTTTACCCATGCTTGTACCTTGATGTTTTGGGTGATATCTACTATGTATCGGGGAGTATTGTATGCCGTTCGGGGAATTGCAGAACTTTGGTCACTGTGTTGGGAAATGGATTTGTTATAATAAATAGTTCCGGTCCTGCCGGTTATGTCATGATCGGATAATATCTTTCTAAAGGTTGCATTTAATTCATCGGGCTTTATGAGTTTTAGTTGGGATAGAATGTATTGGTTCAGCATACGTTTGGCGGTCTGCTCGTCCAGACTGTCTTTAAAGGTATAGATTGTTTTTCCTTATCTGGTTCTTATGGTGTAGCTTTTTACTTTTTGGTGTAGGCTGGGAGCGATAGTATACATTTTTATATCCCAGTTTGTAGGTTCGGGATGATAATAGCTGATGTAGGCAAGTCTTTCATTGTAATCTTCCGTAATGGCGGATTTGAAAGCGTGGTCTATTTGGGTGTTTACTCGTTCGGTACTATTATGAAAAGCGATATAAACAGTATATAGAACGGTGGTGGTGACTGCCATAAATAAGATAATGTGTGTTTTTGCCCTTTTCATCGTATAAATTTTGAATGCAAAAGTAAATAACGTTAAGGAAAAAACAGGTGTTTTATCTGATCTTTTTCTGAAAAAGGAGAAAATTCAGAAAGAGTTCAGATAAATATTTTGCAGAGATACAGGCTTTTCTTCTTCTTTGCGTCAACAAAATATTTTGCGAATCAATAAAAGCAAGAAACGTATGAGAACAAAAGCTGTTTTATTTTTTCTCTTGTTATTGCCAGTGTATGTGGTGAATGGCCAAGATGACAAGAGAGAGTATTTGAAAAAGGTGTTGGATAATTTAGAGCAGATTAAGTCAGCAACGTATAAAGTAGAGGGCGAAGTCTGGAATCCTGGTGATACAATTCCTTCCAGTATTAGAAAATATATGGTGAAAGAGTTCGATAATCCGGCAGATTCTACGATAGGGGCAAGTTTTGTGAATTTGGGAACAGATGATGGTAAAGAGTTCCAATTCGGTTATAATGGTGAAGTACGTGTGTTGGTGAATCATGCTGTCAAGGAAATAAAAATCGATAATTTTACCACCAGGCCGTTACCTGTCAGACCGTTGTCCCCACCTTTCTTTAATTATTGCAAAAATATTGTCAGGTATGCTTTGGAAACAGAAGACAGCATAGCCACCACATTGGAAGACTGTGGGGATTATTTTCATTTTAAACTTGTCATAAACGAAGATACACAAGTGGAGTTCTTTGGTAAAGCTTATCACATGCCTCCACCTCCTTTTTATGTAGAGCCGACCTCTATTTATGAACTGTGGATTCACAAATCGAATGGTTTGCCTTATAAGAAACGGAGAGCGATGTCCCATAATATATCGGTGGAAACTTGCTGTAATGTGGAAATAAACAAAGAAACAATTGACAGGTTTGATGTTTTCGATTATGTTCCGCAAGGTTATGAAACAAAAAAATATGATTATGGCGTTCCTTCCAGGAATATGGCCGCTAATCTGACGGGTAAGAAAGCACCAGAATGGACATTGAATGATATAAAGGAGAGTCCCGTGTCATTGAGTGATTTGAAAAGTAAGGTCATCTTGGTAAATATAACAGGAATAGGCTGCGGAGCTTGCCAGGCTTCTATCCCTTTTCTGAAAGAACTGAAAAGAAAGTACCAAGAAGAAGATTTTGAATTGGTAGCCATTGAAAGTTGGAGCCGGATGCATTCACTTCAGAATTATGCAAAGAGAAAGGAATTGAATTATATGTTTTTGGATGGAGATGATAAAGTGATAGAAGATTACCGGACGGGTGGGGCGGCTCCGTACTTTTTTATTTTGGATAAAGAACGGATTATACGGAAAGTCATTCGAGGATATGGCATGGGAAAGACCGACAAGGAAATAACGGAGGCTATAGAAGAATTGCTATAACTGGAATGAGGATGGAACAAAAAGTGAAAACTTTTGCAGACACATTTGTTCCATCCTCATTTATTTATATTCAGCACTCTGACGGTTGTCAAAATTGGAAGAACTTCTTGGCATTATTATAGCAGATATCTTCCACCATCTGATTGACGCGTTCTATTTCGCAAGCAGGGATTTCGCCGTTTTCCACATCATTACCCAGCAAGTTGCACAAAGTACGACGGAAATATTCGTGACGCGGATAAGACAGGAATGAACGAGAATCTGTCAGCATACCTACGAAGCGGCTCAACAAGCCTAACAATGACAGTGCATTCATCTGTTTTTCCATACCGTCTTTCTGATCGAGGAACCACCATCCAGAACCGAATTGAATTTTGCCTGGAATTGTACCGTCCTGGAAGTTGCCTAACATGGTAGCAATTACTTCATTGGCGCAAGGATTCAAGTTGTAAAGGATAGTTTTGGCCAGTTTTCCTTCTGTATTCAGGCGGTCAAGGAATTTTGCCATCGCTTTGGCGGTGGTAAACTCACCGATTGAATCGAAACCAGTATCAGGTCCCAGAAGTTTGAACATCTTGGTGTTGTTGTTGCGGATTGCTCCATAGTGGAACTGCTGGGTCCAGCCTTTTTCCCAATCCATTTCCCCAAATACGATCAGCATGGCTGATTTGAATTTCAGAATTTCTTCCTTGGTCAGTTCTGTACCACCATATACTTTATTAAATATAGCATTGATTTCAGCATTAGTATAGTCTTCAGCATAAAACTCTTCAATTCCGTGGTCAGACAATTTACAACCTTGTTCAGCAAAGAAGTCATGACGTTTCCGCAAAGCAGTCACCATGTCATCGAAAGAAGAGATCGTGACACCGCTTACAGCAGACAATTTTTCCATATAAGCACGGAAATCAGCAGGAACTTCTACTGCCATAGCCTTGTCTGGACGCCAAGTGGGAAGCATTTTAATTTCGAATCCGCTTTCACGGGTTTTGATGTGATATTCCAATGAATCTACCGGATCATCGGTTGTACAAACGGTTTCCACATGATAACGACGCATCATGCCTCGTGCGGAGTATTCCGGTTTGGCAAGCTTTTCATTACATTCATCAAAAATCTCGCGGGCTGTTTTCGGATTCAATACTTTATTGATTCCAAATGCGGTTTTCAATTCCAAATGAGTCCAATGGTATAATGGGTTGCGGAAGGTATAAGGAACTGTTTCCGCCCATTTTTCGAATTTTTCCCAGTCTGTGGTGTCTTTACCGGTACAATAACGCTCGTCCACACCGTTGGTACGCATGGCACGCCATTTATAGTGGTCTCCACCCAACCAGATTTCTGTCAGTGACTTAAACTGATAGTCGTCAGCAACCATCTGGGGAATCAGGTGGCAGTGGTAATCGATAATAGGCATTTTAGCCGCATGTTCATGATACAACTTCTGCGCAGTTTCTGTCTGAAGCAGGAAGTTTTCATCCATAAAGTTTTTCATAAGTAGTCTTTTTATATCTATATAATTGTTGTTTATTTTGACTTTCAGTAAAAACTCATTCTAAAAAAGATGTCAAAGAGCATCTCTTTAGATTTATTAACCGTTATCGAACACGAAAGTAGAAATTTTATTTGGAATAACAAAATTATTTGTATCTTTGCGGCGAAGATTTAAAGATTTTAAATGCTTGGATCAATGATGATATATAAAAACTTAAATATATATTACCGTTTAAGAGAAAGCATGAATACTATGAGTACACAATAAAATCTGATTCGTCTTCGATAAGTACAGGTATGGATAAACACATAATATAATTAAAAATATGAAAGCATTAAACAAGGAGACAGCAGCAAAGACTCAACGTCCCGAAAGAATCATTCAATTTGGTGAGGGTAACTTTCTTCGTGCGTTTGTGGATTGGATTATTTACAACATGAACGAAAAAACTGATTTCAACAGCAGTGTGGTGGTGGTTCAACCTATTGAAAAAGGCATGGTTGACATGTTGAACGCACAAGATTGTCTGTATCATGTAAACTTGCAAGGTTTGGATAAGGGACAGGTGGTAAACAGCCTGACAAAAATTGATGTGATCAGCCGTGCTTTGAATCCTTATTCTCAGAATGATGAATTTATGAAATTGGCGGAACAGCCGGAAATGCGTTTTGTTATCTCTAATACGACAGAGGCCGGTATCGCTTTTGATCCTGCCTGCAAGCTGGATGATGCCCCTGCTTCATCATATCCGGGCAAACTGACTCAGTTGTTGTATCACCGTTATAAAACGTTCAATGGCGATAAGAGCAAAGGTTTAATAATCTTCCCTTGCGAATTGATTTTCCTGAACGGTCATAAACTGAAAGAAACCATCTATCAATATATTGAATTGTGGAACCTGGGTGAAGACTTCAAGCAATGGTTTGAGGAAGCTTGTGGTGTCTACGCTACTTTGGTAGACCGTATTGTACCGGGATTCCCCCGCAAAGATATCGCTGCTATTAAAGAAAAATTGCAGTATGATGACAATCTGGTGGTACAGGCAGAAATCTTCCATTTGTGGGTAATTGAAGCTCCGCAGGAGATCGCCAAGGAATTCCCTGCCGACAAGGCTGGTTTGAATGTATTGTTTGTTCCGTCTGAAGCTCCTTATCACGAAAGAAAAGTTACTTTGTTGAACGGTCCTCACACAGTGCTGTCTCCGGTAGCTTATCTGTCTGGAATCAACATTGTGCGCGAGGCTTGCGAGCATGAAGTGGTAGGTAAATACATTCATAAAGTTATGTTCGATGAGTTGATGGAAACCCTGAACCTGCCGAAAGAAGAATTGAAGAAGTTTGCGGAAGATGTTTTGGAGCGTTTCAACAATCCGTTTGTTGATCACCAGGTGACTTCTATCATGCTGAATTCATTTCCTAAATATGAGACTCGCGACCTCTCGGGTTTGAAAGTTTATCTGGAACGTAAGGGTGAGTTGCCTAAAGGCTTGGTATTGGGACTGGCGGCTATCATCACTTATTATAAAGGTGGTGTTCGTGCTGACGGTGCTGAGATTGTTCCGAACGATGCTCCTGAAATCATGAATCTGCTGAAAGAACTTTGGGCTACAGGCTGCACTCAGAAAGTGGCGGAAGGCGTGTTGGCTGCAGAATCTATTTGGGGTGAGAACTTGAACAACATTCCGGGTTTGACCGCAGCTGTGAAAGCTGATCTTGACTCTATTCAAGAAAAGGGTATGCTGGAAACAGTAAAGGGTATTCTCTAGATTAATTGTTAGAAATAGTTTATAAATTCCTTGAGGGAGATTTGGGTTATTAAACTGAATCTCCCTATTTTTGTAACTATACAAAATAGATGTGGCCTATGGAGAAACAAGAATTCAGACCCAGCTATCCTTTATGGGTTTGGACGGTTATTGCTATTATGTTGGTGGCGTGTACATGCCTTTTTATAGCGCATGGAAGATATGCATCTTTGCTGGTCTTGACTCCTTCTCTGCTGATAATGGGGGTAAGGTTATTGTCTGTTTATACTATTACTCCTGATTCTTTTGCCTTAGCTATAAGAGGGATGAAGCCTCAGCATGTTTTTCCTTTGCAAAACATCACAGAGATAGAAAAGGAGTACACAAAGTCTGGTAAACTCAAGTCGATTGTGATCCGTTACCGGAAAGAAGGAATGTACCACAATTTTTTAGTTATCAAGAAAGATGATGTAAATATTGAAGGTATTCTGAACGCTATTTTGAACTATTGTCCTTCCGTATCTGTTCGTTAAAGATGATCATTAGGGAAAAATAAGGAAATACTCTTCTTTTCAGTTCCGCCTGATGGGAAGAATGATATTCTTCGGCTGTCGATATATTTTCAAAATAATGATAACTGTATTGGGGGTGGGACTCCATGTAATCCTGTACTATATCCGCACATTGAGATAATTTCATGATAACCGGCACATGATGATGGCTAAGATACATGTCCAGTTCATCCGAAGTAATATTGCCCGGAATAATGACCAGTCTTTCTTTTTGGCTGATGAGATGTAGTTTTGCGGCAGCTTCCGCAGCGATGAATGAAGGAATACCGGGAAGTTGCTCTACGGGGATTCCATTTTCTTCGAGGAGATCCAGTACATAGTGAACGGAGGCGTAAATTCCCGCATCGCCTTCTACTGCTACCGCCAACCGTTTTCCTGCTTTTTGTTCCAGCCTCATTTTTTCGAAAAGTTGCCGATAGACTTTGATTGCTTTTGTCCTGTCTTTGCTCATCGGGAGTGAGAATAGGTGTATATCTCCTTTGATGTCTAGCTTATGTAACAGGGTGGCGGCACGTGACAAAATTTTATCTGGTTCCCGAACCGTTGATGGACAATATATTATGTCTGCTTGTTGTAAAGCATGCAATGATTTTAATGTAATCAGTTCGGCATCACCGGGTCCTAAAGAAACAAAATAGATCGGATGACTCATCTTTTGTGGGTATTTACAGTTTTTAAGCATGCAAAAGTGCTGAAAAATTCTGTATAAAGCAAGAGAATTGATTACCTTTGTTGGCTGAAAAACAGAAAAGAACATGAAAAAACTAATATTGGCTTCGGGGCTCTTGTTATTATTGACTGTTACAGCCTGCCAAAGTAAGCACAAACAGGGTTCCGGGAATTTGGAACATAAGACATTGACAGATTCTTCTATTGTGAAGATTATTCCGGAATATGCCCAAGGGTTTAAAATAACTTATACGGATCAGGCTTGTCTGCTTGACATTCAGGACCCTCAGAATAAAGAAAGTCAGTCTTTTCATTATGCTTTGGTGCCAAGAGGTGTGGAAGCGGAAAACATACCTGCGGATTATACAGTTATTGAAACTCCCATACGAAGCGTTATCTGCATGACTTCCCTGCAACTTTCCAATTTTATCAAGTTGGAAGAGCTGGATGCAGTGGTGGGTATCACCAGTACACGCCATTTGTTTAACAAGAAAATAAATGATCGTTTGAAAGAAGGAAGCATTCATAAGATAGGTATTGAAGGGAATTTCGATAATGAGGTGATTATGAGTGTAAACCCGGATTTGATTTTGATCTCTCCTTTTAAACGAGGGGGATACGATGCTTTGAAAGAGGTAGGCATTCCTTTGATGCCGCATTTGGGATATAAGGAAATGACTCCTTTGGGACAGGCTGAATGGATAAAGTTTGTGGGCTTGTTATTGGGAAAAGAAGATAAAGCTAATGAGCAGTTTGCCGCTATTAAGAAAAGATATAACGAGCTGAAGGAACTGACCGGCCGGGTGACAAAACGCCCGGTAGTATTCAGTGGGGAATTGCGGGGCGGCAATTGGTATGCTGTAGGAGGGAGGAGTTTTCTCGCACAATTGTTTAAAGATGCCGGTGCCGATTATTTTTTGAAAGACGGGTAAATCCCATTTCTTTCAGTTTGGCAAAGACACCCTCTGTTTTTCGTCGGCTGCCAATCACACCGATATAGCGGGCCGGAGTTTTCAGAACGTGGGACTGGACAATCATGTCATCTTTGTGCCCTCGGGTCATAATACAGACATAGTCTTCTGCGGTGATATGGGGATAGGTTGCCTCGTCATTATTTTGGATGAGAATGGTTTCTTCCACACCAGGAAATAGATCTTCGCTGCAAAAATCTGCCCGATCTTCCAGCACCACGCACCGAAAATCCACAGAAGCAAGTGCAGGGACCAACCTTTGAGCCACATGCCCGCCGCCAAAAATATACACCCGGCCGGCCTGAATGAGCTTCTCACAGTAGTAGTCCCGGCCTTCAGCGGAAATCCTGGAAGGACGGTTGCCCAGACTGGCAATGACCTCTTGGGGAATGGAGGTGCCATGCAGGCCGCTGAGGCGGCTATAGATAGACAGCACACCCTGCCGATCTGGGGTGGTTTCAGTAATCAGCCAAGACTGCTCACCAGTATGAAACAACTCCTCAACATCCCGAGCCAGAGCCAGTGCATACGGGTCGCCGGAAGCTAAGTGGCGGAAGTAGACATGAACATCTCCGCCGCAGATCATGCCAAGATCCTGGATGTCATTTTTGTGGAGCAAAAAATGTTCCATTCGGGAGCTGCCGGACTGAAGCAATTCCTTTGCTACTTGCTCACTGCGGTATTCCACTGCACCGCCGCCGATGGTACCGGCGATTCGCCCTTGCTCGGTGACGAGCATACGAGCTCCAGCTCCCCGCGGGGTAGAGCCGCTACTGGCCACCACAGTTACCAGGACGGCGTTTTTTCCCGCCTCTAATGTTTGAGCCAGCTGACGAAACAGGTTGCGCATAAAAATGCCTCCTTTAAAAATAGAGTTTAGGGTTCTGCTTTAAGTTGTCCATTTGGAAAGTAGCGTTGAAAGATGGACTGGCTTTGGGCAGAAATTTCTTTTTGCATCTGATGGAATGATGCAAGAAATTGCCTGCCCATGGCAGTCAACTCAGAGCCTCCACCATTGCTTCCGCCTTTTTCTCCATATAGATTTCTGCAAGTGTCAGACGTACATCGATGTTCTCTTTGTCCAAGGAGAGCGCTTTCTCATAATAAGAGATTGCTTCGTCAATATTGCCGGAATGATACGCTTTCTCTGCCATCTCAACCTGATAATCAAAGGAATTATCATGACTTTTCCGAATACTTGTGCCAACCAGTACCAGAACAATGACAAGCACTGCTACAACTGCAATGACACTTGCGATAATAATCTTAAGCTTTCTCTTCTGTTCGACTTTCTTTTTCGGGTCTTCTGGACCCTTTACGCTGTTACCATTAGAAGAAGTTCTACCGGAAGTAGTCTGCTT